>TARA_R110000751_G_scaffold307662_1_pt1 | contig 15332 bp, 24 predicted proteins | sample TARA_R110000751 | Tara Oceans TARA_R110000751 (sample SAMEA4398001) | marine metagenome | biome: Polar Biome; feature: [MES] marine water layer (ENVO:01000295) within the mesopelagic zone...; material: water (ENVO:00002006), including particulate matter (ENVO:01000060) such... | reverse complement strand
GATAGCTCTGAGAATTCAGAGATCACCATTACTCGTTTTCTCATGTTATTTGTAATACCTCATCTACAATGAGTCCTTTTCTTCGGCCTCGTTTACCCTTAATCATAATTGTACTGCCTTCGTAGAGCAAACCACCAAATTCGTCGTATGCCATATCAAACAGTGTCACATCCATTTTGCCGCTGTGATCGAACACAGATAGAAAACACATCAACTTACCTTCGCTGGCACCTTTAGTGATTTCGTGGGTTTTGGCCCGCTCCACCTCAACTACCATCTGGTACAGTTTTAAATCTTTCCCCTCATTGTAGTCGTTAACACTGCAGTTTCCAGCCGCATGAACTGTGTCAATATTGTCATAGCTAATAGTACAGCCAAACAGCTCAACTTCATTTTGGGTTGTGTCCCTTAGGTTGTCCTGCAACTCTTCTGGAGGATAGTCCATTAGTTTAATGATGGAGTCCAGCTTCTCTTGGCGTTTAGTTGTTGCTTTAGTAGCCTTAACGTGTCTAAGCAGATCAACAAAGTTGTCAAAATTGTTATGAACCTGTACTGCGTACTTTTTCTCGCCAACAGACATTAGAGATAGGTTGTTAAGGTCGTCAATCTGTCTTCGAACTGGCACTTTATACTTAGCGAACACACCAGCCCGAATAGAGTTCTCTGCAACTGACTTACCCACCCCCAATAGGCTGAACAAGCACTGATACCAGCTATCTGGTCCTGGAGCTATATCCACAATTTGCTGAGCCTTCTTGTCTCCAATACCTTTAATGTTAGAGATACCAAAGTATATTTGGCCACAGTGCTCAGTGAAGTCAACGTAGCAATTGTCAAGTCTTGGTGGCTTACAAACAATGTCGAAGGTTGCGGCCTCTTTTACCAGTTTCTTTACTACGACCTTAGACTTCGTCTTATGCTGTGCCATTCTTAGCGAGGCCACATAGAACGTTATCATGTGGTTTGCTTTGGCGTAGGCGTCACAATAGCTAATCTCTGAGTATGCTACGGCGTGTGACTTATTGAATGAGTAACGTGCAGACTTCTTGATAACATCAAAAATCTTCTGTGCGTCTTCTCTAACAAGTCCGTTCTTTACGCAGCCACCAACAAAGTCCTTCTCTAGTGCCATGATCAGGTCAGCTTTTTTCTTGCCGATTCCTTTCATTAGCTTCATAGCCTGAGCACCAGTAAAACCAGCCAGCTCTTTGGCAATCTTAATCGTCTGTTCTTGGTAGAGGATAATCTGCTGTGTATCGCCTAGAATCTCATCCAGTAATACATGGAAGCTTTCTACTGGCTCAACTCCTCTGTGTCTTCTCTCGTAGTGGATCGCCGCTGACTCGCCGTCTTCCATCTCTGCATTCAGTGTACCAGGACGAATGATCGTGGTAATAGCAGCAATATCGTTAATACTCTTAGGCTGAATCTTTCGAGAGAACCTACCGCCAAGGTTTTCATTGTCTAGCTGAAAGATGCCGGCGGTCTTCCCAGTTGCTAACAGCTCCCAAGTCTTATGGTCGTCTTTGGGCAGATCGTAAAAATCAATCACATAAAGTCCTTCACATTCGCGGTTGACATCATTCCTTCAAACTTCTTCTTTGAGCTTAGCTTCCGTAACCAACGCATTACTCGTTGTAGCAGTAAAGCCCCCTCAATCACATCAACACGAGCATCATGTGACATACCGGTTTCAGGGAATCCAAATAGCTGTCTCATGCTATCCATACTCATTGAGTTTACACCAGGCATCGACTCCACCAACATATACATAAACTTCTGTAGGTCTAGAATCTCTCGTGGGTGGAATACCTTATTAGCCTCGTGGACCGGGTCCCACTGTCCATACTTCTCTGCTCTTAGGTTGAATAGTGGTCGGTCATAGTTTACAATGTTAAAGCCTGCCATAATAGGTCGGCCCCACTGTCCAGTATTAGCGTATCTCTTTAGGAAGAGTAGCATCTTTTCCCAAACGATGTTTTCCTTTGGGGATTTCAGTAGTTCTTCTCGTGTGTTGTGTGTCAGGTCTAGTACCTTTTGTGAGATAGGCTCAATGTCCAGCTCTGCACACTTGTCTTCATCCTGCTCAATCCAAATTTTGGAGCTAAACACATCATTCTTGCTGAACTCTAGTGTTCTTCCATCCATGACCACAACGGCTACTTGAGTAAGCTGACACTTCTTAGATAGTCCTGTGGTCTCAAAATCAATAAATGCAATGTTATTCTGTTTCATCTTGTTCCTTGTATAGATGTGCTACCCACGGGTGATCTTGCCACATAGGATTAAGTCTGTCTGGATGTTCTGTATAGTAATCAAGAAGTTCGAAATTTAAATCGCCCTTCATTTTTGCGTATTCTATAGGATCAATGATTTCTTTACAGTCATCACAGCGATAATTACCGATTAGACTATACGATCCACGAAACGTTACTCTGTCATGTGTGCATGTCATTAGTTCATACTCGGTTCTAACATATCAAGAGAAATCCTGCTTTCTATAGCTAGCAGAGTAGAGCTGCTACATTCAGGCCACATCGTGTTAATCATTAGTCGTCCCATCGTTATTGCCAACTCCTCATCTAGGGTTTGAACCTCAAAGACTCTGGCATTGATCTGTCCATCATATGTACATATGAAGAGTTTAAAGGTTTTCAATGACATTCTCCACAAAGGTTCGAAACTGTTTTAGTCGTTTATTTGAGGTCATTATGTTGCCAAGAGCAGGAGTAAACCAGAATGTGTGCTTTTTGCCCCCAATAAAAAATGGGCGATTCCCCCATTCTTGATACTCATGCCCCAAACTTAGAAGTGTTGCACATTGTTTGCCCATCAGTATAATTGTATTGAACTGTTCTAGTTCTGCACAGACCGCATCTGTGTGTTTTTTACTGGCTTTGCCCTCTCGATTAACGCAAGTCACAGAATAATCTGGACAAATCTTTTTTAGCACAAACTGCTCAGTCTGATCCAGACAAGAACCAATCTCTAATGCTTCGGGCTTAGGAAAGGGTTTCACAAAGAGTATTGGGCCATTCTTTTCAAGTCCTACCATTTATACCTCATAGGGTGTTCTCGCACCACATTTGCAAACAGACTGATATTTTGATGGAGACATTCCTACTTCGCAGGTTTCAATCTCTGTTCTTATCATGTCAGCCTGACAGTATTTGCACTTTTCAAGGACTGGAACAATACGGTCTTTTTGAGCTTTAATAAGAACATCGTAGTGTGACCATTTTTTATTCCTTTCGGTCATATTAATGGAGTTTTGAAGATGAGCATCATCCATGTCCTCAATCCGCATCACCGTGCCGTCTTTTTTCTTCCATAGAGGATACTTAGAGGTTATTCTTTGTAGTACCTCAAGATCGTCCACGTTTCCACGAGAATGTTCTAGCCATATATCATCAAGACACGGATTGTGCATTTTCTTTCTCCTCTAGCAGCATATTAATAAGCATTAGCTTGTCCATAGTGGCCAACCCCAATAAGTCCAGCTTAACCAGCCCAGCAGCCTCACCATGCTCCATAGAGAAGTGAGTAATAAGCTCGTCACTAGACTTGTCCTTAATCATAGGACACACGTCTCTGATTCTACCATTATACACGATAATAGCAGAGGCGTGCTTACTTGTGTCTACCTTTACCTTTTCAAGCCTAATAGCCTGTTCAAACTCTTTTGCGTAGTCACCAACAACCTTACCGTCTTCAAGTCTGGCGAAATCCGCCAATCTGTCTGGTAAGTATTCTAGTGTCCAACGAAGCAAGCTATGCTCACCAACCGCCTCCATCTGATCACTTACTTTGTCCTTCATAGGAAGGAACTCGGTAATAGCCTTAATCTCAGTAAAGCTACACGAATCATTAAACTTTAGTGCGGCGGTAAGAGCTGAGCGTCCTTGAAGTGCAGCAAAGGTTACCATCTGTGCAACTGAATCATGTCCATACTTGTCTTGGAGATAGGCAAAGATTTGCTGTCTCTTAAACTTAGGAACATCAATGTCAATATCTGGTAACTGTCTGGCCTCTGCACGATCCTCTGAGAAGAACCTCTCGAATAGTAAGTCATACTCAATAGGGTCTACTTTAGTGATACCGATCAAGAAGGAGATTAAACAACCTCCCGCTGATCCTCGCCCATGCCCTCTCATCCAGCCCTGTTCATCAATCCACTTACACACATCCTCAAGAACTAAGAAGTAGGCTGAAAAACCAGACTTATCAATGACGCGAATCTCTTCTTTGATGCGATCACGATATACTTCCCAGTTTGCCACCTCAGATAACCCTTTTTCTTTCCAGCCTTCTCGGGCCAGGTTAGTTAGGGTTTTGGTTGCGTCCTTAAAGAATGGTAGTTGTGGCTCGTCTAGAATGCTGTATTCTTCACAAGAAGCAACTAATTCTTCGGTCCCCTTATATTCTGGTAGCTTTGACCAGTCTTGAGGGTAATATTCACTGCTCTTAAAGAAGCGTTTGAACCGATCATCCATCAGATCGTGATCATCAATGGTCTTTTTTGTCCTGTGACAGACCAAAATCTGATGATCTTTGTGCGGCTCATACTCAATACCGTCTGAGGTAGCCAGGTTTGACGTGTAGTGGACATCATCCACCACACAGGTAGGCAGATTCAAATGCTCCGCAAGGTCTCTTAGGAGGTCTCTGAGGCCGTTGTCAGCGTCAGACTCATATGGCGTAATACCGACAACTACATTCCCCTCTAGACTCCGAATGTATTCCTTGGCTACTTCCCACGCGTCTTCGGCTGGGACGTATGGGTAATAGCTAGTGGTTGCCATGTTAGCCAGTCTCCCATGTGGGACACCAACTATTGTTGTAACCTTTGGAATACGCTGAGAAGAGAAGGCGTCCAGCATCTCAGTGTAGTCTTCCTTATTCTTGGCGACGTATACTTCTTCTCCCCGATAACTAATGATCGGTTTGAACCCCTTCTTCTTACACTGCTGAAAGTAATCAATCGCACCACTTAGGTTATCATCACACAAGATACACTGGTTTTCCATATTCTCAGGTTTGAAGTATGAAGATAGAGAAAAGTCTGTGCTGATGAATGAAATCATATCGTTCCTTATACCTTGAAGTTTTTCTTGGAATACAGTCTCTCGACTTCGTCCATTCCTAATTCTGCAATCTTGGAGCTTAAGAACTTACAGTCACAGTCTGTGCTGAACTGTTTACTCTTAAACGCCGGACAGAGATACATGCAAACAGAGTTAACCGTTCCACTTCTCGTGTCCTTAAACTGAAAGCCATCAATAGTGTGTTGAGATGCTGTCTTCATAACTGGAGAAAGCATATCTGGTTCTTTGCACTCTCGAACCTTCTTAAGGTGTGCCTCAAGAATCTCGCTGACAGCAATAGCGTTGTCGTTAGGATCAAAGGTCACAGAGAATACACCACCATCACGAACAAAGAATAGGTTTGCGATGATAATCTTATCTGGGAAAAGAGTTTGCAACACGTAGCAATACATGCTTAGCTGCAAGTCCTTCTTAATATCAGAATAGGTCTTCTGTTGAAAGCCCGGAAACTTAGTTCGTTCACCGGTCTTATAGTCTGTTACGACTAAAACACCAGGCTCAGGCTCAGTGATCAAATCAATGAAGCCCAACATTCGAATAAACTCACCATCATCACCGACAGCCCAAGGATAAGGCAAGGGGAGGTCAAACTTGAACTCAACGTCTACGACGTTTTCAAAGCGTGGATCGTACTGCTCTAGTAGCATCCAGCAGAATTCGCGGTAGTTTCGTTGGAACGGGTCTTTCTTCCCCTTTTCTTTTGCCTCATCAATTAAACGCTGCAGTTCGTAATGCTCATAGGCACGCTCAATCAAAATATCAACCAGCTCTTCACCATGACGAACTTCACCATGCTCTAAAATTATCTGGTCTTTGAATGTGCTTTTGTTCTTTCGGTTTTTGTTGATCGTATCAACTTCAATGTCGTCTAGTGTGCGTGGCTTCAGCCAGGTTTCAGGATCATACTGGACTCTACCAATATCATCCATCACAATAAAGTTGGCTCCACCCTCTTGAATATTCTTCTTAATGCGGGCGAGTGTCTCAGCAACACAGTGGACAGCACTACCAATAACGGTTTTGACCCCACCCTCTCCTCTATATTTGAGGATGTACTCGTAAAAGTACTTAAGTTGACAAGTATCGTGGTTCTCCATAGAACTCTTAGATATTGTGGGTCTACACTGCATACTCCCAGCCTTTCAGAATCTCAAGTAGCTGTGCGTTAGCTTCCTCGATAGATGTTTCTTTATTGTCTAAGGTTTCGTCTGGACCGATATCGTCGATAGTCTGCTCTGAGATGTTCTTACCTAGACCACGAGTTAGTCTAATAACCTTACCACCCGCTTCCTGGATAGGAGCCGCCTCAAAGTCTGCACGTACATCATCTACAATAGCAATCTCTGGTCGCTCTCTCATCATCTTTGCCATTAAAGCATCAATGAAAGCGGTTTCACTAACCTGTCGAATAAAGGATGAGCCAAAGACCTCCATAACCTCTCGTGCGGTCATTCGTCCCTTTTTACGCTTCATTCCTTTTTGAACGGGTGGTCTTGGTAGAAACGCTACTCGTTCCCACTCAATATCAGTCTCGGTGTACTTATCTGCTCCAAAACACTGGTCGTAAGTTAGACCAAAGACATCCATCAACCAAAACTTTAGTGGGTCAGCTAAAGAGTAGATTTTAATGTGAGGCCACAAGTCTTGCTGTGCCCACATTTCAAACTCTGGATTTCGCACGTTGTTCTTACAGTTGAACTCTCGTGTGGCCTGCTTAATAGACCCGTCTTCTTGAATCTCGTCCCCCTCACAGAAGAGTTTTCCGTCCTCATCAATACTAAACCCATCAATCATACCCATCGACAGCATCTTGCTACCAACGATATAGTTTGCTGAGGTTGTCTTTCCGGCTTTAGCTGAGCCAGCAATTCCAATTATCTTCATTCTTTATCTTTCCAAAGTGCTTCTAAGGTCTCGTAAGTTAAACTGTCTTCGTAAAATGCGTTTTCAGCTGATCGTAAAAAGAAAGCCTCTTCCTCTTCTTCTGCGTGATATTCGCCCTCAAGCTCCTCTCTCAGAAAGGCAGACCATTCTTCAATAGAATAATCGCACTCTTTCAGATCGTACTCGATCTCTTTGAGAGCAATGATGGTTTTTTTCGCGAACTCATTAAAATTGATCTTAGACATAGTTTCCAAAAATCCTCTCTGCGTCAGCCTGTGATATCTTATCAGGATCACTCTCTAACATAACGGGAGTGATATTAAAGTCTTTCTCGTATTTCTGTATAATCTGTCGCATCTTCATTGGTCCCGTACCCTCAATCATTTGGCCGTTACGTTCTTTCGGTGGGTCTGGGTCTAGGGCTAGCACTATGTTCTCAACCCCCATCTCTTTCAACAGTTTACTTTGGCCAAAACTTAGTTTGGCTCCAAAGGCTCCCACAGCATTGGTAATACCAAAACCATGTAAAGCCATTGTGTCACTTTGACCCTCAACAATAATCACGGTCTTCTGTCTTACTATGTGATCGTGTGCGTGATTCAGAGCAAAGAATGAGCGACCTGACTTAAATCCCTTAGAGTACTTCCATTTCTGGATGTAGCTCTTGTTAAGTAAAGTCCTACCAGCACATCCGTTCAATCCCCAGTCTTTATTATAGATTGGGAACACAGCCCTATTCTTCATCTCCGTCTTCGCCGCATGACAATCTCCAACATCAAACCTATCTAGTAGTTCTTCACTAAACCCCCGACCCAAGTAATATGGAGAGGGTATCTGAAGTCTCTTTCGAATGTCTTCTCTTGATATACTCAAGACTGGCAAATTAAGATCAATCTCTTCTGGTTTGTATTCGACGTTGTACTGAACGCCAGCAAGCAGTTTGTCTGGGTCTGCTCCTAACCCTCGTACTAATCCCGGTAGCTTATTACCCCACTTCTCATTACAGTCAGAGGTCCAGCATTTCCAGCCCCCATCTTCCCAGATTGACATAGAGTTATACTTAGTCGATCCATGAAGTGGGCAGGTGCATTGGTAATAATCACCACAATATCTATGCCTAATACCTAGTTGTTTAATGATCTTAGGCAGTGCGGCGATCAAATTAGAAGAGTTCTTCTCCATCCTCACTATCCTTTTGCTTACTTAGTACCATATCGCTCTTTGTTCCTAGCTCCTTAATAGTGGCCAGGTGTCCAATCTTGTTCATCGTAACAAAGTCCCACGGTGGTAAGCCGGGTCCAAAGCGTTGCTTAATGGAGCGGAGCTTCATGTTTCCGTATTCTGCTCCGTCCTCATTCATCTCTTCTTCGGTTTTATCGCTAAAGATAGACACGCTTGAAGCTAGCCAACTTAGTCGGTCTGACTGTGATACGTTATCTTCTCTATTCGTCTGAACGAAGGCTTGAACTGGTACATCGTACTTAAAACAGAAGTCATGCAGCTTTGAGATTTGGAAACCTAAAGCTTGATACTCCTGTAGCTGACCCATCTCTGACTGGTCCATTAGCTTAAAATAGTCATAGATGATCAAACAGTCATTAGTTACGCCATCTGTGGTACCAACCACCTTCAATATCCAGCGTCGAGCAATAGATAGTAGCTCCTCAAAGCTTTTGCCTGTGACGCTTCTGTAGTAGATGGGCAGCTCCTTCAGTTCTTTGGCCGCAATAGACACTCTCGTTGCGTTATCCTGGAACTTACCGTGTTCAATCTCAGAGATGTGAGTCTCGCTTTCTGCAGCAAGGCTTCTTGCCATTAAGTCTAGCGATGACATCTCTGTGTCAATGATTAGAACGGGGATTCCTTTCTTAGCATTGTGTCGGGCAATCATACCAGCCATGATACTCTTACCACCACCAGTCCTACATCCCCACAAGCTAATTGACTTACGTCTAATCCCACCACCCATCATTTCATCAATACGTGGGAAACTGGTTGAAATTCCTACAAAGTCGCATTCGTTTTCTTCCAGCCATTTTACATACTCTTCAACTTCACCAAACAATAGTTGTGTTTCCTCTTCGTCGCTGTCCATTGCAAAGTCAACAATGGGGGTTTCCATAGCAGCATAGATTTGGTCTATACTTTCGTTACCGTTAAACTGATCCAGTATCTCATGACTTTTTCTCAAAAGTTCTTGGGCATTTGTGATCAGGTGTACTCGTTTTAGCTTTTCGCCAAAATTACGAATCGACTCTAACTCTACTGGAAATGCAAACAGCTCTTCCAACAGTTTTGGGTTCTTCTCTATTACAGAGTAGAGGTTTAAGTCTGTGGCCGCTCCCATTAGGGAGGCAATATCAATTGTCTGCTGTTTCTCTAAAACCTTTGACAGGCAGGCAAATACTGCCTTATGGTCAACACTAGAGAAAGTCTGTTCGCTAACAATGTCTCCAACCTCATTAATACCTCCAATACCAAACTTACAAATTCCAGAGAGTATAGCCTTTTCCGCAATCAAATCTTTCATCAACGCCTCTTGTTCAAACATGGGTCACAATAAAAATACTTTGAGCTTGGCACAATATGTGCCGGGTTGACCCCTACTGTCTTGTGACATTTATCACATACCATATCAATTGGTTGATACTGGTCTACTGGTATGTTGGCCTTTTGACCACCTTTACCAATGAGTTCTCCCAACTGTTCTTCTTCGTCTTCCGAGAGTGGCTCAGCATATCCCTCATCAGACTGGAATAGGTTTCCTGTCCATCGAGCATTCCCCACTTCTTCATTAGACTCTTGAGTTCCTACTGTAAAGCCTGTCCCAGCTTTTACTGCGGCTTTCTTTCGTTTCGGGGCGGCTCTTTTCTTGGTGGCTTTTTTCTTACGTTTGGGAGCGGCCTTCTTAGTTGCTTTCTTTCTTGTGGCTTTCTTCTTTCGAGGAACGACTTTCTTGGTTGCGGCTTCAACTACGACCTCTTCTTCCTCAGCCTCTACTACCTCTCCTGTAAGACTGAAGTAGGCTTGGCGAACAATATTCATGTCGCCCTCTTGAATGCCCAACTTCACCATTTCAATTGGACTCATTAGTGCCCCTTCTTGATAAATACGATATTATTAAGGCTCTTGCACAAGTCTGTTAGTACAAAAGCCATACCTTTAATTTCATTAATGTAAGCTTGAGTATCAAGGACAATTTGCAGTAAGGCTTGACACGCTGTGTCTTGTGCCTCGAAGCGACATACCTTCTCATCCCACTTGGTGTACTTGTCACCCCATTTGTGGGCATGAAGCCCCCGCAACTTGTGCAGGGACTTTTCAGCGTATGCCATCTTAGTATTGCTCTTATTTACTTCTCGCTTTAGGAACATCTCGAACTTGTGGAGTTCAAATGCGTATTGTGCTGATTCCTCAACACCCCACTCCAACCGTTCATCATAGGAAGCCTCAAGAATCTCTTGGATTTTTTCAGGCACATCAGAATAGGTCTGAGGAGCCATCTTCTCTATGTTCGCTAGATATTCAGTGATTTCCTGATCAGTGTTTCCCATTCTGGTTCCTTATTGTAGGGTAGTTCAATGAGAATAAACTCATTTATCTCTGCCCACTCGATTTTCGTTTGATCCCGTAGCTTGGCTTTTGCGAAAGCTAACTTAGTGCGATGAAAGTGGGGGACATACTCATAGTGCTGTCTCCCATGCACTTCAATGATAACTTTGGCTTTCAGACTTAAAAAGTCCGCGTATAACAAAGCATTCCTTCTGGTCTTTGATCCAACTAGGCTCACTTCCTCATAGAACGTCTCAATAAAGATACGCTGTATGAGTTTCCTTGCCTTAATGTGTAGGGCGGATTTTCGGCCCTTCTTACGATTCTTAACCTTCAGTTTGTGTTCTTTGCCGTCCAAGCCAGTGATTATCATGCCACCTGCTCAATAGTCTCAGCCACAGTCATGAAGTCTGCCATTACTTCCTCGTCGTAAGTATACTCTCTTACTTGAGCTGTTACTTCAGCAAAGTATTCTGGATGCTCTTCTAAATACTGACAGGCTTTAGGTTCTCCCTGGACCTTATCTCCGTTGGCGAAAATAAACCAGCTACTGCTTTTCTCAATAATCATACAGTCTACAGCAAGATTAAAGAGTTCCTCAGTAGTACCAGCACCAACCCCAAACTTTAGATAGCTTTGAACTAATCCATAGGGCGGTTGACCAATTGCGTTCTGAACGATGTCCCAATCTAGTACATTGCCAATTTGAGTTTCTTCTTCGCCGGCGTACTTAGCTTTCCAAGCCTCGGTTTTCTTGATATGCATGATGATATCTGACTGAAACTTGATACAGTTTGGAACGGAGACGACATTACCAAATCCGTAGCCGCTAGTATTAGCGTAAATCTGTGCAATACAGATAACGATGTGGTTCCTTGCTGCTACCATACCTCCCATACGAGATACAAAGTCTGACATCAGCTTTTGTGCTGTTGGTCGCTTTGTGGCACTAACGTCTGCATCACCACCTGCCCGTGTATAAAGCCTTGACAATGAGTCAAAGATGATGATACTGCCATACGTGTTGGTAATAATGTCTTCGGCAACCTCAAGATAATCCTCAGCATACATGATTTTGTCTGCTGTGGTCTCTACAACCAACACCTTGTCTAGGTCAATGCCCTCAATTGATGTTGTGCTTTGTTTCTTGAAACGGCTCTCTACGTTTAGAAAGAGTGTTTCGCACCCAAATAGCTCCTGTGCATTTTTCACGATCTGTAATGCTAGTGTACTTTTACCGCTTTTCTCAGGGCCGGACATCATAATCCAAACCCCACTTGGAACACCACCACATAGCCCAATGTCTAATGCTGGGCTAACAGGAACCAAGAACTTTTTCTTTAGCTTGACCTCTGATGCCTTTAGTGCTGTTCCCGCACCATACTTTTTTTCGACTGTTTTACGAATCGCCGCAAACTTATCTTTTGCAGATAGTTCGGGGTCAAGCAGTACCTTAGTCGTCGCCTTCTTTTTTGCTTTTGCCATTAAATCTACTTCTACCTTTACCGGTCTGTTCTTTAGGTTTAATTGTTTCTTGTATTGGTTTATTTATTTGGTTTTTTATGGTTTCTTTTTTCTTATCTTTGAGCGAGGCGGCTTCTACCATTCTTTCACGGACAAACTTCGGTCGCAATGACCATACGGTTTTCATGCCAAGAATAGTAGAGACAACTACAGACTCCTCAAATAGCCCTAAAAGGGTATGAGCAGCCTGTTTTTGTTCTCTGTAATATTTTTGCCAAACGGCGTCTCTCCAATAGTTTGGTTCTAGGAGAATGCCATCAGATTTCGCCTTACGCTTCGAGACTAGCTCGACAATGTAATTTGCGGTATCGTTCTTTTTTGATCCAGACGCCTTATGATACTGTAGCGGGTAATCCATCTTTTTTGTTCCTTCTGATCAAAGCCGAGAGACCTAATACGTTTGTAACGCCTGCTGGTTCTTCTCGTTTTTCGTAACTGTCTACTAGTATCTCTGGTAATCTCCACTTGGTACAGTGAATAGTCTCATCGTGGAGAACACCGGCTATATAGTAGAATTCTGGCTTTTCCCAAGATGGGTGATGCCTAATTTCCTTAAATAAGTAGAATCCGTCTTGTTCGGTCCCGACGCACTCAACGTGATCTCGGAACCTAATCCACATGGATTCAATATGACTTCCAGTTTCGCTACAATGAAGACAGAGGCGTTCCCACGCTGAGGGAATAAAGCCCGGTCTATCATCATCCTCGTATACCATTTCTCCGGTACTAAGCTGGACTTGCCAGCCTGCAGAATCGTTCTGCTCTAACCATTCACGAGAATAGCAGAGGCCCGTCTCATATTCGACCTCTACTAGCTCGTTGTCCTGCATATATGAATGCTTAATCATTGTCTGGTGTTTCAAACGTATGGACACAGCCCTTCATGTGTTCGGGCTTGCCGGGTTTACTTTCGTTATTTGCATAAGACTGAGCTTCAGTCATAACAATTGCACCACCCTTTTTGGCGAAGTGATTCTTCTTTACCACTGCCTTTGTTGTGGTGACGTGCTGAGGAGCTGGCTTGTTAGCTTGTTCCTCTTGATACTCTCGAATTGTGTCTGCCTTTGCCCTTAGCTTTTTGCTTAGGTCTGCGACTGGCATTTCGGGATTATGATCAATCCATAATCGATCCATGTCATTAAGTGTCTGTTTATACTTAGCCATCTTTACCTCAAACGTGTTGTGAACGATTAATTTCTCGTAGTTTTCTCTGTTCTCGTCCCGCTAGGAATGAGAGGTAGCCATTAAATAGTGGCTCAGTGACAGAGCGTAGAGTGAATCGCTCTTGGTTTCTGGTCGGTAGGTTGCCAGGATCGACTACCTTACCACCATAATATAAGACATAGAACTTGTTACCGAACTCGTTCTCCATCTTTTTAGCGAATACTCGCTGTGCTTCGGCTGCTTCCAGCCCGCGTTCATTGAAATTCATATTTTACCTGTTGCAATGTAATCTTTTTGTTTCTTGTCGGAGAGTTTAGCAATATCAGCCATCTTCTTCTCAGAAGCACCAAAGAATGATCTGTCCTCTCCTATTTTGTCTTGTCTCAGCTTCTCTGTGGCGAGCCTAGATGAATCAGCGTATGCTTTATCCGCTGCCTCCTTCTCACCCTTACTTTTGCTATCTCTATTAAAGTTGGCGAGATCACCAATAGTCTTCATATCTCCCTGAGCAGCAGCCACATAGCCGTGACAGGCTGAAATTAGCCTCTCTAGCTTGAACTTACCACACTTGGGACATTTGCGTTTTGCTTTAGTGTTTTTCTGGAACACATCAAAGTTGTGATCGCAGGCTTCACACTGGTATTCATATGTTGGCATCTATCCCTCTAGTAATCGTTTTCTAATGACTCGATAAAACGAGCCACAACATTTTTCAAATTTACCCAAGTAATAAATTACCGCTGTGATATCATCATTATGAGTTGGGGGTTTTTTGTGTCTTTGAACACCCTCTTCAATTTTCTTCTGTGCGATAAACTCTCTAAGGTTGTGTTCTCTTGGGACTTCGTGCTTAATGTGTCCTTCTCTAAGAGTAGAGTCTTCATCATACCCCTCAAAAATCTGAACCTCTAATGTATCAAGAACCTCATCCCACTCGTTCCCCTCGAAGATTGGATCAGAATGGGACATCATCATCCTCAACTACAGGCCACACATACACGTCCCGCTCTAATTTCTCTGCGGCCTCAACAATTGAAGCACTAGATCGGGAATCTTCATCAATCATTAGAACACAGTCACAATCTTCAGCCAGCTCATCGTTTCGATTGAATGCGGCTCGTGCATTGTACTGTCCGTACTTACCGTCTCGTGGGGTGCATTTTTCCACCGTAAGATCATTCCACTTTGGTTGTCTACTGTCTACTTCTACTTCGTTGTCTGCTCCCCACTTTTCGGCTGCTTTTTCAACGTCCGTCTCTCCAGCAGAAAGAACGGCTGTTGCTGTGATACCGAAGTGTTCAAATGCCTCAGTTAAATCCACTGAGTCATTACTTTTTCCTGTCACTACTACTTTCATTGTGTTCCTTTTAGTATGGGTCGTATTCCTGTTTGGCGGCTAAATACACTTTTGCCGCTTCCTCTTCTGTTTCGTATAAACCTAATGAAATTCGTTTTTTGTTTACCGATAGTCTAACTCTGTATTTTTGTTCGGATTTTGAAAAGTAATACCCTTTTCTGTCTACATTGTATTGGTTTTGGGCACGAGTTACAGCTCTTAAATTTTCTATCCTATTGTCGGTTCGTATTCGGTTTATGTGGTCAATTTCTAATTTTTTAGGTATTGTTTCAAAATGAAATATGTAAATTAGTATATGGACATGATATGATATTCTGTCTATCATAATTCTATAGTAACCGGTACTTTTATGAAGACTGTCAGTAATGTCGCCCGCTTTTGCATAGCTGGAATCTTGTTTTCTAACTAGAAAACCATCATTTCTATATGAAAATAGCTCTTTAAGTCTTTTCTGTGTTATCATTTAAACCACTAACTATGCTTGCAATAACATCTACCGTAAAACTATTCCCTAAGGACTTAAATCTTTGGGTGTTACTAACGTGATCTGTGTACCCAACTGGGAACGTCTGTAGCTTCTCGCACTCTTCTGGCGAAAGCTTCCGTAGTCCATCAGGCTCTACTACTGCGGGATAATACTCCCGCCCAGAGATACCTTTATAGTGTCTGGCCATTAAGCATGGGCATTTGCTCATCTCTTTACCCGGATGCTTAAAGCATACCCCACCCACTCTTGTTAGGTCGCC
>TARA_R110000751_G_scaffold33508_2_pt1 | contig 15334 bp, 9 predicted proteins | sample TARA_R110000751 | Tara Oceans TARA_R110000751 (sample SAMEA4398001) | marine metagenome | biome: Polar Biome; feature: [MES] marine water layer (ENVO:01000295) within the mesopelagic zone...; material: water (ENVO:00002006), including particulate matter (ENVO:01000060) such as...... | reverse complement strand
AAAATCTCCCAAGTTTAGTTCTACGGATTTGACAGCATGGGTCATTGTCACTTACGTGGTTGAAAGCAAAAAAAGTAAGAAAGGCAAAAGATCCTATATGCCTGAGTCTGTGACTCAGTTTGTCAATGCTAGTCACGGTGACAAAAGTAAAATACACGTTTTGGTGATTAATCAAGGCATGATTAACTCACCTACTATTCAAGAAGAAAGATTTGATCGAGCATTGCTCGGAGAGAAGTACGATAGAGCAATCAATGCTTTAGCAGGTATTAACCCTGTCGTTATAATAGACGAGCCGCATAAGTTTCCACAAACTGGTAAAACTTGGAAAAGTATATCGAACTTAAAAGCTCAGTTCACGCTACGATATGGTGCAACTTTCAAAAATGAATATAAAAATCTTATTTACCACCTAACTGCTGTTGATGCCTTTAACCAAGACCTAGTCAAAGGAGTTACCGCCTATGTTGAAACCTTATCAGGTAATGATAACGCTAAGCTCACTTTAAAGTCATTAGACGGCAAAGAAGCCGAGTTTGAACTTAGCGAGAATGGTACTAAGACCCCCTATATACTTGGGAATAATGATTCACTTTCGAGTATTCACTCGGCGATACATAGCTTAAATATCGAAAAATTAAATAAAACGACTTTGGTGCTTAGCAACGGTATTGAGCTTAAAAAAGGCGAGAGTATCAACCCATACTCTTATCTTGAGTCACTTCAAGACAGTATGATTCAAAAGGCTATCAAAGAGCACTTTAAACTGGAGCGAGAGCTACTTACTCGCAGTCCGCGCATCAAACCGTTAACGCTGTTCTTTATTGATGATATCGAGGGGTATAGAGACGGTAATGAGCTTGCTGGCAGTTTAAAAACACAATTTGAGACTTGGGTACTAGCAATAGCTAAGTCCTATCTTGCTAAAGAAACAGATCCATTCTATAAGCAGTATTTACAGCGTACTATTAAAGATGTCAGTCTGACTCATGGTGGCTATTTTTCAAAAGATAACACGGGTAACGACGAGAAAATCGAAGCTGAGATTAACGAAATTTTGCATGATAAAGAAAGTTTATTGTCACTGGATAATCCAAGACGCTTTATTTTCTCTAAATGGACGTTGCGTGAGGGGTGGGATAATCCAAACGTGTTTCAAATCTGTAAGCTTCGATCCAGTGGTAGTACGACCTCTAAACTACAAGAAGTTGGTCGAGGCTTGCGATTGCCTGTCAATGAGCATATGGCAAGAGAGAAGACAGATGACTTTCGCTTAAACTATTATGTTGATTTTACGGAAAAAGACTTTGTTGCAGAGTTGACTCAAGAGATTAATGAAACTTCCGTATCAGAAGTTGAACCAGAATTATTAACTAACGACTTAGTTGAACAGATTAAAGGCTTTTATGATGTTTCTAAAAGAGAGCTTAGTAACCAGCTATATGATCAGAATCTAATTGATGATGACGAGAAGTTCTTAGAAGGTGGCTATCAAGCACTCAAAGATCTATATCCCAATGCTTTTGCTCAGAAGCTGAAAAAAGGTAAGGTTGTCAATAAGAGCAAAGAAGATACGAAAGCTAAAACTAAGGTTAGAATTGGTAAATATGAAGAACTCAAGGAACTATGGGAGTTGATTAATCAGCGTGCTATTTTAGAATATCAGTTTGAAGATGAAGGTAATTTTTATGAAAAGCTACTTATGGACTATCTCAAGCAAGAAATTACCGCTAATAACTTTAGTAAGACTGGGCTCGTAACGAAAGTATCGAAGCTTCATATCCACAATAACCAAGCTGGTTATCAGAGTGTATATGACGATGAAGAAGACTTTGCAAAAATCAGCACAATGAGTTACGGCAGTTTCTTACGTCAGTTATCTGAAAAAACATACATAAAACTTCCAACCTTACATAAAGCTTTTGTTACTCTCAAACATCTGAAAGACAAAGATGAACAGGGTCTAGATATTAATGACTACTTAAATGTCCAAACTATCCGTAAGTTTGCTGACGGGATAAGGTCATATTTGCTGCACAATGCTATGCAAAAATTTGAAGTAAGCTATAACGTTATATCTAATAAAGTACATCCTACTAGTTACACAGATTCGGACGGTCAGCCATACAGCGAAATAAAATCTAGCAATCTGGGTAAGCATTATGATAAAGCGAAGCCTAGCGATGACTTCCTTTTTGAAGATATTTTTTATGATTCGCCCTTAGAAAAACAAAACATGAAAGAGCAAATAAAAAGTGTCACAGTATTCAGTAAGATTCCTAGCAAATCAATAAGAATACCTGTATCGGGAGGTGAGTCATATTCGCCAGATTTCGCCTATGTAGTTGAAACAGATGGAGGACAAACACTTAATCTAATTGTTGAAACAAAAGGGACCAATTCTTCTTACGATTTAAGATCTACAGAACAACGTAAAATAAAGCACGCTGAGAAGCTATTTAGACAGATGAAAGCAGATGGTTTTAATGTTAGCTTTGATACCCAGTTTCAAGATGATTTGGTGAAGGATATTATTAAACAAGCAATAGATCAGATTAGATAGAAAACTATGCATCCATAATAAGGGCAAATCATTGAGATGTTATTAAATTAAGAGTTAGCTAAGCTTTATATTAATATTTTCGTAAAGTTTGAGTACGACGGTACAAAGTTGAATGGTATCTTCTCGAAGTTCACTCATCTCAATTCGTAAAATTTAACTAAGAAACAAATTATTCTACAGAAAATTGCAGCTCTTAGCTTTGAGTATGTCAGTGTAAAGCTTTAATTATAAAGTATAAGTGAGTTGTTAATCCCTATTTTTAATTGCTTTTATTTAGTATGTAGAGAATTACCTAGTGTGATATCAATTAATGTTTACGATATAACAATAAGATTAGATTATGAATCCAAATACTGAAGTTCCCGTTAGACTTGCTCCTTCGTCTAGAGTTCTTAGAAGAATTTACTCACTCTCAGGTAACCTATGTGCTTTTCCTGAATGCAGGCAATTAATGTTTGATGAAAACGGAAATTTCGTAGGTAAAGTCTGTCACATCGAAGCAGCTATGCCTGGAGGTGAAAGATTTAACTCTAAGATGAGTAACGAGGATAGAAGGCAGTTCGAAAACTTAATACTGATGTGTGAACAACACCATATTGAAACTGATAATACAGAAAAATATACTGTTGAAATAATGAAACAGATGAAAGAAATGCATGAGCGTAAATATAGCGAAGATATTATTGAACAGAAAATTCTAAATGAGCTACGCGATTATACAAAGATAAATAGTGATTTCATTAAAGTAGAAAGCCTCGAGGCGCTATTTGATACACTTGATCCAGAAGGCAATGCCAGATATAGAAGGACCATAGAAGAAATCGAAAATGACGTATTTGCGTTTAACGAAACTATAGCTAAATTTCTTACTTTAAGTATAGCAAGCCGGAGAGTTTTTCTAATTGCTCTGAATCACTCTCATCATCCGGTAAGTCTTAATCGTGAGGACGAAGAAATATTATATGTCGATTTCCGAGAGATTGGAAATGTGATGGGGAAAACATGGCATGAAATTGAATCAAATATTAGAGAGATAGAGGCTAAAAAATTAATGCATATTTATGAAGTTAGTTTGTCAAATGATTTCTTTGAGGATAGACATGTCGTAGCCAACGCAACTCCAGATTTTATTGAAGGCGATTTTATTTGGCTCAATATAAAAAAATACTGTGAGTTAACTGGAAGATGTATTGTTAGTTTCGTAGAATGTCTTGATTTTAGTAGTCTTGACTAAACGCTTAAAATTAAGTGTGCTTCAAAGTAACTACTTATTTAAAATGTTTGATTAAACAATCATATAGCAAGTTTCCTACAAGAGTCGTCGGTAGCACATCTAACTGCGTCAATGTAAGTCAGTGAAATGATACTTCTGCAAGAGGTCTAATTAATCTTTTTTTATAATTCAGTTTATTTTATAAATTATAAAATCTGACCTGTATTAAACTAGATCTTTTATCTCAACCTCTAACGCATCACATATCTCATAAGCCTTCTTAAGTGTGACATTCTTCTCACCACGCTCTATATTTCCCATATAACTGCGATCAATACCTGCCATCTCTGCCAGCTTCTCCTGAGATATTCCTTTGCTCTTACGTACCTCACGGACACGCTTTCCAAAGGCTATCATGCGCTCGTCTATCGTCATTTCATTAACTACTGCTGAAAATAGCAATACTCACAGTGGTGAGCTATAATATCCACGGGATATAGTCGGTATGTAGTGGTCAACTAATTTTAGACACCTGATAAGAGGTTTTGATTAAAGTATCGTTTCTCTTTTTCTACTGGCGGTAAATAATTATTGAAGCTGTGCGGTCTCACGGTTTGATAATAGCCCCAGATGTAGTCACAGACATCTTGTTTAGCCTCAGTGATATTCTCGTAGCCTCCTTTGGGCATCCACTCTGTCTTAAAGCTTCTAAAGAAGCGTTCAGTGGGGGCGTTGTCCCAGCAATTGCCTTTTCGGCTCATACTTTGTTTCATTCGTGTACACTTCGCTACTGACTGGGCGAACTGCTTACTGGTGTAATGCGTGCCTTGATCAGAATGAAACAGCACCCCACTTGGTTTAAGTCTCGTCTGATACGCCATCTGTAGTGCTGAGGCAGTCAAAAAGCTATCAGGAGAGTCTGAGATGCTAAAGCCCACCACGCACCGTGCAAACAAGTCTATCACCACTGCTAGATAGCACCAGCCCCCTTTGATGCGAACATAAGTCACATCGCCCGTCCAGATTTGATTAGGAGCGGCTGGTCTAAAGCTACGGTCTAAGAGATTGTCATAGGCTTTATGTTCTTCATCAGCATGTTTGTATTTGTGACTCTTGATCTGGCAGCTGACTAAGCCCATTTGGCTCATAAGCTTAGACACTAAATAACGCGTCAGCGTTATTTCGTGCTTATTGGCTAAAATGGCAACCACAGTGCGAGCGCCAGCCGACTGCTTTGAGTCATTGAATATCTGACGTATTAAGGTTTTTAACCTAATGCGTTCTATATCAATCGGCTTAGTCTGTATGCCATAGTAGTAGCTACTTCTAACTACATCAAATAAGTTGCATAGCTTACTTATGCTCAGTCGTTTATCTTGCTCTACTAGTGTTTTAATTAACGATAGACGTTCAGGTTGTCCGATGCCAGCAGAGCTGAAGCCTTTTTTAATATGTCTTTCTCCATTTTAAGTTGTCTAACTTCTCTCTCAAGCTCCTGAATGCGACGCTGTTCATCGGTTAGGGATAGACCTTCAGTTGGGGCAATGCCTTGTTTCTCTTTTTTATATTTGCGTACCCAGTTGTCTAAGCTAGAGATGCCTATGCCTAACGACTGGGCTACCTCAGCAACTTTACGATTATGCTCAATCACTAAACTGACGGCTTCTAATTTGAATTCTCGGGTATATGCGCGGCGTTTGGTCGTCATACTAATTGTCCTCTTTAGGGTAGTATAACCTCTTGTGCACTGTCCAAATTTATTATGCCACTACAGTACTACGAGGTAAGTATGAAAACAAAACTAGAGTATCAGCCAGAAGCTACAGAAACTAATAAACTTATCTGTGAGAAGTACTGGCTACGTGAGAGCGATAAACGAAGTGGCTTTATATATACTTGTAAAGAGATAGGTCAGAAATTTGGCCTTAAACATCAAGACATACCCAGTATTGTTAAAGCAAATGCTCATCTTGTTGTACTAGACTGCCAATGCATAGAATGTGGTAAAACTAAGGTTTGCCATACTCGTTCACAGCTGACTCAATTAAAACCTGATAATTGGCGGTGTGATGAGTGTTGGGAAGTACTTCAAGAAAGAAGAGAACAAGAGTACTTAGAGTATCGGCTTGAACAAAAGCGTTTAGAAGAAGAACGAAGACAAGCGGCTCTCGAATATATTAATGACTATAGAAGTGCGCAATTAACTGCGGTCCCGCTAATAACTGAGCTTAATGAAGTAGATAAGCTTTTACTTGCTGCAACTATAGAAAGCCTAGGAGCAGAAAACCTAAAAACCACGATCTCTCTGCGCGATAATATATCACTATTTTTATCACCGTTCTTTGGACTAGATCAAAAAATACTTCACCATCTTTTCAAGCTAAATCTACTTTTATTGGCTCCTGAAGAGAGCTATGAATATGTTAGTGTCAATGAAGAAAAAGAGTTAGAGATTGATTATTATCAGGCAACTTTTGAGTTTGCTTATGAGACTAATGACCTGACTAAAATAATGGTAGATGCTAAATCCAAAAAGAATATCAGTGCTTTAGTCAGCAATACTCAGTTTGAAATATGGTGTCAGCAAATACAGCTAGGAGAGTGCCTAAGCTATCTGATTACTAGGTCAAAACTAAACAATTTGGCACCGCCTATTGGTGAGAAGCTTGTAAGCTTACTTAGAGCATGTTTAGCTGAATGCTCTGTCTCTGTTATGCACTATATAATCTATAAAGCGGTTGAAAGTGCCGCTGCATACGTGCAGAAACCAAATATTACTAGAAAGCATGCCTCAAACTCCATTTCAGGTAATATCGAACGGGTTTTCGGTAAGATATCTAGTGGTAGTTGGTATTCTAACAAGTCTCATCGTGACGCTAGTCATCCCCAATCTGCCATGACTAAAGTATTTTTTGATTACGTGTTTGGCATAGAAGATTGTGGTTTTCATTACACTCTCGATGAACTGTTTAATCCTTACAAACCACAGCAGGCTATTGGACAAGTGGGTTATGCTACCCTAGGAAGTGCGCAAAATACTAACTACTCAATTACAATAAATAATTTAAAGTAGTGTAAAGCCTAAAGCGCCAAATACAGTTCAAGTGCCTAAGACCAAAGCCAAATACTAAGTGTATTTGGCTTTTTTAATGATTCTAATAATAGCTTAGAAATTGATGCGACAATAGTTGTCGTATATTGTTTAGTTGTTCATACAAACTAATGCCTAAATCTCTTAAAAATACGATAATATTGATATGATTGTGAACACTCATAATAAAAGTGAAATGAAGTGGACTGAAATAACTCAAGAATTTAAAACTTGGTTTTATATATTATAGAAAGGATTAAAGATGCTGAAAACGGATGAAGCCTTAAGCATAGCAAACGAAGACAATACGAAACCAGTTATAAAAGATATCAATAAGCTTCTACGTGTCGCATTGATCAACAGTTACCCTAAAGGTCAAAGCCACCTTATTGAAGTTGGTGATAACACAATCATTACGGGGCGCAATAGCGCAGGCAAAACCACCTTGATGGGAGCAGTCATTCCTTTTTTTGGCACTAGATTGAGTGAGGTTTCTAAAAAGAATGAAGCGGTTAAAAGCTTTATTGACTTTTATCTTCCTTATGATGACAGTTACTTGGTTTATGAATATAGAAGACAGGGCGAAAAAAAATGCGTGATCCTCAGGCGGAGCAGTGAGGGGCAACAAATTTTCAACTTTATCAATGCTGGATACAATGAAACCTGGTTTGTCACAAAAGATGCTACCAATCAGCGAAGATTTAGGCAGTTTGAAGAAGTTAAAGGCATAATCGAATCTCAAGGTTTTAACGTCTCAAATAATATCAAGCAGCTGGCTTACGAGGCCATCATATCTAATTGTCCTAATAGACGCTTAAAAGCCTCTATTCGTTCATCTAAAGCTCTACAGACCATCAATTCGCTTCGTCCTGATTACTCACTGGCTGTCGGTAAAGGTAGCTTCTACGGATTTTCCTTAATCGCTAGCAATATTCTAAAAAGTAAAATTGAGTTTGATCAAATATGTGAGTTTTTGGTTGAAGCAATGAAGACGGAAAATAAAGTTCAGAATAATGAGATTTCTATAGATTCTCAAGGGGTTGATACCAATAAGTGGCTTTCAGATCGCAACTCATGGAATGAGGTTGAGCAACTTAGAGGTAAGTTTAACGAACTAGGCCAATATGTTGAGCAAAACGCCTCTAATCAAAACGCCCTATCGATAATAGTTAAGACGCTCAGAGGCTTAGTCAAAGCCTTTGATACAAAGATTGCAGAAAATAAAACCATTGAAGATGATGTCAAATTAAAAGTTGAAGCTCTAGAGCAAGCAATTACCAAGATTGAAATTGCTTGGGATAAAGAAAAAGGCCAATTGCAGAATGAAATAGATGATCTGAGCTCTAAGATAATAAAGCTTGAAAGAGCGAAACGAGATTTTGAAGAGGGTGTACCTGGGCATCATCAACCATTGGCCATATTACAAAATATGATTAGAGGGATCTCGTCACTTGAAGAGCAAATAAAGCACGAGAATGAGCGACTCAAAGCTCTACGCAAAGACGAAGAAGATGCCACTAAAATAATCGAAAGCATTAAAAATCAGCTTGCTAAAGATTTGAAGCAAATAGAGTCTAAAAAAGGTGGACTAGCTTCACAACAAGAGTTAACGCTACAGCAGATTAAAACAGGTTATTACGAGTCTCTTTCAAATTTAGGTGACGATAAGGCTGCTAAGCTTAACTTAATTAAAAAAGAATATGAGATCAAGTCTAGTGCCATCAAGGAAAAACATACCCAGCTTATTATCGATAAAAATAATCTGGAATCAGAATTAAAGAATATTAGATGTAGTATCGAGCTTACCAATGAAATAGAGAGCCTGAAGCTAAATTTAGACAATGCTAAAACTCAACTTAATCAGGATATAAAAAATCAAAGAGCAGCTGAAAAATATCTAGATAAGACCAGTAATGAGTATGAAAAACTACAAAAAGAGCATGAACGCTTATTAAGTGATATTGCTGACAAGACCTCGAACATTGATGACCTATATGCTTTGCTCAAAGATGACACATTGCTCAGTTTCTTATTGAGAAATGAATCCGATGAAGTGCTTTCGCCTTTGATCAATCAGATACGAAAAACTATCGATCCATCCCTATTCAACCGCTCCGACCTATCACCTCAATGGCTTGCACCTAAAGAATCAGACGACGAGGCTTTGTATGGTCTGTATCTTGATACATCAAGAATAGACACAACTAATAATCCTCAAAAACTACTTACCCTTGAAAGTATTACTGAGCAAAGACTGGTGTTAGAGGATAAGATATTAAAACGTAGAGCTAATATCTCATCACTCGAAAAAACAATTCATCAAGCCAAGCTTACTAAGAAAAAAGCCAATGAAGATGTCTATAAGGCAAATACCAATGTGGTTAACACTGAAAAAGACATCGAAAATAAACAAACGACGCAAAAACAGCTAGAAATAAGAGCTGAAAACGAAATTGAAGAAGCTAAGAGTAATATTGAGAACCAATTAAACGAAATTAAAAATAAAATTAATGACAAAGTATCAGAATCTAAGGCTACTGACGCCAAGATGAATGACGCTGAGCAGAAGATAGAAAACAATCACAAGTTGGCTATTGAACGACTGAAAGAAGATAAGAAAAAAAGAGAACAGGCAGTAGAGCAACAATACGTTAAAGAGCTTGAAGGCTTGAAACTTGAAGCTGATCAGGCTCAAGAACGTCACGACAGAGCTATTGATGAAAATGGCTACGATGATAACGTTATAGCTCAGACTATAGCCAAAGTGCAGCAGCTATCCACAAAATTAGATGTTGCTGAAAAAGCCAAAATCCGCGTTAAGCACTATCATGAGTTTATTGATGAAGAATATCGAAATTTACCTATGCTGTTCGAAAAACGCAATGGTCTATCAATTGAGCTAGTGGATAAACAAGCGGCTTTTGATAAAGCTCTGATATCTAAGCAGGAAGATGCCAAATCCCTTGCTGAGAAAGCGAAGATCATTAACAATCGAATTGAGAGCGCAAAAACCGATCTGATAAGTATCAAAGAAAGCTTAAGTAATGCCAGTAATGCCTTTGATCAAGCTTTGGTTGCAGACCATACCTTAGAGCCTGAATATATGGGACATTCTTTGCAAGACTTGCATAATGCAAGCTTAGCAGTCTTGAACGATGCCAAATCTTTGGTTCGCGACACCAAAAAGAATATGGAAAAAGGTATTTATGCACTAAAGACCATAAGAAAACCCTTTACCACCAATGGGTCTATGTTTGAGAGCTTAATGTCTGACCGTATCCTACTCAGCATACCTGATCAGGAAAACTGGTACATACAAGCTAGAAAGTTTAGCGACTACCTAAACAACGAGCATGAAATTAAAAAAGATACACTCATTGGCCAGTACCGAGTCACAGCTCACCAAGTTAGAGAGTTTAAATCAAAGCTAGATGATGCTCATAATAGCTTGAGTAATTTTTCGAAGCGTATTAATACCAAATGCAAAGAGGTTTGTGAAAAACTAGAAGCTTTAGCCATTGAGGAGCTTCATATAGCTATAAGTTCGGGAATCAAAGAAAACAAATGGTATTCCACCTTGGCTGATTTCACTGATGCGCATCAAAGATGGGCTAATGAGGACATCCATGACACAACGCGTATGCCTAATCAGGAGCTGCTGTCCAAATTACAACTCGTGCAAGACTATATTGGTCAAAACCAGATGAATATCAAACTGTCAGAGCAGTTTAGTTTCAGTCTAAGGATCAAACAGGTCGGCGGTGAAATCAAGGAAACCAAAAGAGCAAAGGTATTTAAAGATATGGGGTCAAACGGCACCATGCGTATTGCTCAGCTCATCATTTATATTTCTTTGCTCTCAGTTATATCAACCACATCGAGCGATGAGGTCGAGCTGAAATTCTTTATTGATGAAATTGGCGTGTTAGATCCGCAAAATACTCGTGAGTTATTAAACTTGCTACAAAAACTTGGTATATCAGCAATGTGCGCCGCTCCTGAGAATCCAGATGATGAGGTTGTCCCCTTATTCGCTAATAATATTGCCTGCCATCACAATAAAACCAGAAATATGTACTCAATCTCTCAAACGGATGATATGTATATGTTGACTCAGGATTCAGAACTTGAGGAATTTGGAGTGTTTTCCTAATGAAAGAGCATGAAATACTAAGATTGTTAATGAACAATAAATTTATATGCTCTGTGAGTTATCCAGAGGCATATAGGCATCTAAGAGATAACAAAGTAGCCTATGATCGTATGGTGTCTCAGCTACAACCATTTGGGGTCAATCTAGTCACCCTCAGTGATGGGGAGGTTTATGCTGGTTTAAATAATATACCTAGTGACTCTGACAGAAGAGCAGTGGTTAAACAGTTTAATGAAATTTATCATGACATAGCGCCTATAGTAGAAATGATTGCTTGCCTATCAACAGCCGATGAAGGTAATGTATTAACTGTTGGTGAAAATCTAAGCCAAACAGAGCTGGTTTTAGAAGCAAATAATAACAAGCATTTTGCAAGTATGCTAAACGAGGTTTCTGAGATCACAGGCGCTTCTAAAAAACCCAATGACGAAAAGGTAGCTGCTCTTTTAGAAAGACTCCAGAAGCACGAAATACTGAAGTTGGTTGAACCCAATAAAAAGATTTATCGAGCAACAGGAAAAATTGGCTATATATATGATGTATTTGATTATATTGCTGAAAACATATTAGATGAGCCCACTGAAGAGATCTTTGCTGAGCAGCAAGGGCTTGGGTTATGAGTAAAGTCAGCCTCAGGTTATCGGAAGAAACAATCAGAACACTTGGTAGAGCTGTAACTGATAAAGCTGATTTGATTTATCAAGCCTACTCTCCTAATGGCTGCTATGAGTTGGTCAACGATAAACATAAACAGTATCAGATACTACAAGACAGTGGTGTTATCAGTATCAATCCTAATAACATTACCCTAGGCTCAAACTTTACAGCAATCTTAAAGAATCTGGATAGAAAGTCTCGTAATGCAAATATTGCTCCTGATATTGAACTGTCTAAACATCAGATCAGTAATGAGGTTGCCCTAGCGCAAATACAGTCAGATTCGTTTGAAGATGAAAGTGAAGAGATGATGCATTTGGCTAATATACGAGATATCTGCATCTCCATCGCTGAATATCTTGGGCGTGAGATGGCTAATATCGAGTATGTCATCAACTCTGATCTAAACAACACATCAAACGTTAAGGTAAAAAGACAGATTCTTGAAGGTTTAAATAAAAAGATCAAACTTCAACTCGAAAAAATAGAAATATTAAGTCGCGATGAACTCCGCAAACTACATGGCGAGTATACGCCAGCGGCAGCTATACTGAATGAGTATTTGGCGGATTCTATTTCTAGATTCAATCTTGAAATGGGAGTCCACTTACAAAAAATCCTGATATTAATTGATAAACTGAAAAAAGAGCAAGATCAGAAAAGTAGGAGGCTTTGGCTATTACGCAAGGCTTTAAGAAACAGTCAACTCGTTCCTGAAAAAATAGATATTGAGTATAACGATATTGTGGATAAAGGCTTAGCTTTTGGTGGTATGGCTTTGGCTGGCACTTTGCACAATATTGAAACTGTAGATGACAGCGAATTTCTTTTCTCTGTGGTAGGTAAAATTAGCGCCAAAAAGCCCAAACGCAAGAGTGATAATCTATACAAAGGTGAGTATGAGGAGTTTGACCGAGAACATAAGAAACCACCACCCTCCCCTGAAAAATTGCTTGTTATGCAGTATATGGCCGATAATTGCGACATGCCTTTTACCAAAGCCTTATCTGTCAGGGAGTACTGGGATTTGTCAGGTTTGAAGCGCAAGATACGCTACAAAGCCTTTTTAGCCTTGTTCTTAAAAGTAGCAAAAAGTGATTTTATTGACGACAGGATCATTAAATCTAAAGGTCAATTTAACTATAAAGTTTATTTAAAATCACTAAACCTTTCTGATACTTGCGACACACGCTATGTCATCGATGCTAAATATATAAAGTTTAATAGAAACGAAGAGTCGCCATCAAAGGACCAGATATGGAAGTAGACCTAGAAAAATCCTTAAATACAGCGGGTAAACTTGATTACTTGAAAGAGAAGATGATACTGGGGGTGAAATTCGCTACCTATCGAAGCCCTGACAATATCCTTGTATTATTGGCGTCTTTTGACCCCAGTATTGGCTACACAGAAAATGGAAAAGTGATCATTAATATGGGTGGCTGGGGCCGTATTAGAGAGATCGTAAAAGCTCAAACAGGGATAGACCTACTCAGACACAATTTAAATGAGCTAAAAGGTAGAGACCGTGTAGATAACACAGCCATCACAACTAACGATAAATTATTAAGTAAAGCACCTACCAAAGGCTTTCTTGAGTGTCGTCTACTAGGTAGTGAAAAACATATTATTAATGTATCAAACAACTACACGCATAAGCAAACTCAAGAGAATGCCTATTTAGGTGTGGAAATTAACGACCTCACTGATTGGAATATCGATAACATTATAATCATAGAGAATTTTAATGCATTTTGTAGATTTAATGAGCAGCATGCCAAGCTAGTAAAAGGGTTAACTGGCGCAGTAACTGTGCTTGCCTATCGAGGTCATAACAATAAAAATATAACTTCTATATTGAAAGCTTTAGCTCAAAAAGACTGTAAACGCTATATCTTTGCTGACTATGACTTGGCTGGTCTGAAAATAGCTGAATCGATGTCAAAAACTCTCAAAGCTCACGGATATATACTACCTAACAAACCTTGGATGCAGACTGAAAAATATATTGAAATGACGGTTAAAGAAAATCGTAAGAAGCAGTCATCTATTAAGATAAGCTCACCTAGCTTAACTTCCTACTTTGAACATATCCGTGACAAGTATTTAGCAGTACCACAAGAGACGCTTATAGCGAGAAGAACTCCACTGAAGGTAGTTAATATCTGAACACACAGCTATGCTCTCCGTCATTAATAGACAGCTTCTTCTTACTCGTTATTAATAAACATATGTTTTATTAATAAATTTTATCAAATAGACCTTAAAGTTGTATACCAATCTAGAACCGTAAGGACACAACCTACCTCTACAGCAAATAACATCTTAATTTCAAGTGAAAACTATATTCTTTTTAGATTGAAATATTGTGTAATAGCCACCATGTATGTCAAAACTGATTACTTAGAATAAGGATATAAAATGCACTATAGTTGGGATGTGGATAGAGCGGAAGGTCATATAGATAAACTTTGTGACTCAGTAAAAGATGTTGAAATAGTGCCTTATACTCGCGAGATGAGTTTGGGTAATATACCAGTTAACAAAGCATATGAAATGGATGCAGTCCATATCTACGTTGATATTTTAAATCTTGAAGACTTATTGACTAAAGATGGTAATGAGAATGAAACTTCGCACAAAAGGGCCATTAGATTCTTTGATTCACATTTTAGAACCATCAGGTACATATTGGATGAGTCCGAGTCTTTATTTGTAGACTTCCACAATCAACGCCTACATGCCGTCGTCACAAAGCCTTATGACAATGAGAAGAAGCGCTTAGATAGAGCCGTGGCCCTTAGCGATTTGATTATTGATGCTGTCGCTCAGCAGAAAAAAGATAGTAACGACAGTTATATCGATGCAGCGACGATCAGAGTGGGTATCGACTCTGGTATCGCCTTAGCTGTTAATAATGGCCGAGCTAAGAATAAAGAGCCTTTGTTTTTAGGTAATCCCGCCAATCATGCTGCAAAGCATGCTGCAGGTGACAAAAAAGGAATTTACCTCACTACTAACGCAAGGGATGTTCTTGAACTGTCCAAAGTGGCTGCTGACAAAACCAAGACATCAGCGTTAACTTCTGATGAGATCAAACTATCAGTTGATCGTACAACGCTACCGAATGGTTTGTCACTTGAGAGTGTTAATAAGAACGCGCCTGAGCCTAAACTATTAAAAGATTTTCAGTTCTCGCGGGCAGCATCACCTTTAGAGGATTTTGACTTTAATAAGTACTACTATAAGACGGCTAAAAGACAAGAGCTGGTTTCTTTGTATGCCGATATTGATGGATTTACAAACTATGTGAACGTCAATATTGGTTCAGAGCAAGGTAAAAAGAACATTGTCCGCTGTTTGCACGTGATCAGATCAGAGATGGATGATTGCATCAATACTGATTTCAAAGGTAAGCGTGTACGTTTTATTGGCGACTGCATGCATGCCATTATCTGCGAAGGTAGTAATAAATATACAGACAGACTAAAGACAGTGGAAGTTGGCACTGAGGCATCAGGCGGTATTAGAAGCAGCTTTAACCTATCACTAGAAAAGCTTAATGATAGATTTGGTATTCAAACCGACGATTTGGGTTTGGCTATTGGTTATGAGCTGGGTGATGTGTCTAATCTTAGAGTTGGTCAAGAGGGCGTA
>TARA_R110000751_G_scaffold54334_3_pt1 | contig 15371 bp, 15 predicted proteins | sample TARA_R110000751 | Tara Oceans TARA_R110000751 (sample SAMEA4398001) | marine metagenome | biome: Polar Biome; feature: [MES] marine water layer (ENVO:01000295) within the mesopelagic zone...; material: water (ENVO:00002006), including particulate matter (ENVO:01000060) such as...... | reverse complement strand
AGGATCTGTGTTTGGCGCACGAAGTGAGCGATTAGATTGTTCTAGGTTTTGTTGGGTAAAGATGGTAAGACTGTCTAGCTCATCATTCAGTGATGCAGCAAAGAGTGGGCCACCTGTCGTAAAGTCAGTAGTCCTTTGTATAGTCCTGTCACCAACAATAGTAATACGATCATCAGCATCTGGTGTAGTAGGAACATTAGTACCCACCACAATAGTTACACTACCTGTACCATCAGCACTAATAGCCACTGTATAGTCTGTAGTAAGTGTTAGCTCAGTGTCATTAAAGTATACGGCTAGATCAGTATTGACTAAGATGTTAAACGCATAAGCATACGGGCCTGTACCTGCTGAACCAGTATAGACGACTCGCCTTGTTGTTGCTGAAATGTCAATTGCCATAATTTATAATCCTCTGCCTTATTTTACCTGTAATGTTTATTAAATTCTACTAAATGATATCTCTTGTTATTAAAAACCTGTAAACTGTTGCGATGGTTTAGTCAATAAAAATTCTTGGTTATATTCTTTTTCCATTCGTTTTTCCATTCTTTTCAATACACCTGGATTCATAGTCTCCATCATTTGATAGCCAATCAAATAATCAAACGCTACTTTCGTGTAAAACAAATTTAAAAATGGAATGTTTGTTGATACAGTTTTGTACATCTGTCTATTTACTTTATCCATATCTTGATCAAATATGCCATATTTCATAGCTTGTAATAAATCAAACCCAGATAAAGGAACTGGCCCTAATAAACTAGCAGCAATATCACCACCTGTCCTTGTTTCTTGAAACAACACATCGCCATATATACCCAATCCACCACCTTGTAAAAACGCAGCTGTCCATGTTGCTCCTTTAAATGGATCTCTAGGTTTTCTACCTTTTAATAAATCTTTAGCAGTCATAGACACATAACCTAACAATGCAGAGGTAACTAAAATAGAGGATACTCCACTTATTGCTCTTGATTTATTTCCAGCTTTCCAAAACGATGCTTCCCTAGATAAAGTCTTATATACAATTGACATAGGAAAAGCTTTGAACTGACCAATAAATCTTATAGCCTCTCCCATTCCTGTCCCAGCAAGATAACCCTGAGTCATCTTTGCCTTAATTCTTGCATCAGGTTCAATTACTGCATATATAGATCTATCTAATAGCATGCCAGATACAGATGATTTAAATTTATCTTTAATTATTCTTATTTCACGAGGACTAGCATTATCTAGTCCAGATATTAGTTTAGCTTGTTGGTCTGTAATTTGATCTAACAACTTAATGTTAATAAACTCTGTACCATCAGATGCTTTTTCCATAGCAACCGATCTAATTACATTCCATCTTGTAGAGTCAATATTATAAGTATTAAATAGATTTTTAAGTCCAGGATTTAAGTCATCAAACTGTATGCCTTTTTGTTTAGCAAAGTAATTTGCCATACCAAGCATTGATCCTTCTTTTAGTGTGTTTGTCCACCAAGATAGTAGGTTATATTTAAAGAATGTTCTTTGTACATTTGTCCATCCTTTTGATAAATTGTCTCCTACTTGAAATCTTCCTGATATGTCATAGATAGTATTATCTGCCATGAACCCTAAGGCTTCAGCAATTTCTTTTTTATCTTTAGTGTTTCTTCCTTTAAGTAAAGAAGATAAACCTTCAAACATCCCACTTAAAAAACCTCTGCCTTGATATCTCATTTCTGCACCATACTGTGCTAAATCTGAAGCGGCACTAATAACTGCACCACCTAGTTTAGCTGTACTAGCAATAGTTCTTAAAATTGCAGAGTATTTAGCTACACCAAAATTTTCTACTGAATAAATGCTACCATCAATAACAGCCATTTCTTTTTCATATTGCCTAGCTGATACTACCCCTGAATCTTTACCTTGTTGTGTCAATCTAGTAGCTACAGCCTTTCTAATCTTTTCAAAATTAGCTGCTGGCTTTGTCCCTAATGTATCCATAATCCCTATATTACGACCAGCGGTAGTTAACCCTGAAAAAAATGATTCATTAAGATTCCCTACGCCAAACATTTCATTGTAATCAAACCAATTATCAGCATCTTTAAAATGCAATACTCTTTTCATTTGTGCAGATTTAGCGGCATTTTTTGCTGGCTTTGACCCATAACTAAACTCAGCACCATCAGATTTTAAATTATCATTTCTTATAAGAGAGTTGTATACAAACAACATAAACTCATCAATGTTTTCTACATCAGCAAATGTTCTGTCTTTGTCTAGTTTATCCATAACAAATTCTTTCCATGCGCTAAAGTTTCTATTGTAGTTTTGGTCATATTTATTAACCAATTTAGGATCAACTTCAATATCTGTTTTACCTAATCTTTTAGCAGCATCTCTAACTAAGTATGGATCATGTGATTGCCTAACTACATATCCCCATAACTTTCCAATGTTAGCTCCTCGATCATTTAGTTTAATTCTAACCATCTCAGAATACTCATGCATTAATTCGGCTAGTTTAATTATGTCTGGATTTTTTTCTGTAACATGTGGTTTTATTCCTGCTTCAATTTCTGCCTTAGTTGGCTTTTGTGCTACTTCTTGCATGGCTACAGTAATTCTTCTTTGTGTATTTTTATCAGAACTGCCAAATAAATTTTCTAATCCAGCTTCTCTTAATCTTTCAGGAAATCCATTTATTAGTTGATTAACTGCCGCATGTTGCTGTACTGCTGCTGAAGCTCTTGCACCTTTTTTTTGTAAATTAGAACCTACTAATATAGCCGATAAACCTTCTTGTGGATTATCAGGAAATTCATCCATTACATAATCAACTAAAGCTCTGCCTTTAATTTCATCTTCGATAGCATTTCGTTTATTAATCTTTTTCTGTAATATAATTTGTGACTGTACATCTTTAGCAACTGCATCTACATTGATCTCATCAATACTATTAAGTTTTAATTCTGATTGAGCAATTTTGATTTGATTAATAATCTCATCTCTTTTAACAAAGCTAATAGATGATTTGTTTAATAACTTCTCTACTCTTAGTAAACATTTCTTAGACATAATTATCTTCCATTCATACAGTTGATTGCATCTTTAACGGCTGCATCAAATTCATCAGTTTTTACAGTGGCTTCATCTAACTCTTCCGTTGCTAACTTAATATCTTTTCTATCTTGATCGAATCTTAAATCTGATTGTGCTTCTCTTTTTTCTTCTAGTCTTGCAGTTAAATTTTCTATGTCTGTATCAAAATCAGCATCTGTTTTATTAACTGTATTATTAGTAGCTGTACTTAAATTTTGTTCGTTTCTTACACTCTCTGGTTGAACTCTATTAGTAGGTTTAGCAGAGGTATCTGATACTGCTTTTAAATTAGGATCTGCATCTACAATAGGAGAAACATCTACTTGTTTTTCTAATAACAAATCGTTTAAAGATTTTTCTAGTAAAGCTTTTCTTGTTTGAGGATCTGTTTCTGCTAAAGCTTTCATAACAGGAGCATCATCAGGATAGTATTCTTTGTAAAGATTTACTTCAGTATCTCTGTATTTAGCAGCTTCTTCTGGCCCTATTGCTTCAGTTAAATTTTTTCTAGCTTGCCGTTGTTTTGCTTTAAATTGTTTATTAACACCATAATCTTTTAACTTACCAGCTCCAACATGCAAGCCACCACCCATAATAGAACCAAAGGTAACATTTAAAAAACTATCTACTAAACCATAATCTGCCTGTAGTTCGTTTGCAGCAGAAAGAACCAAAGGCTCTACAGCAATTGCTCCTATAGCACCTTCAGCAAACCCTTTTTTAAATCTAGCTCTAGTAAAGCCTTTTTCAACTACTTGTTTAGCCATTTGCGTTTCTAAAGTTGTAGGTGCAACCTTAGCCCCTTTCCCTGCAAACATTGCTTTTGCTTTATTACCTAATTTTAATATTCCCCCTGGAATAAATGCTGATGCCACATTAATAGGATCAAGCATACTAACACCTAACCCCACTCCAAACTTAGCTATCCCAACGCCAAGTCCTTGTGGGCCTCTAGCCATAATGCTTTGTCTTTGCCGTTCTGCTTCTTTTTCTTGAACCATAATATCAACAACTGATTGATATTCATCTTCTTCAAAAGATAAACCTAAATCTCCATACTCTTTGTTTAAATCTTCTTTTGGAATTAAAGGGCTATTGTCGTTTAATGCAGCCGCTTTTAAGCCTATTAAATCAGCAGTAGATGATAACGGATTTCTTGCCCAAGTTTCTTCAGCAGTAGCACCTAGAACATCACCAAGAGTTTGGGCATATTGATCATAGCCAGACTCCATTGCTGTTTTGTTTGTATCAAGACCAAATCCTATTTGAGCCATATTAGTATCTTATATCTCTTTTGTTTTCTAATGCACGCTCTGCACGCCTTTGTTTTCCTATACGCTCTAATCTAGTTTCATTTTTTGGTGCAGATATATCTATATCAGTTGTAGGGATTATCATGTCTGTATCGTTAAAATTAAATTTTAAGTTTTCTCCATTGATATTTTCTATCGGAGCAAATGAGCCATCATTTAATACAATAACAAACATTAATCCAGTTCCATCAGCAGTATTAACCCATCTACCATTTTCAATTAACTGATCATTAAATTCTTCTTGCCTTTCATCTTCAGGTATATCAAGGAATGAATCAAAAGGAACAGCATTAAATTTAGCTAACTCTATATCTTTAATTCTATTTGCTTTAGTTGCTACATCATCTGCATTAATAGGTTGACCATTATATTTCTTAGGAATAAGGTAAGTATTTTCTATTTGAAAGTCATTGTTAATTAAATTAGTTGCTTCTTCTATTGCTGAAGCCATAGATTTACCTGATTGCATTTCATTAATAGCATAATAAGTCAAAGCATCATTAATATTAGCCATTTTTGCAGTTGCTGTACTTTTGTTAAAAGGATTTTGCATCATAACCATGTTACTAAAACCTTGTAATTTATTAGCAACAGCTCTTGATACTTCGTTATAACTTGTATTTTTTTGAGTAGCTACTTTTGTTAATCGTTCTTGTTCATCAGGATCATCAAAACTTAAAAATCTTTCTGTGACATTAGGGTCACCAATGTAAGATGATAACTCTGCTGTTGTAGGTAATCCATCATTAACTAACTGTAACAATGCTGATGAGTTACTATCTCCAAAACTGTCATCAATCATACGTAACATAGCTACTCTTGTTGCTCCATCACCCCTTTTATATGCTCCTACAAAACTATTAACTTCTGATTTAGTCATAATGTTTTGATCGAACTGTGACTCAGACATTCCATACAATGGGCCATAAGTACCTACTAAACTTCTTCTTTTTGTTACTTGTTCTTTTAATATATCAGGATTAGATAAATCTAAAGGTTTGTACTCTCCTGCTCTTTTTAACATTATGCCTACAGGATCATTATCTAATTGAGTTTGTACATTTTTGACATAATTAGTTAGAAGCTCAGTTGTTTTAATTTCTTCATATGATGTTTCAATGTTTGGATTTAAAAGTCTTTCGTTCATTGAATTTAAACTAGATACTAGCTCAACATACGGGGTAGAGTTATAAGTTTCAATATTGTCAGAAAATGATTCTGTAATTTTCCAATCTTCATATTGAGTTGAATCTACATCAATATTTTTATTAATAAAATCTTTAATGTTATCAGGAATAGGTTTTTGAACCTTTAAAAAAGTATTTGATCTTATTATATTTTGAGTTACTTCTCTTTGTATTTGATCTAACCCTGAGTTTTGAACAGATAAAGCATTAGCAATCTGTCTTCTAAATACATCTTTCTGTAAAATATTCTTCTTATTATAATATTCACCTACATTTGTTTTATCATTAGTCAATTCATTTAATACTTCATCAATTTTGTTGCCTTTGTATTTAATAGCAATGTCTTCTGCTACATGAGCATCTTCTACTTCATTTAAACTATTAATTAATTGTTCCCTTAGCTTTGATTGCTCTCTACTCATACTTAAAGAAGTATCAATTGCAACTTTTTCTATAGTCTCTTTTCTAGCAAGTATTTGTTCAGGAGTAGCATCAGGATAATTATCCATAAATGTACTAAATTCATCCGTTCCATTGTTAATAGTTGTCGTAGCATCAGCGTAGGCTTTCTCTTCTTTTAACCCATCAAATATTTTTATTCCAGAACTGTAAGTATTTTGAGCAGACATAGTTGCGTTTGCTCCAAACTGAGCAGCCATCTCTGGATCAATGTCTGTAAAGAATTCTACTTGTGCTTTAATAGGCTCTGATAATTTAAATAACAATGTTTCAGAGTTTTCAATTTGACCTAGCCTTACTTGTTCTAATAAATCACTATTATGCTTTGCTAAAGTAATATTTAATTCGCCTGCTACTTGCTGACCTAACATTTTAGTCATGGCTTCGTTGTAAGCAGTACCACCTTGTAAATATTTAGTCACTGGATTATCACCTGTTGCTCTTGCAACATCAATTTGTGATTTAGTAATTGGGTTTTTTATTGCATCTTCAATTGCTTGGTCAGTAGCATACTGAATACCTTGTTGTCTAAAGTCTTGAGTAACGCCTGATAAAAATTTATTAATGCGCTCGCCAGTTGCAGCCTCTTGTCTAGTGACAACGTCTGTTAATTGAGCCATGCCTTCGTAATTAAAGCCAGCTGTTTTTTCGTATTTAGGTAATTTTTTAGCCATTATACTGTTACCCCTGGTATCCTTGTTTCTGCAAATATTTTTGCTGCGCTACCAAGATAACCTAACGCCTCTACTTTAGATCCACGAACTGCTGAATCTCCAGCTTGCGCTAATAATGATGCTTCTGCATTTGCAAAGCCTATACTAGTTGATTCATTAAATTCTGCCATTTGCATTTCACGAATATATTCTTTTTCGTTTTCTTTCATAATTAATTTAACAGAACCATCTAATCCATTAACTCCTCGTGCATACCCTTGTGTAAGAGCAGATGCATTAATTGCTCTTAATCTTTGCAATCTATCTCTAGAATCTTCTATTCTATTTAATCGATCTACCTCTGCTTGTGCTAAGACTTGTGTAGCCTGTAAGTCATATGAGCTTTGTAATGTTTGCCCTGTATCATATGCATTGTAAGCTTGCGCTCCTGATGAAAGAGAACTTAGTAAACCTGCATATGGCGATACTGCACTAACAATGCTTCCAATAGTTCCCATAAAACCACCACCTACAGAAATTCCTTGGCTTGCAGTTAATAATGTAGGTACATAACTTACATACGCAGTTGTTGCTGCTGTTGCCGCAGTGGTTGCTGCCATTGTAGTCATTGTTGGCGTTAATGTTGATGCTGCTACTGCTGTTCCCATACCCTATGTTCCTTGATAAACAGATATTTTATATTCTAAACCCAATAAAGTCAGCTTTAATGGCGCACTTTGTGTTACAGTAATTTGTCCTTGATTGCTATACCCAAGTATACCATGTAAGACCTTTGTCCCTGTAAACTCGGCTACTGCTGTATCTAACGCACCAGCTCCTAAATTTCTTATTGGAACTAAATTACCATTGATTACTATATTTTGTGTTTCAAATAACAAAGCATTAACTTCTACTATTCGTTTTTTAAATCCTATTCTTGTGCCTGATTGCATTTTAGTTTCTAATGGCATTGTTTTAATTTCAACATCTATAGGTAATCCACACTCTGAACTTGCAGTTGGTGGGTTAGTAAAAGTAACTGTGCCTCCTACTGGTACTGTTTGATTTAACTCTGCATACCCATCTGAAATACAATTAACTGTTTGTCCACCTAAATGAGCCATGTTAGCAGTTGTGGATGTTGTACCTATTACGCCACAATCAGTTAAAGAATTATCATCAAATACTTCTACATAATATTTATCTGATCCACTGTCTGTTCTTTTAGTCACTACATATATATCTGTAATGTCTACACCCACATCTAGGAATGATCCTGTTGTTGTAAACTCTGATGGCGCAATAACATTTTGCGCTCTAAGTAATGAGTAAGCAGTCATACTTCCATCATCTGCATTTGTAATAAGTAACAAATCATTTTCATCGGTAGCAACTGCACGCCTAATATCCATGCTTGTAGGATTTTTTAATAAATGTCCACTTAACAGTGATATTTTAGATGTAATATAAGATAGTGTTGTATCAGAGTAAGATATTTCTGACAAAGCCTTTCCTTGCCTTTGCATGAATAAAATGCCTGATTCTAACTGTTGTACTCGTATACCTTCCCTAGAACCATTACGAGAAGTAGTAGATAAGAAAAAGCTAGATGGTGTTATAGCTGCTATGTTATCTTGGATGACAGCAAACTCACCACCAGTAGTAAAAATTTGTAGATCCCTACCAGAGATAATATCCGTAATAGCATTAAAAGTATTGGTATCCAAGGTGGCTTCCACTGCATCGTCATCTAGTCCTTCTACTGGCTCAAAGTCAAAAAATAAAGCAACTTTAGACCCCCATATTGTTGATGGTCTTGACCTACTACCACCAAAATATAATCGTCCTTGATGGAATGTCACTGTTCTAGGCCATCCCTTAGAAGCTGACCAAACATTTTCATATCCTGTTTCTAGTTCCCATTGCCCAGATGCAACAGCAGAGGTATCAAAAAATGGAAACTCTGTAACCGCATTAACAACTGTGCTTGATAAACGCTCTACAATTCTTGCTCTTCCTTGAGGATTAGCATTAATGTATTGCCCTACACTTGCAGCACTAAATACACCAGCACTAGCAGTAATAGTAATTTTACCTGATACATCACTAGGAGTTATAGTTCCTGCTGGATTACTTGAAACTAAATTAAATGCATAGTTTGGAATAGAATCAAAAGTTATAGTACTTACAGTCCAGTCTGTGTCTGATGCGCCACGAACTATTTTTACTGGATTATAATCTTCATGTACAACAATTAATGTATCAGCCGATTGTGTCCAACACATTTTATCTAACATAGCACTAGGAATGCCTGTGCTTGCTTCTGTGTGGACTAATGCTTTGTCTTTGTAAACAAACATGGTGTCATTAGTAAAACACAACATATAACTGTCATCTACAGAAAACTCAAAGTGTACTAATCTAAAACCATTAGCTGGACTGCCAGTTAACTCATTTATAAATTTAGTACCAGGTCTACGAGTAACGCCACCTTGTGGCTGACATATAATATTTTTTGCTGTTTCTAATGCGTTGTTGTAAGCATCTATATCAACTCTAGCTCTGACAAGAGGATCTAACTCTCCAGAAGTAAAGTTGGTTTGCATGCTAACAAAACGAGCCATTAGTACCTCACATCAATAAGTGTAAAGTCTTGTATTCCGTTTGTTGGTTGGCCTTGCCCATCTATATTCATAGCTTGGCGCATGTAACCACCACGACCATTTTCTGATGGAGAACCTTGTGCTACTGATCTCCAATAATCAGTTTTCTCTAACTGGTCTGTTATAGGCATTGCTAAATGCCATGCTAATTGATACTTCATGTTTTGCACAAAGTAATGTGGCATTTCATATTCTTCTACTGCATATTGATAATCAACATACACTTCTTCATAGTTAGTAAGTATCTTGCCTCCTAACAATCTATATTCTCTTTGTGGTACTGCTCCCTCTTGATTACTAATAAATACTTTTCTTGGTGTACCTATCATGTCAGAAGGTAATGCATATTCGTATTTGTATTCGGTTGTAGGCGTAGTAATTAATCTAGCCAATTGAACTTTCTTAAAAGAAAAAGACCAAGGATAACTTGCTAGTGTCTTAATCTTAATATCTGGGTATAAGCTGTTGCATATGTTAGCCTCGTCCGTACCTTCGGTGAACGATGATATAGGACTTGCTCCAAGCATTAATAATGCATCAGAACAAATTGATAATGAGGTGTCTCCAGATGCCATTTATATTCTCCAATTGTGCAAATAGGTGAGAGCCGAAACTCCCACCCCTTGCATTATAACTACAACTAGGCTACAGAAATATCTGTGCCAGCTGATACATCAACCACACCTGCCGCTGAGTTAGTTAGTACGATGTGTAATGATGCTGCTGGTGTAGCAGTATCATAAATCATTACTAAATCACCCACTTTAAGTACGCTTGATACACTGTTAAAATAACCAGAAGCCGCTACTGTTGCTTTAGCATCTGCTGATTTGTATGTCCACATTTGAGGAGCATCACCAGCTTTTGACTGTGCGCCAGCTGGGCTTAGTCCATCTATGTTATAAGCCATTTTTATATCTCCTTAAATTAAGATTCGTCTGCTTGAACTTCAACAATACCTTCGCCATCAATAGCAACTGAGCAAGCTGATAGCATTGCGTTTACTAAATGAGATGTTTTTTCAGGTACATAGTTGATTTCAGTTTTAGGTTGAATACCTTCGCCATAACCAATAGCAGTCTTATGGAATGCTAGGCATGAACGAATACTTGACCCATCGATAGAAATACCACCTTCAGTACGATCACCTAATGTGTGGAATTTAAATCCTAGGAATGTGCTAACTTCGCCAGATACTAACGCACGAACTGTGTTGAAATCAGCTGATGTTACTGCTGTTTCTGATAGTAAGTTTGCTAGATTGTTCGCATGAATAATCATGTGTCTGTCTTCTGCTGGTACATTGTTTGTATCCATTGTTTTCTTAGCGTCTCTTAACTTAGCAACTGTTAGGTTTGTAGAGCCATGAGCGACTGTAGAACCTTTACCTGCTAAAAGAGCATCAAGAATAAGTTGATCTTGACGACGACCAATAGCGTTCGCTACTACTTGAACTAGCTCTGATCTTTCTTCAAAATTAACTTTTTGTTGCATGAAAATATCTGAATACTCAGCAGCGTTCCAATCTTGCATTGTTGCTGTAACTTGTGAGAAGTCAGTGTTAAGTGGTACAACGTCTGTTTGTGGTACACGAAGTGTAGCCACGCCTTTCCCAACTTTCGGGAATTTTACTAAATTGCCTTCAACGCCTCGTCTTTGTCTTGTAGCTTCTACAAGTGCAGCTTTACCTTGGTAAGCCTGTTTAACTTCGGCATCAAAGAGCGTTACATATGCTGGGGATAATCCGATAGACATATATTTCTCCTTAGAAATTAATAAAAAATTAAATTAATCGCTTTGGTATGCCAGAAAACTGGGCCTGTGCTTGCTAATTACGATAGCCATACGACAAGATTACTTGCGTTTGAGGGTTGTATTACGATTGAATACAATAAGCCTTAACTGTAAAGTAGCATACAATCAAGGCTATTGCAATAGATTTTAACCGAAGTTTTGTGAAAAAGCTTTTTCTACTTTGGCTCTGTATACAGGATCAGTTTGATATTTTTCATCTCCGACCATAGCGTATAATTCATCTTTTGATGGCGCACCATCTACTGGGGCAGTTTCTATAGGAATACGACCTTCATAAGAACTTCTAACTTTTTCTAAAGCTGCTAGCCCTTTTGCTGTACCTCCCATTACTTTGAACTCTTCGAAGTCGTCTTTTCCCCACACGCCTTTCTGGACTAATCCAGCACCCCACTTAACCATGCCATTAATTCTAGCATCAGCGTTAGGCCCAAGTTGTTTTCTTTCTTCTTGTAAATTCATTGCTTGCTCTTCAGCAACACCTTGATTCATTCCGACAACTTCAGTAACTAACGAATCTAATGCAGCCTGACTAATGCCATTTTCCTTTGCCCACCCAACAACATGCTGTCTGACAGGATCATCTTCAGGCGTTTCACCAAATGAACCTAAATCATACTTACCATCTTTTGGTGCTTTGTGTGTTCCTTGTGATATTTGCTTTCTTAAATCCATCCAAGATTTAGCTATACCTTCTAAATCAGGTTCTGCTCCATCTTCTTTCCAAAAGTTTTCAGGCCACCATTCTGGTCTTTCTAATGGGTCATCTCCTTCTTCTGCTTTAACTTCTTCAGCATCACGATGATCGATTTCTGTTTCTTTTGGATCTGCACTAACTTCCTCTTCTGGTGTTGCATCGTCGAGTAGGCCAGTTGTTTCTTCAGTTACCTCTTCCGAAGTTTCTTCAGTCGTGCTAGGCTCGATTGCTTCTTCCATTATAATTTCCTTGCTCTAGTTATCCTTGCTTCTATATCTCTAATTATTGAATTTTGCCCTTCTCGATAAAATGCATAACTAGAGTCGCTACCTGGCAAGGCTACAGGTTGCTCTAAAATGGTTTTGCGTAACCACTTCATTAATTCTATTCCGTTCTCATTGCCGAATACTCTTAAACATAATCGGTCTGTATCATCTCTTTGTTGCTTAACATCTCTAGCATCAAGAGGTAATGCTTGTTCTAAGTCTTCCCATCCAGCCATTATTCGTCATCCTCTGGATTTTTAAAAGGTGATTTACCTTGTTTAATTCTCATTTTTGCATGATCAGTTGCTTTCTTTATCATAGCTGGAGTTTCTTTTCCTAAATTTAAAATAATGTCTAGTTCTTGTTTTGTAGTAGATGGAACAATCATTGGAACTTCAACTTCCTTTCCATCCATACCAAAACCCATAGAGTGTTCTGTTACTTTTTCACCTTTTTTATTTATATGAACACCTTTCCAGCCTGTATACTTTTTACCATCAGCAGGGTTATGTCTTGGGCCATAATCATCATCCATAATTTATCCTTGTTGTTGTGTTGCTGCTTCTACTACTTGTGCAGTTGCTTCAGGATTTTCTGCTGCCATTTGCATCATTTGTTGTTGTTGAGCTTGTTGTTGCATTTGTTGTTTCATCATCATACGCTCTTGAGGTGTAGGTCTAAGTCTTTGCGGTACACCTAGCTTCTCAGCAATGTAGTCCATCATCTCATCTACTTTAATATTTACAGCACCTTCAGGCCCAGAGTTTTGGGCAATCTGTGCATACTGTAATATGTTTTGCACTTCTTCCATATTCTGTGCCATTGCTAATGGTGCAACGGGGGATACTTTTATTTCTAGTCCATTTACTTTTAATGGTAAAGTAATCAATCCTCTTTCATCCATTACTTGTAGCATACGTTTTACTACTGGAATCATTGTTTCATTAATTAAACGACCAAATGCAGAACCTAAGTTTTGTGATAATTCTTTCATACGCTCTACTACTTCAGTTGCTGATCGAGCTGACATATTATCTGGTGGCAGTGATTCGTCTAATAATGTACGCTTAATGTTAGTTCTTAAATCATCCATAATAATTTGTGATACATTAAAGTCACCTGCTCTTGGTAATGGTTTTAAAGACTCCCCTTGTGGGCCACCATTTCTAGCAACAGGAATAATAGCACCTGGCATAATCCTCACTGTATTTGGATTTAGTACACCATCATCAGCAGCTGTATACACACCACTAATAGATAATGAGGCATTCTTTAATACCAACTCTAATGTTTTATTCAGTGTTTTTATATCAGGCATAGCCGTGATAAGTGGGCCTCTACCATAAGTCTCTCCTGCAACTTTTGCATAACGAGAAACAATCCAAGGTGTATGATCCATTCTTCTATAGACTAATTCTGTTTTACTTCTTTTATCAATCACATGGTAACAATAATCACCACGCTCAGGATCGAATACAGTTGCTTCAACTAATTCAACTTCCTCTGTTGGTTTTTGGTCTATTAGATTTTTTAGCTCTGCTGGTATTTCTGCATCAGGCCATTGTCTTTGTATAGATTCTGCTTTTAGTTTCATTCGTCTATATACATTATCTACTTGACCATTAGCACCTTCATCAAATGCAACTAAAAACTGTGGAACAGAAATAAAGTTAATAGGATTTGTATCGTCTCCTGGTTGCACTAACATAACTGCTGTGCCTACACATAAGTCTAGTAAGAACTCACCGATAGCAATATCAAAGTTAGATTGTTTTAATGTGTCAAATAGCTTATCGTTATAAACATCTAACGCAGCTTGTGCTTCTGCCTTTCTATCTTGTGGTATATCTGAACCAGGTTGTAATCGACACCACTTTCTTTGCGGAGGAAATATGCCTGATTGCATTCTATTGGCAAATCTTTGTGTAGAGTTAATTGCAGTTGAATCAAATACACGATTCATTTTCTTTTGACCTTGTACGCCACCATCATAGTATCCGTCATACAAGTTTCTTTGTGGTAATGCAAACTCGTAAGCTTCATCATAAAGACTTCTAAAATCTTCTTTTTTAGTTAGTGCTTTATCATGCCTAGCTAATACTTGCTTTGCATTTAATCTCATCATTGCCATAGTTATGCCTTTTTATTTTTATTTGCAAAATTTCTTGCAGCTTCTTTACTACCAAAACCCCACTTCTTTAATGCAAGTTTTAATCTTGTTGGTTTTCCGTTCTTATCTTTTAGTGGCCCATCCATACCGCCAAAACGAGCAGCAAAAGACACGCGCCTGCCATCAGTCCCAGACCCTTGGGGGCGTTTAAGATTTGAACCTTCAGTTCTTTTAAAATGTTTACGACCTGCTTCATTTAACCCTCCCTTTGGATTTTGGTATTTCTTTGCTACCATTACTTTTTCTTTTTAAAACCAGCTAGCATATTTTTATATGCTTTGTCTGATATAGTAGATTTAGATTTAGGACGACTAATCCCTTTTTTCTTTCTTGCATTCATATTTGCGTATAAACCTTTAGCCATTATTCTTTCTCCTTATTACTTTTAAATGCATCTCCAATCATTTTTCTTAAATTAAAATCACCCATTGATCCCTTGGTAGTAAAATAATCATTTTGTAAATCTAAAAATAATTCATTATCTTCTTCTTTTGCTTTATCTCTTGATTCTTTAGTTGGCTTCCCATCTTTACCAAAAACAACACCTCTTTCTTCATACTTCTTTTGTTTCTTTTCCATTTTGTCCATTGTTTATCCTAAATAAGTTTTTTGAATACCTAAACCATCAAAGCCTAAGTCTGGTAAATCTGCTGCTAATCCTACTTGTTTTACTTCAGATCTACCCATTAATCCAGTAGCTCCTCTTTTTTGTCTACTTCCTTTTTCTAATTCAGCAGTTTTTCTTTTTGTCTTCCTTGTTTTTTCTTCAGCTTGACTTTGTATTCCTTTTAATTCTGCATCTGTTAAAGGGCCTTTACCTGTTACTTGTCTAGTATTGTATGCAACTGTATCTTTTTCAAAATATTCTGGTTGATCGCCATAAACGTATTTTGTTTCATTTGCAGCCCTTTGCTGCATGATTAGTCCTTGTCTACCATAAACCCCTTGTCTTCCTAAACTACTACCTCCCCCTCTTCTGCTCAATTCTGCTCTATAAGAGGCTACGTTTGTAGGATTGCTAGGAGCTAAAGTCGGATCAGTTAAATTTAATGGATTATAATTTTTATTTG
>TARA_R110000751_G_scaffold119581_2_pt1 | contig 15376 bp, 10 predicted proteins | sample TARA_R110000751 | Tara Oceans TARA_R110000751 (sample SAMEA4398001) | marine metagenome | biome: Polar Biome; feature: [MES] marine water layer (ENVO:01000295) within the mesopelagic zone...; material: water (ENVO:00002006), including particulate matter (ENVO:01000060) such... | reverse complement strand
TCTATTACTTCCTGAATGTTGGTAATGGCTTCAGGAATATCCTTGAACAGGTCCTTCATTTCATCAGAGGACTTAAAGTAATATTCCTTATTGGGCAGGCCATATCGGTAACCCCGGCCACGACCTATAGGAGTGGCCTGTTTTTCACCATCTTTTACACAAAGCAAAATATCATGTGCATGCGCATTCTCCTTTTCCAGATAATAGGTGTTGTTGGTGGCAACCAATTTTACATTGTGCTTTTGGGCAAACTGGATCAAAACCTGGTTTACACGATCTTCATCCTCCTGACCGTGACGCATAATTTCCATATACAGGTCATCCCCAAAAGTGTCCTTCCACCAAAGTAAGGCTTCCTCCGCCTGGTTCTCCCCAACATTCAAAACTTTACTGGGCACTTCCCCGTAAAGGTTTCCGGTAAGTACAATGATATCCTCTTTGTACTGTTCTATCACCTTTTTATCTATACGCGGAACATAATACTTCCCATCCACAAAGGCAATGGACGACATTTTTGCCAAATTTAAATATCCATTTTTGTTTTTGGCAAGCATTACTATTTGATACCCATTATCCTTCTGGGATTTATTGGTGTGATCCTCGCAAACTTGAAATTCGCACCCTATAATCGGTGTAATCTCCACCTCAGGTTCCGGAAGTTCCTGTAGTGGCTCCTGCCCCTCTTCCAAGGTTCCGTTTACAGTGGCTTCATAGCGCTTTAAATTTTCTTCGTTTCTGGCAACAACCCCCTTATTATGGTTAATGACCCCATTAACAAAATGAAAGGCCCCCATCATATTCGCGTGGTCCGTCATGGCCACCGCCGGCATTTTAGCTTTTGCTGTGGCAGAGATCAGCGCGGGAATACTAATGGTAGATTGTAGAATGGAAAACTGTGTATGATTATGGAGATGGGCAAAGTTTGCCGTTTCCAAAGTGGCTAAATTTTCCTTTATTTCCTCCTTGGAAATTCCACCAGTATCTTTCTCCCATAAGGCATCGGCTATTTTTTTTGATGCCTTTTTTAGGTTGATGTGCTTTAAACCTATTAATTGTATTTCTTGCGGATTGGCCTCGGAGAAATTTTTAAAATAATCGGGCTTCACATCCAATTGCTCGGCCGTATATTCATTTCTACGCACCAGTTCCAGGAAGCAACGGGCAGTAGCCTCCACATCGGCTGTAGCATTGTGCGCTTCTCCGAAAGGTTCACCGAACAAGTATTGATGCAGTTCCGTTAAGGTCGGTAATTTAAACTTACCGCCACGTCCACCAGGAATCTGACATAATTGAGCTGTATGCTCGGTACAGGTATCCAACACCGGCAATTCCTGTAAGTAATTTTCAACCTGGTACCTATGGAACTCGGCACCCATAATGTTTAGATCGAATCCCACATTCTGGCCTACAACAAACTTGGTTTTGGAAAGTGCCGCGTTGAATTTTTCCAATACCTCCCCGATCGGAACCCCTTGTTGCTGTGCCAGCTCCGTAGAAATCCCATGAATCTGTTCCGCATCGTAGGGAATATTAAAACCATCCGGCTGCACCAAATAGTCCTGGCTTTCTACCAAATTGCCCATGGCATCGTGCAACTGCCAGGCAATTTGTATACAGCGTGGCCAATTGTCGGTGTCCGTATAAGGGGCATCCCAACGTTTGGGTAATCCTGTGGTTTCCGTATCAAAAATAAGGTACATAGAGCGGGTTTATGTGATGGGATTGGAAGTGGTAAAAATAAGGAAATAGCACTTAAAGGGAAAGGGCATTTATTAGGAGTTATCAACGTTGCCAAAAGCAAAGAACCAGATGTTTCCATCTGGTTCCAATATACTATTTATAAAATATTAGGTCCTACGCTATTCGCTCATGGATATTGGCCACAGTCAATGAAGATTTAATGGCATCCCTATGTCTTTTCAACATACTCTCCGTGGATGGCGGAAGTACAACTCCCTTATCATATAAAATCTCATTATATTCCTCAAGACTTGCCTTTTCCCCACGCTCTACTTCTTCCAGCAGCTGTTCTTGTTCATTGGAGGCCACGGCCGCCTTAAGATTCATCCACGCTCTGTGAATATCACCTTTTATGCTTCCGTCCTGTTCTGGCAATTCCCCATATTGCAAAATTTCACTTTTAAGCTCTTGGGCAAATTTTCCACGTTGGGCCGCCCTGTCCTTTAAAAATGTATTGATAGTTGGATTATCTATTTTATCCATTGCCAGTTTAAATCCTTTTTCGGCATCATAATTTTTTACCAATAGGTTGTTTAACCCGTCTGAAATTTTTTCTGAATACTTCATGTTATCTCTCTTCATTTTTAATTAGTTATTTTGGTCAGCGACTTTCGCCAACCCTTATAACAAACTATAAAAATTGTATACAGCTCCAAATCCAAGGGCGACTTTAGCCCGAGTTTAACAGCTTTTCTTAAGAAATGTTAAGCTATTTGCGCACAATATTTGAATTTTAGCCCAAATATTTGACAACCACATTAAAAGAAATATTATATTTGCACCCGCTTAGGAAGAACCTAGCGAAAAAAGAATTAATAACCAAGGGTCGGGCACCCTACAAATTAATGTGATATGCCAGTTAGAATTAGATTACAAAGACACGGAAAAAAAGGAAAACCTTTTTATTGGGTAGTAGCTGCGGATTCTCGCGCTAAAAGAGATGGTAAATACTTGGAGAAATTAGGTATTTACAATCCAAATACCAACCCTGCAACCATAGAATTGGATGTTGACAGTTCTGTAAAATGGTTGGATAACGGTGCACAGCCATCTGAAACTGCAAAAAGAATTTTATCTTATAAAGGAGTACTTTTAAAGCACCATTTATTGGGTGGTGTTCGTAAAGGCGCCTTGACCGAAGAGCAAGTTGAAGAAAAATTCAATGCTTGGTTGGAAGAAAAAGCAAATATTGTTGGTTCTAAAGTAGATAGTTTGGCCAAGGCTGAAGCCGATGCTAAAGCAAAAGCTTTGAAAGCCGAGAAAGAGGTTAACGAAAAGCGTATGGCCGCTGCTGCAGAAGTAGAAGCACCAGCTGCAGAAGAAGAAGTAGCCGAAGAAGCTGCTCCTGAAGTAGTATCCGAAGATACTGCTGCTCCTGCCGAAGCTCCTGAAGAGACCAAAGAAACAGAATAGCTAATAGAAAACGATGACAAAGGAAGAGTGTTTCTACCTCGGTAAAATCGTTTCTAAACATAGCTTTAAGGGAGAGGTGCTCATTAAATTGGATACCGACGAACCCGAATTGTACGAAAAATTGGAATCAGTATTCGTTTCCCTCGGAAACAATCTGGTTCCTTTTTTTATTGAAAAAAGTCAACTTCACAAATCCAGCCTATTGCGCGTACGGTTTGAGGAGGTTGCCGATGAATCGGACGCCGACAAGGTAATGGGCTCCGAAATATACCTCCCACTTAAATTTTTGCCCAAACTAAAAGGCAATAAGTTCTATTACCACGAGGTAATTGGCTTTGCCATGGAAGACAAGGTCCATGGGAATATTGGAATTATCCAAAGCATTAACGACACCACTTCCCAAGCCCTATTTGAGGTAGAAAAAGGCGACAAACAATTACTTATTCCGGTCAGGGACGAGATTATAGTTAAGGTAGACCGTGAAAACAAGACTATTTTTGTTGACACACCGGAAGGATTGGTCGACCTTTATTTATCCTAAAACACCCCCCTTTTTAATTTTTCTCCCGCTATAAAACGAATGATAATTTTATCTATCTTTCTTTATTGCATTTCTTATTGATCTGGCCTAATCCAAAAATATTTTGCCCTTTGGATTTAGCTAGTCAAATTGTTTATAAGAGAGATCTCTTAAAGACATTTTGATATGCAAATGGAAACAACTATTCAGTATTCACGAGATTATTTTATGCGTTAAAATGATTCATCCCAAAACAGAATTACAATTTATCAATAAGGAGATCGGCTATGGCGTAGTAGCCACAGAATTTATTCCTGCCGGAACCATAACCTGGGTTTTGGATAAGTTGGACCGCGAATTTACCCCGGCCGAATTGGAATCCTTGGAACCTATTTATCAGTCCATATTGGATACTTATACCTTTAGGGACAACAAGGGAAGATTTATACTTTGCTGGGACAACGCCAGATATGTAAACCACAGCTTTAATTCCAACTGCCTTACCACGGCCTATGATTTTGAGGTAGCTATAAGGGATATCCATGTAGGGGAACAACTAACGGACGACTATGGATATTTGAACATACCACAACCCTTCAGGGGAATTGATGAAGGTACGAAGCGAAAGGTGGTATATCCGGATGACCTCTTGAAATATTACAAAGTATGGGACAAAAAACTACAACAGGTGTTTCCGAAAATCCCGCAATTGAACCAACCCTTAAAGCCCTTGATTTCAGAAAATCTTTGGAATTTGGTAAGCTCAATTTCCGAAGGAAAAATAATGATGGATTCCATTAAAAACAACTATTATAACGGGGATTAGCAGGGACAACAGCCACTCCCAAAAGTGCAATACCAATTATCGGATATACTACTTACAATTATTAGGCCATAACATTTCAAAAATATTATTTTAGCTTTATCAAAAACTAAAATAATGTTCAGAAATCTTTCCTTGTTTATCCTTTCATTGGTTTTATTTTCCTGCGCGGAAAAGAAAAAAGAATTGCAACCCGAAGTTCCACCCAATGTAATTTTGATTTTCACCGATGATCAGGGATATCAGGATGTAGGTACTTTTGGCTCCCCAAATATTGAAACCCCCCATTTGGACCAAATGGCAAAAGATGGGATAAAACTCACCAGCTTTTATTCCGCGCAACCCATATGTTCCGCTTCAAGAGCAGGAATATTGACCGGCTGCTACCCCAACCGTATTGGCATACACAACGCCTTGGGACCAGGTAGCCCCACAGGAATAAATGCATCGGAGATGACAATAGCGGAAATGCTGAAAAACATTGGGTACAAAACCGCTATTTTTGGAAAATGGCATTTGGGAGATAGCCCAAAATTCTTACCTACGAGACATGGCTTCGATGAATTCTTTGGCATCCCCTACTCCAACGATATGTGGCCCTACCACCCTCAGCAGGGAACAGTATTCAATTTTGGCCCCCTGCCACTTTATGAAAATGAAACAGTTTTGGACACACTAACAGATCAATCCCAACTGACCACCCAAATCACGGAAAGGAGTGTGGATTTCATCAACAGAAATAAAAACAATCCTTTCTTTCTATATGTACCCCATCCGCAACCCCATGTACCACTATTTGTATCGGATAAATTTAAAGGAAAATCAGAAAGAGGATTATACGGCGATGTCATTATGGAGATCGACTGGTCTGTGGGCGAAATATTGGCTGCCCTGAAAAAGAATGGCCTTGAGGACAATACTGTGGTAATCTTTACTTCGGACAATGGGCCCTGGCTTTCCTATGGCAACCATGCAGGCAGCGCACTACCATTTAGGGAAGGAAAGGGAACGGCCTGGGAAGGTGCACAGCGCGAACCCTTCATTATGAGATACCCCAACAAAATAACTCCCGGAAAAACCATTGATATACCGGTCATGGCCATAGACATCCTACCTACCATAGCAGAGATTACAGGGGCCAGATTGCCCAATTTAACCATCGACGGAAAAAGCGCCTTGTCCGTGCTCACTGGGGAAAGCCAAGAGAGTCCGCAAGAAGCCTATTTTTTTTACTATAGAATAAACGAACTCATGGGGGTCCGTTACGGAAAATGGAAAATGTACTTTCCGCACACTTACAGGACCATGGACGGACAAGAGCCAGGTAAGGATGGGCTTCCAGGGGAGTACCGAATGATAGAAATGGAAGAAATAGAACTTTATGATGTTACAACGGATATAAGTGAAACCAACAACGTGGCCGAAGAATATCCGGAAGTGGTAGACAAAATAAAGGTCTTGGCCAATGAAATGCGCCACGAACTAGGGGATTCCCTTCTAGAGCTGGAAGGCACCAAAAACAGGGAGGCAGGAAAAGCGGAATAAGTACAGCCAACTATTATAAACAAGATTTTTCATGACCAAACCCTTCCAATTTAAACAATTCCAAATACATCAGGATCGCTGTGCCATGAAAATCGGCACTGATGGGGTTTTATTAGGGGCCTGGACCTCCTTGGAGCGCCAACCCCAATCCATTCTGGATATCGGGGCAGGAACAGGTGTCGTCGCTTTGATGCTCGCGCAAAGGAGCCATGCAGAGACCATAGACGCCATAGAGATAGATGAAGATGCCTATGAGCAATGTGTAGAGAATTTTGAAGCATCTAATTGGGCAGATAGATTATTCTGTTACCACGCATCTCTGGACGAATTTGTGGATGAAATAGACGATAAGTACGACCTCATCGTATCCAATCCGCCATTCTACTCCGAAATAGTGCCCAGTGGCAATGAATCCAGGGATATGGCCAGACAAAACCAATCCTTGCCCTTTGAGGACCTTTTAACTAGTGTTGTGAAACTCTTGGCCAATAACGGAACCTTTTCTACCATCATCCCTTTTAAGGAAGAGAAAAGATTTCTGGAACTGGCAGCCACAATGAACCTATATCCTTTAAGGCTTTTGCGCATTAAAGGGAACCCTACATCCGGGATTAAACGAAGCTTGTTGGAATTACACGTTGGGAAGACTTCCGTTGAGATTGAAAATCTGACCATAGAATCCGCACGTCACGAATACACTAAGGAATATATAGATCTGACAAAAGATTTCTATCTAAAAATGTAACAATCGTACTTTCTTGTGTTATATTTTTAAACAAATCCTTAATTTGTTTATTTTTGATTCTAAAATTAATTCTATGCGACCCGATTTGTTTGAAGCTCCCGATTATTACAATTTAGACGACCTTTTATCCGAAGAACATAAATTGGTTCGCGATGCTGCCAGACAATGGGTAAAGCGGGATATTTCCCCGATAATAGAAGAATATGCCCAAAAGGCGGAGTTCCCAAAACAAATCATTAAAGGCCTATCTGAAATTGGCGCCTTCGGACCCTATATCCCAGAAGAATATGGAGGTGCCGGACTGGACCAAATAAGCTACGGGCTAATTATGCAGGAAATAGAACGTGGAGATAGTGGGGTTCGCTCTACCGCCTCGGTACAATCGTCTTTGGTAATGTATCCTATTTTTGCCTATGGCACTGAGGAGCAGCGAAAAAAATACCTGCCTAAATTGGCCTCCGGCGAATTTATGGGCTGCTTTGGATTAACAGAACCCAATCATGGTTCCAACCCTAGTGGTATGGAAACCAAGTTTTCGGATAAAGGCGATCATTTTCTACTAAACGGTGCCAAACTTTGGATTTCCAACTCCCCTTTTGCAGATATAGCGGTAGTGTGGGCTAAGAATGAAGAAGGGCGTATCCACGGACTTATCGTGGAACGTGGAATGGAAGGCTTTACCACACCCGAGACCCATAATAAATGGTCTTTACGCGCTTCGGCGACCGGCGAATTAATCTTTGATAATGTAAAAGTTCCTAAAGAAAATCTACTCCCTGGCAAAAATGGGCTTGGCGCACCTCTGGGCTGCTTGGATTCTGCACGCTACGGAATTGCCTGGGGCGCTATAGGTGCTGCTATGGATTGTTATGATACTGCCCTGAGATATGCCAAGGAACGCATACAATTTGGCAAACCTATTGCAGCCACCCAATTGCAGCAAAAAAAATTGGCCGAGATGATTACCGAAATCACCAAAGCACAATTATTGGCGTTCCGATTGGGTCAATTGAAAAACGAAGGGAGGGCCACTACGGCACAAATTTCAATGGCCAAGCGCAATAACGTGGATATGGCGATCAAGATAGCCCGGGAGGCCAGACAGGTATTGGGAGGAATGGGCATAACTGGAGAATACAGCATTATGCGCCATATGATGAATCTTGAAAGTGTCATCACCTATGAGGGCACACATGACATCCACCTATTGATTACAGGTGCGGACATTACAGGGCTACCGGCTTTTCAATAAGTACACTATTGGCAGAAAAACTATGAAAATAACACAAGAATTCCTTAGTGTTTTCTTTTATGTTATGCCTCAATCTAAACGCCAAAAAGTTCATCGGTGAATAGGTTTTGTTAATCAACAAGTTGGGAGGTGTAATGCCCGTTCTAAACGTAACCGCATTAATTGCGGTAGGTCACCATATCTATATTTACCTCTTCTCCTAAGGCTTTAAGCTCCTTCCAAAGTAATTCCAATCGCGATTTATCCGAATTATCCAAGGGTAAAATTTGTTTTCTACTGTTTACATTTAAATCAAGGCCTCTCAAGTTCATAAAATACTTAGCCCCGATTGAATATTTTTTACCAATGACGGATTTGTTGGCGAGTACAAAATCATTAACTTTTTTAACTGAATCCGATATCTCCTTTTCTCGGCCGTATTGCCATAAATAAGAGAACAATTCTGGATAATAGTTACCTGCAATACAGGACATACCCGCGCCTCCATGCCGTATAGAATGTAATACATCCGGTGAATGTGCATTGTAAATTCCCAAATTGGAATTGGTAGTTATCTCTATTTTTTGGGCCACCATTTCAGCATCGCAAGTGGTATCCTTAAAGTAAAGAAAGCGTCCGGTTTTTTGGAGTTGGTCCAACATTTCAGGACCGATAAGCCGGGAATAGGGTGAAGGGCATTCATAAATGCCCAAGGGGATATTCCCCGTCTGTTTTAGGATACCATCAAAGGAATTTAGTAGCGCGGAATCGCTTTCCTCCTTCTTGACCATTACGGAAGGTATTAAAACGACAGCCTTAACTCCGGTATCATAGATTTTCTTTACAAAATCTACATTTTTGGAGACTTCCCCCGAAAAGGTTCCGGTGGAAACCACAGGAAGTTTGGTATTTTTTACCACAAACTTGGTAAGATCTATGCGCTCTTGATCACTGAGATCGTACATTTCACTGGAACCACAATTTGCAAATAAACCAGTGGAACCAGAATCTTCATACCAACGAATTAATCGTTTTAAACCTTGGTAATCGATAGACAAATCCTCATTATAGGGTGTCATCATTACCGGCCAAAAGCCACCTGGCAAATTGTTTATAATGGAAGCAAAAGGATTCATTTCAAAACCTCTACTTAACCACATACCACCTAGAGTGGTCATGAATGCGGTATTTATAAAATTTCTACGTGTCCAATTCATCGGTTAAAATCTTTAGTTAAAATTATACACTTTCGTGCACAATTTTCAGTTTTCATAATTATTCTCATGATATGAGGTATTTAACATTGGATTATCGAGTTATAAATTCGTACCTACAAAAAGGAAGACATCAATTGGCAATTTCATCGCTTTTTAAACCACTATGGATATCGATCCATAGTGGTTTATTACAAATCAAAATTTATCCCTGTTTACTTTAGACTTAAATAGTGAGGTAACAGATTACCTGACCCTTTGTAAACTTTTTTTATCGCTAAATTTGTTAAATACCATACAACTATTACTGCAATAACCACATTAAGGACCATTGATCATTGACTGCAGGTTGTAATCGACCGGTCGCCTCTGTTAGATTATCTTCATTAAAGGGATCCGACAATATTTGTCTTTTAGGTATATCTTGACCTTTTGCACCCTGAATGACATTCTTTTCCAATTCTGGCAAGCCTGTCCTTCTCCAGTCAAACCAAGCTTCAGCTGTTAACCACCCTGCAATCCACTTCTGATGCATTATTGGCTCCATTTTATTTACCGCATTGGTGTAAATTGATTGGGCATTTGCCATGTAAGTGGCCTTGTCAAAAGCCACTAGAGCATTGCTGCCTTCATCATATACCGCGGAGCTGGCACCATCAGCAATTTGCCAACGATCAAAGGATTTTTCAATTCCGCTTAAGTAGTAATCCATAGGGTTACCACCAATCCACCCTCGTTCGCTCGCTTCCGCCAAAATAAATTGGGTTTCTTCGCTACTCATAAACATAGTTGCCGACAGTTCATTCGCATTCTCGGAGTATATATTGGTTAGATAAGATATATGGGGATTGGATGAATCTCCCAAATATATATCAGGATTCAGCGCTGTAATACCGGAACGTACATCGGTAACTGTATTTCCCATATTATAATCATTAGGTGCACTTAGCGCAACGCCAAGTCCTACGAACAGGGAAGTATTAACATCATTGGTCAAATCCGTATCGGAATTTCTAGCCGCAATATCTACAGTGGTGTTACGCCTTACCCTGCCATCAACCAACTCCACACCATCAGTAGCCCCAGGGAAAATTTGCACATCTACTGGTCTTATCCAAGTCGTTAATCTTGGATCACTTAATTCGATAAGATCCTTAACAATAGTAGCAGAAGGTTTTCTTCGATAGAATTCTGATCTAAAAGTATAAGAAAGTGGCCCCCCTGGAAAGCTGTTGTCCGAAGCAGAGCCTACCCATTTTACCGCAGCATTGTCACTAATATCCATCATAATAGGGTTTTCAGTAGGATTGTTAACTATAGACGCTAACTCTGCCGAAGGATCCAAGCCTGTAAGTGATTTTTCTGATAAACGCATGCAATATCTCAACCGTAATGAATTGGCAAATTTTCGCCACTTTTGACCGTCACCTTGAAAAACCACATCCGCATTGGACGCAATACCAATGGTACCAACACCTTTTAGCATATTATTTGCTGTTGAAAGGTCTGATAAGATACCTAAGAAAACATCTTCTTGTGGATCGTATTTAGGCACAAAAGCATCACCTCTCTCCTCACCTTTTATGGCTTCTGAGTATGGGATATCACCAAAAGTTGATGTCAAAAAACCATAAGTATATGATTTCATTATAAGTGATACCGCCTGATAAAACTTTTGTTCATCACCTTCCTTCTCCGTTTCCGCCCGATCATAAATATATTGACTATTGGTTAAGATTGGGAAGAAACTATTAAAATTTTTGGTGTCCCAAACAAAATAGAAACTATAGAAATCAACATTATCCCGTTGAAGGTATTGGCTACCAGCGCTTACCTCTCGTGCTTTGTAATTGGTTTCTACATCATTTTTTGCTGTAGAGGTTAGCACATTCGTTAGAACAAATCTAATGTCTATCTTGCTCTCCGGCAAGGTATTGGAACTAATATTGGTCTCGTCCAGCGAATCACTACAAGAGCATACGGCAAGTATACTTACTGACAAAATGGACCATCTTAAAGTTTTATATATCTTTTTCATTCCTTGTATATTTAAAATGTCAAATTAATTGTAAATCCCACGGGAGCAACCCATGGAAGGGCGTTCCATTTTTCCTTTCCTATATCGTAAGAACCGTTATTTTGATAATAAGCAAGTTCAGGATCTATACCAATATCTGCTGCATTCCATAACATAATATTCTTTGTAAAAACAGAGAATGAAACCCTTTGAGCTGAAATTTTTGAGGCAAATTTTTGAGGCAAGTCATAGGTGAGCGTAATATTTCTTAGCTTAACAAAGGAAAGATCATACATAAAGGAAGATCCCACATCCCATAATCCGCCACCCGGTTCCACGACTTTATAAGCATCGAACAACACGGTTCCAGGACCACCAAAGTTCTCTGTATAAGTACCATCGCTGTTTTTTATTACCCCAGGCCAGAAGGAACCATTGTTAAATCCGTTATACTCGAAACCACCCGTTTGTGCATCTCTACCCCCTATCCAAACATTATCGGCTTGATATACATCTGGATTGGACTTAATTTCGTTCGCTAGTGCAGTTCTATCGCCATTAAAAGAATTGGAGCCCAACACGCCGCTAAAGGTGCCTGCATCACCTTGCCATTTATCAACCCAACCAGAACGTGCTGTTCTCTTCATGGTTTCGGAATAGAAATTACCACCTTGTCTCCAATCAAGATTAGCGGATAATGTGAAATTCTTATACTTTACAGAAGTGTTCATACCCACATTAAAATCATTTGTACTCTTACCCACCTTGGGCTTTAGTGCGTTGTCAGTTTGAAATGTTAAGCCCCCATTATTATTGAGTATGGGCCAGCCCTCGTATTCGCCTGATTCGACTCTTAAAACGCTGGTTGAATAAAGGTCGCCAATGATACCGCCAACAAAGGTCTGTTGCGTTAAGCTTCCCGCGTTACCTACACCAATTCTATCAATACCTTCTACTAATTCTACTAATCTACTTTCCTGTTTGGTAAAGTTAAAACCTAAATTCCATTCGAAATCAGCCGTACGTACTGGTACAGTATTCAAAGCCAATTCTATTCCAGTGTTTTCAACGTTGCCCGCATTAATCGTTGCACTACTGAAACCGGACATGGGCGATGTTGTTACCCCTATTATTTGGTTCCTATTTTGTGTCTTATACCAGGTTCCTTCAAATACAATCCGATTATTAACGAAACCTAAGTCGGTCCCAACTTCATAAGACGTCGCTATTTCTGGTTTAAGAGCAGTATTCGGCAAACTCGCCGGCACGGAGTATTGGATATCGTTACCCCAAAAGGTTTGATTCAATATTGGATTTATTGAATACGGATCGGTATCCTTTCCAACTTCTGCCCAACCTGTTCTAAGTTTGACCAAGGATACCCAACTCGGCATCTGAGTCATTTCTGAAACTAACATACTTAGCGAGGCCGACGGATAGAAATAAGATCTATTTTCTTTTGGTAATGTGCTCGACCAATCGTTACGTGCCGTTAAATCTAGGTAAACCATTTCCTTAAAACTTAAGGATGCCAATCCGTACAGACTGTAAATTTCCTTTTCAAATACGCCCGAGTTATAACCCAGCCCCGGCCTGGCTACATTGGAAAGGGTATATAAGGCCGGTAATGTAAGAACATCACCACCTCCATAAAGGCTTGTATTTCTGCTATTCAAATAGTTTCCACCAACCGAAGGGTTAATTCTAAAGTCACCTACTTTTTTATCATAAGAGAATAAAAAATCTACATTGGCCTCTCTTTCATCTAGCTTCGTTTGTTCGTATGCCCCAAATGGTTTTACGGCAGAACTGCCAAATCCGTCATAAGACCAAGGATAAATCGACTCAATTTTTTCATTGTTAGCACTATAAGCTACCCTACCCATAGCTGTTAAACCGGGCAAAATATCTATATCCAATCGCACATTTCCAAAGCCACGAATCTGATCTAAGGTTCTGTCCCTTTCATAGGCAGAGAACCATGGATTATTAGGGAGAGCCCCAGCTCTTCTTTGTTTCGAACCCTCTATTTCCCAATAGTCTTTAAGATCATTAATATTCACGTGCGGCGGATTAGCGAATATATCCATATAAATATCATCACTTCCGTTGTTCGTTAAAGGTAAATTATCTGATGTAGGTTTAGAAATTGTAATATTGGTTGTGAGTTTTACCTTGTCCGTTATCTTATAGCTAGTTGCCAACGAAAAGCCAAGTCTTTTCAACTCCATTCCAGGGGTAATTCCGTCACTTTTCATGTGGTTAATAGAAAAATTAAAACTACCACGGTCATAATTTCCACTTACGCTGGCATCTGTCTGAGTGGAGAGCCCTGTTTGAAAGAAATCTTGTAAGCTATTATCATACATTACTAAAGGTTGGGGTTGCCCATTGGTATTCCATTGCACTACTTCAACACCTGCTCTTGGACCATACCAATACTGCCAGGACGATTCATTAAATTGCCCCTTTTGACCGGTAGTAAAGGTATTCTGTAATTCAAAATAACTATAGGGCACACTAAGAGTAGTACTCTGTGTAAACGAAACTCCTATGCCTTGTTTTGCTCCCTCACCAGATTTGGTAGTAATAAGAATTACCCCGTTACCAGCTCTTGAACCATACAGAGCAGCAGCGCTCGCTCCTTTTAGTACCGAAACACTAGCTATGTCCAAAGAGCTTATATCGCGCATCGCGTCGGTATTGCCTACAGGTGAGCCATCAATTACAAGCAGGGGCTCATTATTGCTGGTCAAAGAGGTCTGGCCTCTAATAATCACATTCATTTTAGCATTAATGTCACCCCCCATTTCGTTTATTTGCACGCCCGACATTTTACCAGAAAGTCCGCTCAAAACATTTGTATTGGGCTGCTGATTCAATGCCTCAGCTTCTACTACCGCTACGGCATAGCCCAAAGCCTTTTTTTCGCGCTTCATACCCAAAGCAGTAACAACGACCTCGTCCATTTTTTCAGCGGCATAATCCAATAACACCTCCAAAGAAGTGTTATTACCAACTACCACTTCCTTGGTTTCCATACCAATGAAGGAAACTACAAGAACGGCCTGTGCATTAGGAACAGCAATAGTAAAATTTCCGTCAAAATCTGAAACCACTCCTTTGGATGTTCCTTTTAAAACAATATTCGCACCTGGCAATACCTCTCCGTCAACATCTTTTACGGTTCCAGATATTTCAATTTGTTGGGACACAATTTCATTCACTCCCAATTCATTTCTATCCCTATCAGCTAGGTCTATGGGCATCAAATGATCAAAGGAATAGACATTTGCCCTAATATTGAATAGAGTTAGGAAGAATAATAAGATAGTTAGCTTAATTTTTAAACAGTCCCTAGGAGGGCATGACCGCACACCCCTAATATTAAGAAGAATTTTCATATTTTTGTAATGTTTAATTAGATGGGTATTTATTTACTCATTTGAATACTGCTGGAAGATGTTCGCCCATCTTCCAGTTTTTTTCCTTTTTTTTATTTCATATAATCTCAGGTTTTGGTTAATTGAACATTGCATTGCTTACCTAGAATTGCCTTCCTAAAAATGCATGAAGCCAGGTTTTCTTTATTATATAATCCGTAAAATAAAATTCAGAAATTCATTGGACACTATTTCATGATTAAGCCTAATTGTCAAAATATTATTAATGATTTAGCTTTTTGAAATAAGTCACGCCTAAAAACGATAGTTTTTTGTTTCAACACGCTTTATCGATTAAGCTATATTAGTTAAAAAATTTATAATATAAAAACAATAATCTTCTTTATTCATCAACTTAATGAGATTGGTGTAGTTTTATTAAGAATAAACCAAACGATAAAGTCATTTTTTATTCAATCTTCTATTTTCGATATCTCAGAATTTACATTGCAAAAATCACTCTTAAAAAAACACTCAGGGTTAATTAAACGTGAAGTTAATAGTCCAGTGAGTTAAATGCCTAGAGATACAGAAAAATATCGATTACAAAGCACAATTATTGGCATTCCGATTGGGTCAATTGAAAAATGAAGGAAGGGCCACCACGGCACAAATTTCAATGGCCAAGCGCAACAACGTGGATATGGCGATCAAGATAGCCCGGGAGGCCAGACAGGTCTTGGGC
>TARA_R110000751_G_scaffold24143_9_pt1 | contig 15408 bp, 14 predicted proteins | sample TARA_R110000751 | Tara Oceans TARA_R110000751 (sample SAMEA4398001) | marine metagenome | biome: Polar Biome; feature: [MES] marine water layer (ENVO:01000295) within the mesopelagic zone...; material: water (ENVO:00002006), including particulate matter (ENVO:01000060) such as...... | reverse complement strand
GGCCGCCGGTCTCGGCGACTCCTTCATAGACGAGGCCGTCGGGCAGGGCCGGATTGTCTTTCCAGCCATGGATCCACGGGCGGACGCGGTGAAAGTAGATATAGGGATCGCAGCGTTCGGGCATGCGGTCGAAAATGGCATTCACATCGTCCCAGGCCGCGATCATGGCGGTGAGGCTTTGTTCGGCTGCTGCTTCATTTCCGTCATGGGCCGAGGCGATCAGGCGGGTGACTTCTTCGAGGAGTTCGCCGGCACGCGCCTCGATGGCGACGTGAACCATGACGAACCAGGCTTCGTCCATGCCACCGTCAAAATGCTGGAGCGTGTAGATGTTGCTGAGGTCGATCGGGCCGTCGGAATCATAACGACCCCAATTGTCGAGCGTGTAGCTGGAATAGGGCAGGAGCGGCGGCTGGCCGAGGCGCTGGCCGAGCTGCCAGATCGGCCCGGCCAGGTTCGCCGGCAGGGCCCTGGGCGCGTCCGGTTCGCCCCAGACAAAGGACTGGACCATGAAACTGTAATGCATCATGGCGGCGCGCAATTCGGCTTCGGAGGCCGATGCGCAGAATTCCGTTAGGTCAATGTGCGGCAGGCGTCCGAGCAGGGTGCGGGCGCGGCCGGTGGGCAGGATGCGCGGCAGGTCAAGCGCCATGTCGCGGGCCGGGTGGAGCAGGGGCGGCAGCATGGTGGTGGACGGGTCGGTCGCGGCGAGAAAGCCGCGTTCACGGCTGAGACCATAATCTTCGAGTTTCATCAGCGCTCTCCTCCCAGAGAATATTGATTTCAATTGAAACCAATAGCGGCCTAACACATCTCCAAATCGGGATGTCATAAACTTGTGGTTGTGCTGTGGATGGAATTTGCAGTGGGGGCTTCACAACCCCTCGCGACTCCCTTACTAGGCCAAAAAGGGAGCTCCCCACATGAAAATCCGACAAGCCATCACTTTCGACGACGTGCTGCTGCAGCCCGGCGCGAGCGAGGTTTTACCTGCCGAAGTGAACGTCTCGACGTTCCTGACCAAGTCCATCAGCCTGAACATTCCCCTGATCTCTGCCGCCATGGACACGGTGACCGAGGCGCGCCTTGCCATTGCGATGGCGCAGGCAGGCGGGATTGGCGTCATCCACCGCAACCTCTCCATCGAAGAGCAGGCGGGCGAAGTGGCCATGGTGAAGAAATACGAGAGCGGCGTGGTGATGAACCCCGTGACGATTTCGCCTACGGCGACGCTGGGCGACCTGCGCGAACTGAAGGCGCGCACCGGCTTTTCCGGCATCCCGGTCGTGGAAACGGACGGCAAGATTGTCGGCATCATCACGAATCGGGACACGCGCTTTGCCGACGACCTGAACGAAACGATTGCCAGCCTCATGACCCGCAATGTCGTGACGGTGAAAATGGACACCGACCCGGCCGAAGCACGGGTCTTGCTGCACAAGCACCGGATCGAGCGCCTGGTCATCGTGGACAATGACGGCAAGTGCATCGGCCTGCTGACGGTCAAGGACATGGACAAGGCGGCGGTGAACCCGAATGCCGCCAAGGACGCCGCCGGACGCCTGCGCGTGGCTGCCGCTTCGACTGTGGGCGATGCCGGATTCGCGCGCACGATGGCGCTGATCGAGGCGGGCGTTGACTGTGTGGTGATCGATACCGCGCATGGCCATTCGATCAGCGTGGCCGACGCCGTGCGCCGGGCGAAGAAAGTGTCGAACGCGGTGCAGATCATCGCCGGCAACGTGGCGACCGCGGAAGCCACCCGGGCGCTGATCGATGCTGGCGCCGACGCGGTAAAGGTGGGGATCGGGCCGGGCTCGATCTGTACGACGCGGATCGTGGCGGGCGTGGGCGTGCCGCAGCTGACGGCGATCGAGCAGTGCGCGAATGCGGCGCAGAAATCCGGTATCCCGATCATTGCCGATGGCGGCATCAAGTTCTCGGGCGACTTTGCGAAGGCGCTGGCGGCCGGCGCGGCCACCGCGATGATGGGCAGCATGTTTGCCGGCACCGAAGAGGCGCCCGGCGAAGTGTTCCTGTACCAGGGGCGCAGCTACAAGGCCTATCGCGGCATGGGCAGCCTTGGCGCGATGGCGCGCGGAAGCGCCGACCGCTATTTCCAGAAGGATGCAGCAGCCGACAAGCTGGTGCCGGAAGGCATCGAGGGCCAGGTGCCCTTCAAGGGGCCGGTCGGCCCGATCCTGCACCAGATGGTCGGCGGCCTGCGCGCCGCGATGGGCTATGTCGGCGCCAAGGATATCGACGAGCTGCACAAGAAGGCCGAATTCGTCCAGATCACCGGCGCAGGCCTGCAGGAAAGCCATGTGCACGACGTGATGATGACGCGCGAGTCGCCGAACTATTCGGTGAGCAGGGGGTAGTTTTCGGCAAATCGAAAGGCGAACGCCAATCGGTTATGTGGCCCGCGTTGCGATTGTCAGGAAAACGCGGCACGTTGGATCAACGCGCACAGATTTCGTCCTTCGACTTCGCTCAGGATGAGCTCCTTGGAAGGCATGCTCGACTCACAACCGGATAGCGGATTGGGTGGCATATGCGGGTCCAATTTGTGTTTCCGCGCACCGACGGCTCCCCCCATGAGCGAATTGCGGGCGGTTTGCCGTTTTTAAATCCCCTCACAGATGAAACTTACGTAAAAATACGGGGTCTGGCGTCGGTCTTGCGGCGGTCTGGCGCGGCGTACCATACCGGGATTTTGATCGGTTGGTGTGCCGCGACACAAAGGAGGGAATCCGATGGGCTGCCGAAGACAAGACGTGCGTGTCGTATTTGGCTACAATGCCGGAGGCGTATTGAAGAAAGTCGTCTGGATCGACGAGACGTTTGGCATGACCGAACGGCTGGCCAAGAGCGAATGTGCCATGGCTGGGTTGCGGACAGCCATCCTGGACGAACAGGATGCGCGCGCGTTGCTGAAGAATTATCCGGAATGGAACTGGCGCAAAAAGCCCGCTCAGCGCGGTGCGCGCCACATCGCTTCCAGCGGTGGCGAATTGTCTCCGACTTCAAACAATTTCTTCCGCTCGAAACCGTGGCTCACATAGAACCCAGTATTGGCGGGATTTGAGTTTTCGAGATAGGCGGGCAGGCGGGCCTCGTCGCAAGCGGCGAGCATGGGGCGGAGAAGCGCCTTGCCAACGCCCTGGCCGCGCGCCGATTTCCGTGTGCCAATCGTGAAAAGATACATGTGCCGCTCGTGCGGATGATTGGCGTCCATGGTTTCGCCCGCCGTGATCGCGCGCTTGACGGCGCCCTTCGTGCCCCAGCGTGCGACGCCGGCAGCCAGCGCGAGCATGGAGAGGGTCGGCAGGTCGCGATTTGTCTCCGACGCACACCACATGGCCGCGCCACCATCACCGGCGAGATAGCATTGCCCGCGCTTTGAATAGACATCCCGCGCCAGCACCCTGAAGGCGGACTGGATGGCGCGCGGCGAGCCGAAAATCCACTCATTCACCGGGTCTTCGAAGAAGGCTTCGGCGGTAATGTCGCCAAGCTGTCGCCAGTCGGCGGGGGTTGCAGCGCGGATGCCGGTTGGCAATTTGATGTCCATCGTTTCCCCCTCAACTGCCAGCGTTCCGGCGTGGCGCCACGCTAACACGCCGGAATGATGCCCGAAAGCGGGACAACCGTGGATCGCGCCCTAATTGGTGATTTGAACAGCGGCGCGGGGAAAACATGCAGACCAGGGTAGCAATCATCGGAGCCGGGCTCGCGGGGCTGGCGGCGGCACGCCCGCTGGTGGATGCCGGTTGTGATGTAGTCGTGTTTGAAAAGAGCCGGGGATTGGGAGGCCGACTTGCCACGCGGCGGACGGATCTCGGGCCGATTGATCATGGTGCGCCCGGTGTGCCGTCGGAACTCGCCCTCGGATTGGGCGGGGCGTTCTGGCTCGACGGCAAAGATAATGCGCGCGGTGTGGGCGTGCCAGGCATGAGCGCACTGGCGCGCGGCATGGCGACCGGAATTGACGTGCGAACCGGCGTAGCTGTCGTCGGATTGGGCGAGAGTCCTGGCGGGTGGCAGTTGACGGATTCCGATGGCGGTGATCGCGGCGTGTTCGATGCGGTGGTGCTCGCCGTCCCGGCCCCCCAGGCCGCAATCCTGCTCGCACAATCGCCCGACATGGTCGCGGAACTCGCGCTGGTCGAGATGCTGCCGATGTGGACACTGCTATTGGGTTTTGATGTCCCGACCGGTCTGCCGCAAGGCGTGCAAGACTTCAGCGGGCCGCTGATGACGGCCATTCCAATGCTGGCAAAGCCCGGACAGAGCGGCGCGGAACGATGGACCGTTTATGCGCAGCCGGACTGGTCTGCGACGTTCGTCGATATCGACAAGGCCGAGGCTGAGGCGACCCTGCTGGCGGCGTTCCGGACGACGACACAGTTGACGGTGCACCCGGCCTATATCGCCGTGCACCGCTGGCGCTACGCGCGGGTGGGGCGTGCTTTGGGCCGGCCCTTCGTTGCACACAGCGACTCGACGTTGCTGGCGGGTGGCGACTGGGCGCTCGGCTCTTTAGCCTCCGATGCCGTCGCCAGTGGCGAGGCAATGGCGGCACGCCTTCTCACACGGCGGTCAGCGCCGGATTAGCGCCTTTAGCGGGGCGCGCCGGGGAAACCCTCGAGCAAGGCGATCTTGCTGGAGGATGCCTTGTGGCGGAAGGGGGCGAGGGCTTGGTATTCGGTGCAATTGTACCACTCCAGCGCAATCTCCTTGCTGGGAAATTCGGCGAGGACGGTGCGAGTGCAGCTCCAGTCGCCTTCCAGGACATGCGCGTTTTCGTCGACGGACAGGAGGCGGCCGTCATAGCGGTTGAACACGTCCATGAAGCCCTGCTCGTATTTGCCGTAGGTTTCCCTGTCGGTAATCGTGATCTGGGCGACGATATAGACGGCCACGGCGGCTCCTCAATGCAGTAAAGCGTCAGTGCAAGATTACACAATATGCAGTGTCTATTTGTTTCCTTGTTAGTGAAGCGCGCGTAAAGCGTCCACCAGACGATGAAAAAAAGGGTGACACATGCGGAATGGCGGTCGGATCAGCGCAGCAATCGAGGTTTTGACGGACGTGCTGGAGCGGCACCAGCCGGTGAAGACGGCCATGCGCGACTGGGGCAAGAGCGCGCGCTATGCTGGCAGCAAGGACCGGGCGATGGTGTCCGGCCTGGTGCTGGATGCGCTGCGCAAGCGCAATTCAGTGGCCTATCGTATGGATGACACGAGCCCGCGCGCGCTGGTGCTGGGCACGCTGGCCTTTGCCTGGGGCTGGGATATGGACCAGATCGACGCCGCAGTGGGCGACGAGCACGGCCCGGAGCCGCTGACGCCGGACGAGCGTGCGCGCCTGACTGGCGAGGCCGACCCGGCTGCACCGCTGCATGTCCAGGGTGATTATCCGGAATGGATGACGCCGATGATGATGCGCGTCTTCGGTGACGATGTGGCCGCCGAAACGCAGGCCATGGCCATGCGGGCGGATGTGGACCTGCGGGTCAATACGCTGAAAGTGGATGCGGAGAAGGCGGCGTTCCCGCTCAAGAGCGCAAATGCAGAGCCATCGCGCCTGCTGCGCAATGCGTTTCATATACCGGCCAAGGACCCGAGCGAACGCGAAGCAAGCCTCGAGAGCATACCGGCCTATTCCAAGGGCTGGGTGGAAGTCCAGGATGCGGGCAGCCAGATTGCGGCCGCGGCGGCGAATGCCCAGCCGGGCGAGCAGGTGCTGGATTATTGTTCCGGCGGCGGCGGCAAGACGATTGCGCTGGCCTCCCAGATGAAGGGCAAGGGACAGATTTTTGCCTATGATATTGATGGCAAGCGTCTCAGCGCCCTGATCCCGCGCCTGAAACGGTCTGGCGCGACCAATGTGCAACTGGTGCACCCGAGCGAGCCGGTGCAGCTGGAAACGCTGACGGGGCTTATGGATTGCGTGTTCGTCGACGCCCCGTGCACGGGGACCGGCACATGGCGGCGCCGGCCGGATTCGAAATGGCGGATCAAGCAGGGCCAGATGGAAAAGCGCATGGCCGAGCAGACCGACATCCTTGCCAGCGCGGCTGCCTTTGTGAAGCCGGGCGGGCGGATGGTCTACGCGACCTGTTCCTTCCTGATGGAAGAGGATGAGGACCGCGTGGCGGAATTCCTGGAGACCCATCCGGAGTTCACCGAGGAAGATGCTGCCGCTGCTGCGATTGAATCGGGTCTGCTGACGGATGAGGGCGCGAACGTGGTCCAGCGCTTCCGGATGCCGACAGGCAGCGTGCGCCTGACACCGCACCGGGCCGGGACGGACGGGTTCTTCTTTGCGGTGCTGCGCCGGGCCTAGTTGCCGCTGACGACCGCCTCGCCGGAATATTGTGCGATGGCGCCGAGTAGTCTGGTGACTTCCTCGCGTTCCTGAAGCGAGAGTTCCGGGCGCCAGATGTCGAACAGGAGGACGACGCGTGTTTCGCTCGCTTCGTTCTTGGCCTCATGCTCGATGCTGTCATCGAAGATGACGAGTTCGCCTTCCTTCCAGTGATGTGTCTGGTTGCCCACCCGGAGCCAGGCGGGACCGGGTACGCGCAGCGGCAGGTGGCAGATCAGGCGGGTATTGATGAGACCATGGTGCGGCGGGATGGCTGCACCGGGCTTCAGCAGCGAGAACAGCACCGACGGCGCCTGTCCGGGCAGGTAGTCCAGTGGCAGGTTTTCGAACGCGGCCGCCGTGACCGGGCAGCGGGCGCAGTTTTCCTCAACGCGGGCACCGTCTTTCCAGAGGTAGAAGGCGCTCCAGTCGTCATTATCGACCAGGTCGTGGCTTTTGACGTGGGGCTTGCTTTCGTCGCGTTCGAGATAGGGACGGAAGGCGGCATGGTCGGCGAGGACCGCACTGAGTTCCTGCTGGATGGCGGGTGTCTGCGCTTCGAGGGCCGGGGCCCAGTCAAAATCGGACCGGTTATAGAACTGTATCTGCGGCAGTTCGGGGAAATAGTATTTTGTCGGTTGCTGGAGGTGGATCTGCGCCTTGCCGAGAAGGATACTGACTGACTGGCCGAAGCGCGGCGAGCGGGACGAAGGCGGAATCTGCGCGGCGATAAAGGCCTCATACTGGCTGGCATACTCACCGAGCCGGGAAGCGGCGCGCTGGAGGCCCGGCTTGAAGACATCCGGAATCGGCCCCCCCTGCATCTGGGCGACCTGCATGGCGCCGCCATAGGCGCGGCTGGCATCCTGGGTCTTGCCGGCGGTGTGCTGGACGTCGCCGAGAAGGAGGAGGGCACCAAGGTCTCTCGGGGCTTCCTGCAGGACGGATTGCAGCGCGGCTTCGGCTTCGGCAAACTGGCCGTTGCGGGCGTGGTTGAAGGCGGCCTGCTTGCGGGCGTCGAGGGTCTGGGGTGGCGACATGGTCGCCAGACAATCTGGTTGGTACGACAAGGTCAATAGGGCGCCTTGACCTCAATCATGGTCATGTCCGATGCAATGCGCTTCGGTTTTCCGGCGAGATTTGCAGTTTGTTCCGTCGGAGAGGCATGAAATGACGCGTTGGCTCCTTGCCTGTTTGATTGGCGAAGCGGCAGGGATGGCGGGTGTGGCGCTGGCGTACGCGGCGCTTGATCGCGGGTTGTTGGAAATGTCCGTCTGGATACTCGCCGGCGGGGCGTGGGAAGGCCTCTGTCTCGGCACCTCTCAGGCATGGGTCCTCGGCCCGCGCGGTGTCAGAAGGTCAGGCTGGATCCCGATGACCGTGCTCGCGGCCGTGCTTGGCTATAGCGGTTCATTGGCTGGCAGTGCCGCCGGAGGAGGAGAGGGAAGCGAACCCTCTGTGATTCTGATTGTCGGATTTGGTGTCACGCTGGGTATCGTCATGGGAGTGTTGATGGGCGCATTCCAATGGATTTCCGCGCGCACACTCATTCGCGCGAAAAGCTGGTTATTGGCAAATGCAATTGGCTGGGCGCTGGCCATGCCGGTTATCATGCTGGCGGCATCCACTGCAGGCGCTGACTGGCGATTGGAGGAGGTTGGCCTACTTGGCGCAGCCTCGGGCGGCCTTGCTGGACTGCTGCTGGGCGTATCCACCTTTCGGGCGCTACCAGAGCAATCCGAAACGACGGTCTGATGGCGCACTGGCCGCGCGTCACGTTTGGCTGACCATTCCGGCATGATCGTGTATCATCCAAGCGAGCCGACTCGGGCAGACAAAACGCTGAGGGGACCAGAATGAGCTACCAGTTCAACAAGAAAGACGTGTTGTTCCGGCAACGCCTTTTGAAGGCTTCGGGCTTTGACCCGAAAGGCCTGGACGGGGTGTGGGGCAGGAATACAAGCGCAGCTGACGATGCCTTTCTCGCCGCAAGCATCACTCTGCGCGACCAATTCGGCACGTTCGATGCGCGCTCGGAGGGGAATATCCTGGGCCTTCACATCAAGGCCCAGCGGATGGCGCGGGAATTCCTGACGAAGGCGGCCACCGAACCGCATGTGGTCAAGATTATCTCGGGCACGCGGACATATGCCGAGCAGGACGATCTCTATGCCAAGGGCCGATGGGGCGGTCCGCCGGGGCCGAAAGTCACCAAGGCAAAGGGCGGCCAGAGCAACCATAATTTCGGGATCGCCTGGGATGTCGCCCTGTTCGAGAACGGCCGTTACATGAATGGTGAGCAGCCGCAGGACGACCCGGCCTACCGCGACCTTGCCGGGCGCGCGCTGGTAGACGGACTGGAATGGGGCGGTGCCTGGAAGAATTACCCCGATCCACCACATTACCAGCTGGCGAGCCCTTACAGGAAGATTTCAGAGATACGTAAACGGTTCGAAGCGGGTGAATCCTATGTCTGATTTGCAGATTCATGACCGGGCACACCTTTGAGGCTTGCCCGGTGAGGCGGGACTCAGCTAAACGGCGCCATGACAGAGCAAAGACACGAACGCGCCCTTATCGTCGATTTCGGCAGCCAGGTGACGCAACTCATCGCCCGGCGCCTGCGCGAAAGCGGCGTCTATTGTGAAATCCATCCGTATAACAAGGTCGATAAGGCCTTTCTCGAAACCTACGATCCACAGGCCGTGATCTTGTCGGGCGGTCCGTCCAGCGTGACATGGGACGATGCGCCACTGGCTGACATGGCTATCTTCGAGGCGGGTATCCCGGTGCTCGGCATCTGCTACGGCCAGCAGGTGATGGTGCATCAGCTGGGTGGGCGGGTTGAAAGCGGTACGAGTCGCGAATTTGGCCGGGCGTTCATTGAAAAAGTGGCGGATGACCCGCTTCTCGAAGGCCTGCTGGATAGCGGTGAGCATGAGCAGGTCTGGATGAGCCATGGCGACCATGTCGCCGAGATGGCGCCGGGCTTTGGCGTGATCGCCAAGTCGCCGGGCGCGCCCTATGCGATCATCGCGGACCCGGAGCGGAATTTCTACGGCACGCAATTCCACCCGGAAGTCGTGCATACGACGCATGGCGCACAGATATTGCGCAATTTCACGCATGGCGTCGCCGGTCTGAAGGGCGACTGGACGATGGCCGCCTACCGGGCTGAAGCGATCAACAAGATCCGCACGCAGGTCGGCAAGGGCAAAGTGATCTGCGGCCTGTCGGGCGGCGTGGATTCGTCGGTGGCCGCCGTGCTGATTCATGAGGCGATCGGCGAGCAGCTGACCTGCGTCTATGTCGATCACGGCCTGATGCGCGCCAATGAGAGCGAAGAGGTCGTGAGCCTGTTCCGCGAGCATTACAATATCCCGCTGGTGCATGTGGACGCGTCGGACCTGTTCCTTGGCAAGCTGGCCGGCGTGTCGGACCCCGAGCGCAAGCGCAAGATCATCGGCGGCCTGTTCATCGACGTGTTCGAGGCCGAGGCGAAGAAGATCGGCGGGGCGGATTTCCTGGCGCAGGGCACGCTTTACCCGGATGTGATCGAGAGCGTCTCCGCGCTCGGCGGCCCCTCGGTGACGATCAAGAGCCACCACAATGTGGGCGGCCTGCCGGAACGCATGAACATGCAGCTGGTCGAGCCGCTGCGCGAACTGTTCAAGGACGAAGTGCGGGCGCTGGGACGCGAGCTGGGTCTGCCCGAAGCCTTCGTGGGGCGTCACCCGTTCCCGGGACCGGGTCTTGCGATCCGCATCCCCGGCGACATCACACGCGAGAAGGCCGACACGCTGCGCAAGGCGGACCTGATCTATATCGACGAGATCAAGAAGGCCGGCCTATACGATGAAATCTGGCAGGCGTTCAGTGTGCTGCTGCCCGTGAACACGGTCGGTGTGATGGGGGACGAACGGACCTATGAGGCGGTACTGGCCTTGCGCGCCGTGACGTCCACGGATGGCATGACGGCGGATTATTATCCATTCGAGCATGCGTTCCTCGGCCGGGTCGCCACCCGTATCATCAATGAAGTGAAGGGCGTGAACCGGGTTGTCTATGACGTGACCAGCAAGCCGCCCGGCACGATCGAGTGGGAGTAGGGGGAAGGCCTGCCGGATAGCCGGGGCCGGCGGAAGGCTTTCTCAGCTCTGGATACGGAAGGCCAGCACAGGCAGGTCTTCCATCTGGAGCGTTTCAGCCTTCACCGGCACAGGGCCCCGCTCGAACAGACGACCGAGTTCCTGTGGGTTCGCTTCCACTCCGAGAATGATTGCCTGGACGATGGGTCCTTCCTTCAGGCGCATGTGCCCGTAGACATAAGGGGCGATCTTCTCGAAACGCGGGTGACAGGCGGGAGAGATGTTGTGCGTTGCGAAGAGCAGTGTGGCTTCGCCGCTCAGGTCTTTCGGCTCGACATCCCAGCTGCCGCAATGCTCGCAGCAGCCGGTGGGAGGGAAAGTATATTTCCCGCAAGACTTGCAGCGGATCGCGTGGAAAACGCCCTTGCCGAGCCCTTCATAATAGCTGGCGATGGCGCTCGGCTGGCCGGCATCATTCGGCATGTCAAAGACTCCCAAGAACGATCACGGTGCCGATCATGGCATAGCCGTGTGTGTGAATGACGGATATGTCGGGTACTTTCGCAATTTGCCGTGCCCCGGCCTGACCGCGCATCTGGAGGACGGCCTCGTACGTGTCCGTTCCTGCGCTTGCGCCCCAAGCGTGTCCGAAGGCGTGACGGCCACCATGAGTCGACATCGGCCGGTCGCCGTCAAATCGCAAGCGGCCCTCGCGGGCCGCAGCGAGCCCTTTGCCCGCTTCGAGGTAGCCGATCGTCTCTGCGGTGCAGATGCCGGAGATGTGCGAGCAGTCATGGGTATGAAGATAGCCGATGTCGGCGGCCTTGATGCCGGCCATGTCAAACGCGGAATCGACAGCCCGTTTGTCGAACTCCCAGTAGGTCGGATCTTCGCCGTACCAGGGCAGATCGCTGTAGTTGACGCCGAAGCCCTTGAGTTCGACAGGTTGCGACTTGCCCCCCTTGGCCAGATCCGCCCGTGTGATGACCATGGCCGAAGCGCCGTCAGCTGTGGTCACCAGGCTCAGCAGACGTGACGGCCAGGCGACGAACGGGTTGTGTTCGTCAGACTGCCAGTATTCGTAGGCATCGGAAAATCCCTCGCGCGCCGCACGATCTTCGAGTTTCTCCTGGATATTGGCCTTGCGGTTCATCGCGCCATGCAGGCGCCGCGTCCGGCAGAGCTCGAACATGCTGCGGTCAAAGTCCTCGATCGACATGCCGTACTTGCGGCAGTACCCAAGCGCGACGAGACCGTTATAGGTCGAGAAGATGTCGTAGCCCTGCGGTACGCCATAGGCCTGGTTGACGGCCATGTCTGTCCACAGCCAAGTCTGCTGGTTGGAGATCGGCTCGCGCTCGTAAGGGCTGTACCCCTTCACCTTGGTGCGCGTTGTTTCCAGCCCGTAGACGAGCACGGTGTCATAGACGCCAGCCGCGATGGACATTGCGGCAAGGGCCGCTCCGACGTTCGTCGTCGAGCATTGCGCTTCAAAATGAACGCCGGACTTGAACTGGGTGCCGGTCCACTTTGAAAGTTGCGTATAGGTCCCCGGAACTTGTGAGCTGTGGACCATCGCATTACCCGCGAAAACCGCATCGACATCCTGTCCCGTCAGCCCGGCGTCGTCGAGGGCCTCTTTGACCGCGCTCGCGGTCAACTCCTGAATGCTCATGCCCTTGATCTCGGGCGTCTCGAGGAGATTGCCGAAGCGAGAGCAGCCGACACCGGAGATGACCGCCCGTTCCCGTAACTTGTTTCGCATGAACAAGGTCCTTTTCGTGTCGCGCTGGCTATACTCAGCGAACTTTCACGGCGGGTCGTTTCGACGCCGTTAGAGCCTGCGGCTTAGTCTCACTAAATCGACCATGGTCGGCTTCCTTTCGCCTTGATGGAGATCAACAAGATTGCCGATCCCGGCCCAGACCGTATCGCGCGCATGCGGTATGTGCGGGTCAGAGCGCTGAGCCCGGTGAGCACCGGAGAGCTTTGCGACCTCAGATTGACCGGCTGAGGCTGTAGCCGAGGAAAATTCAGGAATATTTTTGAGCGATTTCCCAATGAAATCATAAGGATATTCATTCTGAGGGCCGCGCGTCCGAATTTGCTCGGTGTCGGAATGAATATCCTTGTGATTTGAATGGATTGAATGACTTTTGAACCATCGGGCAGGAGTAGTCGCCATGAGCATGCCGCAAGCACAGGATTTTCTGGACGAGAGCAAAGCGCTGTACGCGCTGCTTGAACCGCTCGATGACGCGGCTTTCGGGCAGGCGACGGCGTTCAAGGGGTGGACCCTGAATGACGTGCTGAGGCACCTGCATTACTGGAACTGGATGGCGTGGCTGCAGTTGAATGACGAGTCGTTGCTGATCGCCCAGATGGACGCGATCGCACGCGCGGGCGGCATGCGGCTGGCCGAGACGGCGCATGTGGAAGGCGCGGTTGGCCGGGCACTGGTGGATATCTGGATGGACCAAGCCAAGGCGACGGCGACAGCCTTTGCAGCGGCCGACCCGAAGGCGCGGCTGAAGTGGGCCGGGCCGGACATGAGCGCGCGCTCGTCGATCACGGCGCGGCTGATGGAGACCTGGGCGCACGGGCAGGAAGTCTATGACCAGCTGGGCGTCGTGCGTCAGAATGCTGACCGCATTCGCAATATCGTCGTTCTTGGGATCAATACGTTTGGCTGGACGTTCAGGAACCGCAAGCTCGACATTCCGGAGACGATGCCCTTCGTCGTGCTGACGGCGCCATCAGGTGAGGTGTGGACCTTTGGCGAAGCGGGCGGGACCGACCGCATTGAAGGACCCGCGGAAGCATTCTGCCAGGTCGTGACCCAAACGCGGAATGTTGCCGATACCGGCCTCGTCGTGACGGGCCCCATCGCCACGCAGTGGATGGGTTTTGCACAATGTTTCGCGGGCAAGCCGGAGACGCCGCCTGCGCCCGGCATTCGCAAGACGCGAGACGTGTGACCACGCGCGAAATAAGTCGCGAATTATCTCCCGGTGCGTGAAGAATTCGCATAATACATGCAAGTGTTGGCGCGATCTTGAGGATTGCTGTTTAAGTCATCGTCATGGATGCAGGGCGTGCAGGCAAGACACCGGTGTGGGCGCAACTTCTTGCGCCTTTCAAGGTGCAGGCACACACCGATTCGGTCGCGCCGGGGGCCGGTTCACGTATCGAGCAGCTGACGGGCCTGCGGTTCGTCGCGGCGCTGCTCGTGTTTACAAGCCATTTCAAATGGGAAAATTCCTGGAACATCGTCGGCAAGATGGCGGAACAGGGATCGATCGGCGTCAGCTTCTTTTTCGTTCTGTCGGGATTCGTGATCAGCTATTCGTATGGCTGGCGGCTGCGGAGCGGTGACATATCAAGGGAGAAGTATTTTTCCCTGCGCTTCGCCCGGCTGTGGCCTTTGCACTTCCTGACCGGACTGCCATTTGCCGCGTTCCTGGTCTGGAAAGGCTGGCTGAGCCTGCCGAATTATAGCGTGAACCTCCTTTTCCTGCAGAGCTGGGTGCCATCGACGGACTGGCATTATGCTTATAACGGCCCGTCCTGGTCGCTGTCGAACGAGATGTTTTTCTATGCGGCCTTTATGGGATTAGTGATGCTGGGTTCGCGCCAGAAGCTGTGGCTTTATGGCGGGCTGGTCGTCCTGGTCGCGTCGGCGATGGCCTTCGTCTATACCTATATCCCGAACCTGAACGTTGGCGGCAACCTGCCGCTGTCGGAATGGATGTTCTACATCTTTCCGCTGTTCCGCCTCGACGAATTCCTGCTGGGCATGATCATTTTCGACTTGTGGCGGGCGGGGAAGATCCGGGCGGCTGCGCTCTCACATGCGACGATTCCGCTATTGTTCGCTGCCATGTATTTCGGCGCCAAGTTCGTGGCGGAGCCGTTTTTGTACCACTTGTATTACACGCCGTTTGTCGCCCTGCTTCTGGTGTCGTTTCTTGACGGGACGTCGCGGCCGATCCGGTTCTTCTCGTCTCGCATCGCCGTTCTGCTGGGCGAGGCGTCGTTCGCCTTCTACCTGATCCACAAGCCCCTGATTGATATCGGCGAGAAGGTGCGCCACAGGTTTGAAGTGCTTCCGTCCGATTTCGTCTTTGCGATCGTCATGCTGGCGCTTTGCATCGCCGTGGGACTGGCGACCCATTTGCTGATCGAAAAGCCGGTTGGAGGTTTCCTGCGCCAGCGTATCAACCGCATGAAATGCCTGAACCGGGCCTGATGTCCCTGAGGGAGCGGTGGACAAATCGCCCGCTGCCTGCCAGCACAGCGGGTAAAGCAACACAGTCAGGGACAAAAGACATGTCGATCCTCCTACTCGAAAAGCGCGGCCCCATAGCGATCATGACGCTTAACCGGCCGGACATGATGAATGCGCTGGGACAGGCGGGTGATGGTCCGGCCGTGGCGGCGGTTTGCGCCGAGGTCGTGGCGGACAAGTCGATCCGCTGTGCGGTCCTGACCGGGGCAGGGCGCGCGTTTTCGGCGGGCGGCGACGTCAAGGCGATGAAGGAGCGTTCGGGCGCGTTCGGCGGCAAGCCGTATGACGTGCGCGGCGGATACCGCGACAATATCCATGTCATCGTGCGGTCGCTGTACAACCTGGAAGTGCCGCTGATTTCGGCGATCAATGGCCCGGCCATCGGCCTTGGCTGTGACGTTGCCTGCATGGCGGACATAAGGCTGGCAGCTGACCATGCAAAGCTGGGCGTGACCTTCCTGAAGCTGGGCCTGATCCCGGGGGATGGCGGCGCATGGTTGTTGCCACGCCTGATCGGTGCCTCGCGCGCGGCGCAGCTGTTGTTTACGGGCGACGTGATCGACGCGGCGACGGCGAAGGAATGGGGACTTGTGTCCGAGATCTATCCGGCGGATGAGCTGATGGGCGAAGCGATGAAGCTGGCCGAGCGGATTGCCGGCC
>TARA_R110000751_G_scaffold96192_3_pt1 | contig 15436 bp, 9 predicted proteins | sample TARA_R110000751 | Tara Oceans TARA_R110000751 (sample SAMEA4398001) | marine metagenome | biome: Polar Biome; feature: [MES] marine water layer (ENVO:01000295) within the mesopelagic zone...; material: water (ENVO:00002006), including particulate matter (ENVO:01000060) such as...... | reverse complement strand
TTGGATTATCATTGGATGGATTTTCATGATGCACTTTCAAATGGGCCATGGCTGGGCAGAAGGCATACAAGGTGCTCTTTTTATTCTCGTTCTGTTCGCCTGTGTGGTGCTGCACGAGTTTGGCCATGCCCTCATGGCAAAAAGATATGGGATTTCCACACGCGATATTTCGCTCTATCCCATTGGTGGTGTGGCCAGTCTCGATAAAATGCCCGACAAACCTGCACAGGAACTGGCCGTAGCCCTGGCCGGTCCGGCGGTAAATTTCGTCATTGCCGGTGTTCTCTATATCTTTCTGTACGTTAACGGCCAACTGTTGCCTATCTCGGAAATAGACCATATGAGCGGCGACAATTTCTGGTTCAATATCATGGCCGCCAATGTGATCTTGGCTGTTTTTAATTTGATACCTGCCTTTCCCATGGATGGTGGAAGGGTATTGCGGGCACTGTTGGCATTCAATATGGGCAAATTGAAAGCGACCACAATCGCCGCCCGGGTAGGGCAGTTTCTGGCTATAGTATTTGTATTTCTAGGGTTCTTTTCCAATTTCTGGTTGGTTTTTATTGGTCTGTTCATCTATCTGGGGGCCGGTGCCGAGGAAGTCCTAGAAAGCACCAAATCCGCACTCACCGGATATACGGCCAAGGATGTTCTGATCCGGCAATATACCCGTTTATTGCCCGGGGAAACCTTGGAAAGGACCGTACAGTTGTTGCAAAATACCCAGGAACAAGGATTTGTAGTTGTAGAAAATGATCAAGTACAGGGTGTCTTGACACGAAAAGAACTGATCAAGGGATTGTCCGAATACGGAAATACCTCCCCGGTATCCCATGTAATGCGGAAAGATTTCGTCATAGTTACCCCGGATATGCCTTTACAGCAAGTATATGAAAAGCTCATGACCAACAATGCCCAACTTGCCCCCGTCCTAGAGGGAGGGCATCTTATAGGCATTGTGGATGCGAAGGGCATTAATGAAATGGTAATGATAAAAAAGGCATTGGCCAAAAAGAATGGAATCGCAAAAACCTGAAAAAGGAAAAGGCAGAAACTCAAAGGATCTAACATTATAAGTTACAGTATTATGAAACAGCAAACTAAAGACATAACATCCCCTCCAGACTTAAAAGGACATGATTTGGGAACCGGTCCTATCAGGCAACAGCGTCCGGTCTATGTCGACTTGCTTCCTCCGTGCAACAATGATTGTCCTGCCGGAGAAAACATCCAGGCTTGGTTGGCACTGGCCCAAGCGGGTGAAAATGAAGCGGCCTGGCAGGTCATCATGCAGGACAACCCCATGCCCGCGGTTATGGGTCGCGTTTGCTACCATCCATGTGAAGATGGCTGTAACCGGACCTTTATAGACAGTCCGGTTAGCATTCACGCCATAGAACGTTTTCTGGGCGATGAGGCACTCAGGAAAAATTGGCAGGTCAAATTCGACAAAAAACCGGGTGGAAAACGAGTACTTGTGATTGGAGCCGGGCCAAGTGGATTGTCTGCGGCATACCATCTCACCAGATTGGGGCATAGGGTTGAGGTTTATGAGGCAGGACCGGTGGCAGGCGGTATGATGCATTTTGGGATTCCTGCTTATCGTCTTCCACGAAATATGCTTGATCAAGAGGTGCGACGTATTGAAAAAATGGGTGTCAAAATTATTCTCGCCCGTAAAGTAGAAAATGTACTGGAAGAACAAAAAGCCGGCAGTTTTGATGCTGTGTTCATCGCCGTTGGGGCACATCTCTCTAGAAAAATAGATATCCCCGGCAGGGATGCCGAAAAAATTTTGGACGCTATCGGTTTTCTAAAACAGGTAGAACAGGGTGAAACACCTAAAATTGGCAGAAAAGTGGCCATTTATGGTGGGGGTAACACGGCCATGGATGCCGCAAGAACGGCAAAGCGGATGGGAGCATCCGAGGCGACCATAATCTACAGACGCGACCGTAAGCACATGACTGCCCATGATTTTGAAGCTCAAGAAGCGATCGAAGAAGGTGTAAAGATTAACTGGCTGCGCACCATAAAAGCGATGGATGAGGACACATTCACCGTTGAGGTCATGCGGTTGGTAGATGGCCGCCCCGTGGGCACAGGGCAATTCGAAACCCTGGAAGCAGACACCCTCATACTAGCCGTGGGACAGGATACCGACACGGGTTTCTTAAAAAAGGTGCCCGGCATTGGGTTCAAGGAAGATGGAACGGTCATCGTTGGTCCGGATATGATGACCGGCTGTGAAGGTGTCTTTGCCGGAGGCGATATGGTTCCAAGTGAGCGTAGCGTTACGGTGGCGATAGGGCATGGCAAGAAAGCGGCGCGTTATATTGACGGCTTTTTGCGGGGAACACCCTACCAAAAACCTTCCAAACACCCGGTGGTGGGGTATGAACGGTTGCACCTTTGGTATAAAACAAATGCTCCACAAAAGGAACAGGCCATACTCCCTGTCGAAAAGCGGGTGGAAGGATTTGATGAGATAAAGGCAGGCCTGAGTAAAGAAGAAGCGTTGTTTGAATCACAACGCTGCCTCTCCTGTGGCAATTGCTTTGAGTGCGATGGCTGCTATGGTGCCTGCCCCGAAGATGCCATAATCAAATTGGGGCCAGGCAACGGGTATCAGTATAACTTCGATCGTTGCACCGGCTGCGCGATATGTTATGAGCAGTGCCCTTGTCACGCCATAGAAATGATTCCCGAACCAAAAAACATAGATCTGTGATTATGAAGGAGCAAACAAAAATGGTGACCATTGACGGCAATGAAGCCGTAGCATATGTGGCCTACCGCGTTAATGAGGTATGTGCCATCTACCCAATTACCCCGGCCTCCCCCATGGCCGAACACACCGATGAATGGTCCGCTGCAGGGGTGAAAAATATTTGGGGCAATATACCCGATGTTGTTGAGATGCAAAGCGAAGGAGGGGCTGCCGCTACCGTTCATGGGGCCTTGCAGACAGGGTCGTTGGCCACCACCTTTACAGCCTCACAGGGATTGATGCTCATGTTGCCCAATATGTACAAGATCGCGGGGGAACTCACCGCTACGGTCTTTCATGTGGCGGCTCGTTCCCTCGCCGCCCAGGCATTGTCTATCTTCGGTGACCACAGCGACGTAATGGCCGCAAGGACAACCGGATTTACCATGATTACCTCGGCTTCCGTCCAGGAAGCACATGACATGGCTCTTATCTGCCAGGCGGCAACACTAAAATCGAGGATACCTATTATGCACTTTTTCGACGGGTTCCGTACTTCCCATGAAGTGAACAAGATCAACCTTCTCACGGACGGGCAGATTAGAGCCATGATCGATGATAAATTGGTTTATGCCCACAGACAACGTGGTCTAAACCCCGATAAACCCTTTATCCGTGGTACTGCGCAAAATCCCGATGTGTACTTTCAAGCCAGGGAAACCGTTAATCCTTATTATTCAAGGATACCGGAAATTGTTCAAAAAACAATGGACGATTTTGGCCATCTTACCGGTAGGAATTACAAACTTTATCAATACTATGGCGATGCCGATGCAGAAAGGATCATCGTCATCATGGCTTCCGGGGCGGAAGTAGTTAGAGAAACGGTTATAAAGCTGACCGAAACAGGGGAAAAAGTGGGAGTGGTACAGATCCGGCTCTACCGTCCTTTTTCCGCCAAACATTTCCTGGAAGTGCTTCCGGAAACCGTAAAAAAAATAGCCGTACTGGATCGCACCAAGGAACCCGGCAGCATTGGCGAACCCTTTTATCAGGATGTGCTAACCATTATGGCGGAAGCGTACCGTCTTGGAAATATTAGCATGTTCCCACAAATTGTAGGAGGCCGTTACGGGCTTTCTTCCAAAGAGTTTACCCCCGGTATGGCTAAAGGCGTTTTTGATGAATTGAAAAAAGCTTCTCCTAAAAATAGTTTTACAGTGGGTATCATTGACGATGTTTCACATAGCAGTATAGCATACGACCCTGCATACGATATCATTCCCGAAGGAACCATCAGTGCCATATTCTTCGGGCTGGGATCTGATGGAACTGTAGGTGCTAATAAGAACAGTATTAAGATTATTGGGGAAGGAACGGGTTTATACGCTCAGGGTTACTTTGTATATGACTCCAAAAAATCCGGAACGCAAACGGTTTCCCATCTGCGGTTTGGTCCCGAGCCCCTTCCGGCCCCCTATCTTATCCGCAAGGCAAACTTTCTTGCCTGCCATAAATTTACGTATATCGGGAAGGTACAAATGCTTCGCATCGCCGGACAGGGAGCCACTTTTTTATTGAACAGTCCTTATGGAGTTGACGAAGTTTGGGATCACCTCCCATTGCCGGTCCAGGAACAGATTGTAGAAAAGAAGTTGAAATTTTATGTCATTGATGGATCGGGTGTGGCGCAAGCTTCTGGGCTGGGTACGAAAATCAACACTATTATGCAGGCTTGTTTTTTTGCGCTTTCCGGAATATTGCCAAAAGGGGAAGCAATAGAAAGGATAAAAAATTCGATAAGAAAAACCTATGGCAAGAAAGGAAAAGCCGTTGTTGAGCAGAATTTCCGTGTGGTGGATGCCACCCTGGAAAATTTGCATGAAGTAAAAGTCCCGGCAAGGGCCACAGGCGACATTCCGCTTCCTCCAACGGTACCGGCCGAAGCGCCTGAATTTGTTCAGCAGGTCACCGCTATGATGATGCGAGGCGATGGCGATGAACTGCCAGTGAGTAAACTCCCGGTAGATGGCACTTACCCCAGTGCTACCACTCGCTGGGAAAAACGCAACTTATCCGATCTCGTTGCGCAGTGGGAGAAAGATATATGTATCCAGTGTGGCAACTGTAGTTTTGTGTGCCCGCACAGCGTTATCCGTTCTAAATTTTATAACAAGGAATATCTGGAACAGGCACCGGAGGAATTTCCGTCTGCGACCATCAATGCCCGCGGATTCCCTGAAACACGCTATACCCTACAGGTATACGTGGAAGATTGTACCGGTTGCAACCTCTGTGTGGAAGTGTGTCCGGTTACCGACCCGGATGATGAAAGCACCAAGGCCATCAACCTCAGACCAAGGAAACCCATACTGCAAAAGGAAAGGGAGAACATCCAATTCTTTGAAAGCCTTCCCATGAATGACCGTGACAAAGTAGATTTCTCTTCCGTACGGGGTACCCAATTTCTTGAACCACTGTTCGAGTTTTCCGGGGCCTGTGCCGGTTGTGGTGAAACGCCATATATAAAAGTGCTCACTCAGTTGTTCGGTGACCGTCTCATCGTGGCCAATGCCACGGGCTGCTCTTCTATTTATGGGGGCAACCAGCCCACAACGCCCTGGGCGACTAATAAAGAAGGCCGGGGACCTGCCTGGTCCAATTCCTTGTTCGAGGACAATGCCGAATTCGGCCTGGGAATGAGAATAACGGCCGATAACCACCTGGCTATGGCAAGAGGGCTGGTACAGTACTTGAGCACTGAATTAGGCGAAGAATTGGCAGACCAGCTACTTGACAATGACCAACTCTATGAATCGGAAATAAGCAAGCAAAGCGAAAGGGTTGCCGTTCTTAAAAAAAAATTGACCCTAATGGATAAGGACGAGGCTAAAATGCTACTGTCTGTGGCAGATCATCTGGTAAGAAGAAGCGTATGGTTGGTGGGGGGTGATGGTTGGGCATACGACATAGGGTCCGGAGGGTTGGATCATGTCCTTTCCACGGGCAGGAATGTAAATGTACTGGTTTTGGATACCGAAGTCTATTCCAATACGGGCGGGCAGATGTCCAAAGCTACCCCGACGGCCGCTACCGCCAAATTTGCCGCTGCCGGTAAGAAAGTGGGCAAGAAGGACCTGGCCCTACAGGCTATTTCCTACGGCAATGTGTATGTGGCGCAGGTAGCCATGGGTGCCAACCCACAGCAAACCCTCTTGGCCATGCGCGAGGCGGAAGCCTATCCCGGTCCTTCGATCATATTGGCGTACAGTCAATGTATCGCGCACGGCATAGATATGCAAAAAGGAATGACCCAGCAAAAACTGGCGGTGGATTGCGGACATTGGCCCTTGCTGCGTTACAATCCCACGTTGAGAAAAATGGGCAAAAGCCCTTTTGTCCTGGATTCCCCCACCCCCACCATAAAATTAAAGGAGTATGCCTACAATGAACTGCGCTATAGGATTTTGACCCGTACCAATCCCGAAGAGGCTGAACGCCTTATGAAAGCCGCCCAGGAACTGGTAGATCTACGGTGGAAAACCTATGTGGATATGTCGGGATGGGGCGCCGAGGAATTTAGCCCCTTAATGTAAGTGTAATATCACTTAAAAGCATAAAATATGAAAGCGATCAAATCAAAAATACAAAGCTTACTGCAATCGGCAGATATCCATATTGATGGCAGCCGCCCATGGGATATCCGGGTATTGGATGAGCGCCTATACAATAAATTGTTAGTGCATGGCTCATTGGGATTGGGCGAGGCCTATATGGACGGCTGGTGGGAGGCAGATGCCCTTGATGGGTTTTTCCACCGTGTCTTAAGCTCCGGACTCGACAGGAATTATGCAATAACTCCACGGGGCGTAATGGGATACTTGAGTGCTGTGATCGCGAATTTACAAAACCAAACAAGAGTCTATAGCAATATACATCATCATTACGATATTGGCAACGACCTATACAAGGCCATGTTGGACAAGCGCATGGTTTATACCTGTGCCTACTGGGATGATGCCCGAAGCCTCGATGAAGCCCAGGAAGCCAAGCTTGAACTTGTGTGCAGGAAACTGGGACTTCGCCAAGGGCAAAGAATATTGGACATTGGTTGTGGCTGGGGCAGTTTTGCCAAATACGCTGCGGAAAATTATGGAGTCAGTGTGGTGGGCATTACCATATCAAAAGAGCAGGTTGAACTGGCCAGGAATTTGTGCGGGAGCCTTCCCGTAGAGATAAGGCTACAGGACTATAGGGATGTGGACGAAAAGTTCGACCATATAGTTTCCCTAGGCATGATCGAGCATGTAGGGTACAAAAACTATAAAACCTATATGGAAATGGTTTCACGCTGCCTTGAAGATAATGGCATTTTCCTGCTCCAGACCATTGGCAGCAATATTTCGGTACGCACTACCGACCCATGGATTAGCAAGTACATATTCCCCAATTCCATGCTCCCTTCCATAAAGCAAATAGCTCAGGCCATTGAAGGCCGGTTCGTGATGGAAGACTGGCACAACTTTGGGACACATTATGACAAAACCTTGATGGTATGGTTCCTGAATTTTGACAGCCACTGGGATGTGCTTAAAAACGATTATTCTGACGGTTTTTACAGGATGTGGAAGTATTATCTGTTATCCTGCGCCGGAGCCTTCAGATCGCGGAACATCCAGCTTTGGCAAATAGTACTTAGCAAGCACGGAGTGACAGATGGCTTTGACATTTTGCGTCATGGATCAAGGTCACAAAATACCTATATTGAAGACCGTAAAACAAGACAAAATAAAAACATACATCAAATACTTCAGTAAAATCGGGAATACACCAAATTTTTGGTAGTATTTGATTTAATATTGATGCCTTAACAAGTGGCATCAAAAATATTGAACATATAGAAAAGTTTGCAAAAAATAAAAAAACGTAATGAATTCCAAAACAGTAAATATCATAGGAGCAGGCCCTGCGGGTTTAGTGGCAGCAATCACCCTTGCAAAAAACAACTACAAGGTGACTGTACATGAAATGAAAACTAATGTGGGCACACGTTTTAATGGCGATTTTCAGGGTATCGATAACTGGTCAACACAAGAAGATGCAAAAGCGTTCCTGGAATCAATTGGGGTTTCCATAAACTTCAGGTTTGCGCCTTACACAAACGGGGAATATTTTGATGCTTCGGCAGAAAAATACAAGATTAAAACGTCCAGGCCACTGTTTTATCTGGTAGAGCGAGGCACCAATGAGTGGTCCCTAGACCAAGGATTAAAAAGACAAGCTTTAGAAGCTGGTGTTCATATAAAATGGGGCTCACGCTTAACAAAAGTACCTGATGGACAAGTCATTATTGGCACAGGACCCAAGGCAGCCGATGCCATTGCCAAAGGCATTGTTTTTGAAACTACCCATAAAAATTACTATGTGGGTTTTTTGGATGATGACATAGCACCACAGGCTTATGCATACCTTTTGGTGAATGAGGGCAGGGCTACATTTGCAACCTGTTTGTTCAAATCGTTTCCCGATGCACCACAGTTTTATGAACGCGCCTTGAAACGTCTTCATGAAACCGTGGATATTGACATTAACAACCCCAAGGAATTTGGCGGGTATGTCAACTTCTTCTTCAATAAGGCACTGACCAAAGACAACCGGATTTATTACGTAGGGGAAAATGCAGGATTCCAGGATGCTTTATGGGGTTTTGGCATGCGCTATGCCATGCATTCCGGTTATTTGGCAGCCCAAAGTATTATAGAAGGCAGCTCCTATCCCGATCTTTGTAAAACACACATTCAGCCTAAAATGGAAATTGGACTGATAAACCGATGGATGTTTACCAGATTGGGTAACAAAGGGTATGGAAAAGTACTGAAAATGATTTCAGAAAAAGAAGACCTCATCCCTATTATGGTTAAAAAATACAGCCACTATGGCATAGGCAACCGCATCCTGTTACCCTTTGTAAAACTGTGGTTTCGCCCCAGATTGAAAGATAAACAGTGCATGCATAAAAACTGTTCGTGTTTATGGTGTAAACACGGCAAACATGAGGCGATGGAAACTGAAATAGATTGCTAAAAATATTACATGAATACAATGACTCATTTTTAAAAACATTTATAATTATGATAACAATAGAAAAACAAGGCATATTATTAAGTCCAACCGAACTGGAATTTGAAAACAATGGGGTTTTAAACCCTGGTATATATCAGCAAAATGGAGACGTGCACATTTTTTACAGAGCTGTTGAGGAAGGTAATTTTTCGACCATAGGTTATGCCAAAACCAATAGCTCGAACAAAATTATTGAACGTCATAAAGACCCAATTATAACCCCTGATTTTGATTATGAAAAACATGGTGTGGAAGATGCTCGTATTGTTAAAATTGAAGACACCTACTATATAACCTATACCGCTTATGACGGCATCAATGCCATGGGTGCTTTGGCAACTTCAAAAGACCTGAAACATTTTGAGAAAAAGGGGATAATCACACCGTTCATTACCTACAATGAATATAAATACCATTTGGAACATTGTGATCAGGAAAGATTGAATCCTAAATATTACCATTACTACAACTTGTTTGCACAAATTGGATTGGTAGATGAAAAACACAGGTATTTAAGAGATAAGGACATCGTATTATTCCCAAGAAAAATCAATGGTAAATTTGTAATGCTCCATCGTATATGGCCAGGAATACAAATAGTACAGTTTGAAAAATGGGAAGACCTTACCAAAGAGTTTTGGGAAGATCATATAAAGAACCTTCATGATCATATCCTCATGGATCCTCTATTTGATTTTGAAGTGAATTATCTCGGTGCCGGATGCCCTCCCATAGAAACAAAGGATGGTTGGCTGATGATTTACCACGGAGTTTGTGAAACCCCCGTTGGAAAGACCTATCACGCCGCCGCTGCATTACTGGATATTGATGACCCCTCAAAAGTAATTGGACGATTGCCCTATCCCCTATTTTCCCCGGTAGAGGAATGGGAACTGAAAGGTGTAGTAAACCACGTGGTGTTCCCAACAGGTGCGGCATTGTTCGGCGGCGACCTCCATATCTATTATGGAGCGGCCGACAAGCATACGGCGGTAGCTAAAGTAAGCCTACAACTATTATTGAGTGAATTAAAAAAAACAGCTATATCATGAAAAATCATAAAATTTTATTCGTATGCTCATATCCTCCACGCGAGTGCGGTATTGCTACTTTTTCACAAGATTTGATACGGACCTTGAAAAGATGCTTTGGCTCAACCATGGATATCGAGGTTTGTGCTCTGGAAAATGAGTGCTGCGACGCTAATGATTATCCAGAGGAAGTTACATATAAAATAGATGCCCAAGAGTTAAATTCCTTTTTCCAGGTAGCCAATAAGTTAAATGAAAGGGACGATATTGGAATGGTTTGTGTACAACACGAGTTTGGGTTGTTTGGAGGTAACTACGGTAGCCATTTAGTGGCTTTCCTTCTTAAGTTAGACATCCCAATCTCCTGTGTGTTTCATACGGTTCTTCCCAATCCTGATAAAAAAAGAACTAAAATAATGCAGGCGTTGGATGACCTGAGTGAAAAGCTGATTGTTCTTACCAATAAATCCGCAGAAATACTAGTAAGTGATTATCACATTGATACTAACAAAATAGCTGTCATACCCCATGGCACCCATATTGTACTATGGAAAGAAAAACAACGGCTTAAAAATAGATATGGCTTTCAAAATAAAAATGTGCTCTCCACATTTGGTTTATTAAGTGAGAATAAAAATATAGAAACAGCACTTCGTGCATTGCCAAAAATACTCCAAAAATTCCCTAACACAGTTTATCTGGTTTTAGGCAAAACACATCCTGAAATACTAAAGAGAGAAGGCGAAACATATAGAAATGCGCTTTTAACAATAGTCGATGATTTAGATATTAAAGACCATGTCATTTTTATAAACGAATATTTGGAACTTACCAGGTTGTTGGAATACCTATCCTTATCCGATGTTTACTTATTCTCATCTAAAGATCCCAACCAGGCCGTTAGCGGCACTTTTGCTTATGCCATGAGTTGCGGAAACCCCGTTATATCAACACCTATTCCCCATTCCAAAGAATGTCTTGATCCCAGTACTGGTATTTTATTGAATGATTTTGAAGATCCCATAGAAATTAGCGACGCTGTTATCGATTTGCTGGAACAACCGTTCATAGCAACATCAATGGGGAAAAATGCCTTTATTAAAATGCGTGCTTTTAGTTGGGAAAATGTAGCCATTTCCTATTCCGATATTTTTCAGGATTATTTGCAAGACAGTAATTCTTTGGATTTTAGTTTGCCACCCATAAAAACAGACCATATTGAAGACATGACCACTGACTTTGGGATGCTTCAATTTTCGAATTTTAGTGAACCAGACACGTCTTTTGGTTATACCCTTGATGATAACGCGAGGGCGTTAATAGCGATGCTTATGTATTATAAGAAAAAAAGAAATGACAAAGTCCTGAGACTCATTGAAATTTATATGGACTTTATTGTGTTTTGCCAACAGGACGATGGATTGTTCTATAATTATGTGGATTATGAAGAGCAATTTACCAATCAGAATACCGAAGTAAACCTAGAAGATTCCAATGGCAGAGCCATTTGGGCACTTGGCTATGTGTTGTCTGATACGGAAAACCTACCCAAAAGTTTAGTAGCCAAAGCAGAAAACTGTTTTAAGAACGTCATACAAAATGTAGCAGATTTTAATTCCCCACGAGCCATTGGCTTTATATTAAAAGGACTTTATTATTATCAAGAAAATGAGCCTAATACCCAATATAATCAGTTAGCAGATACATTGGCCGAAGAGCTCTTGCGCATTTTTAATATTACCAGTGATAAAAAATGGGAATGGTTTGAAGATTATCTGACCTATGCCAATAGTATATTACCTGAAGCACTTTTATATGCGTGGCTTATCACAAAAAATAAAAAATACAAGGACGTTGCCGAAACTACTTTTGACTTTTTATTGTCACAATATTTTATGAAAGGACAAATTAAAGTCATTTCTAATGACGGATGGTTTCACAAAAGAAACAAACGTACCTTTCATGGTGAACAACCCATTGAGGTGGCTTATACCATTCTTTCATTGGACCTGTTCTACAGAGTTACCCACAAAAAGAAATACGCCAAGCAATTACATACCGCGTTTAGTTGGTTTTTAGGTAATAACCATCTCAAGCAAATTATGTATAACCCTGTAAATGGTGCTTGTTATGATGGCCTTGAAGTAGAAAATATAAATATAAATCAAGGTGCGGAATCCAGCTTGTGCTACTTATTGGCACGTTTAATTATTGAAGATTACCCTTTGGAGGTGGGTCTTAAAGAAACTAAATCAGATTTAAAGTTAAAAGAAGGAATTGGTTTTAAGACATTGTCAAAGAGATCGTCCAAGAAAAGCGCATTGCTAAAAGCTTCAAAGTAGAACGTAATATATCAAACAACGTGTGCTTTTAATACAGCAAAGTAAAAAAATGAATAGCTATTTATGGTAGAGACTCTAAAAAATATAAACCCATTTATCCTTGGATTACTTATTAGTCTGGGTATAGGCCTCATCCTGGGGCTGGAACGTGAATACGATAAATTGAAGGAAGAACAAGGTTTTGCAGGGATAAGAACATTCCCTATTGTGGCAATCATCGGTTTTATATTAGGCAACCTTACCGCAGCTTACACACCTTGGTTGGTCATTATTATTGCGGCAGCATTTCTTTTGTTTTTATCCTTAAGTCATCTTTCCATAGTCCAAAAACACCTAATGACTGGGATAACCACCAATATGGCATTGTTTGCTACGTTAATTTTAGGTGTTATGGTTGCAAATCATTTACATAAAGAAGCAGTTGCCACCGCAGTTATAGTGGTTACTCTGTTATCGTTAAAAACCACCTTCAATACATTCATTAAGAATATTACTTCAGAAGAGCTTTTTGCCTTTATAAAGTTTTCAATTATCGCGCTTCTTATTTTACCTTTCTTACCAAATCAAGACTATGGACCCGAAGGTTTATTAAACCCTTTTGAGATTGGAGCAATTATAGTGATTGTTTCTTTTCTGAACTTTATTGGCTACTTTCTTGTAAAATATGTAGGTTCTAAACGTGGTATTTTGCTCACCGCGATTTTAGGCGGATTGATTTCAAGTACCGCTGTTTCTTGGATATATGCTTCCCGAAGTAAGGAATCGCCAGAACTTTCAAAACAATATGCTTCAGGTATCATTATAGCTTCTGCCATTATGTTTCCCAGACTCGCTATTCTGGCCTATATTTTCAATAGTGCCATACTTTCCTATTTAATCATTCCATTTACCATTCTTACCCTTATCTGCTTGATAAGCGCATTGGTATTTATTAAAAAGAATACAGATGTCCCAAAAACAGCTATCAACCTAGGTAATCCACTTAATATTTGGAATGCCCTTGGGTTTGGTGGTATTTATGTGGCTATTCTGTTTGCCGTTTTTTATGGAAACCAATTTTTTGGCGAAAGCGGTCTATACTATTCGGCACTCATTGCAGGATTGGCAGACACCGATGCCATTACAATTAGTATGGCAAAATTTGGGTCTTTAGAAGAAAAACTCGCATTGGCAACCAATGTCATCATAACAGCAACCATAAGCAATATGATTGTAAAGTTGGGTATAACCTATTTCAAAGGCTCCAAAAAAACGGGAAAACTCGTGATGCTAATTTTTGGAACTGTTGTCGTTGTGGGTATAGCATATATATTAATACAGTTAGGAATTCAAAAATAAAATAATGAAAACAACCATATTCAGCACGCATAAATTTGAAGAACCTTATCTGGTAAAGGCAAATAATGGCGCTCACCAATTAAAATTATTGGAAAGCCGTTTGACCGAAGAAACAGCTGTTCTCGCAACAGGCTCTGAAGCCATAAGCCTATTTACAAGTGATGATGCCTTGGGTCATATCCTTGAAAAATTAAGTGTTTTTGGTGTAAAATATATCGCGCTGCGTACGGCAGGCTTCAATCACGTTGATATAGAAAAGGCTGCCGAATTGAATATAAAAGTGGCTCGTGTCCCAGCCTATTCACCGTATGCCATTGCAGAGCATGCTATGGCTTTAATACTCGCACTTAACCGAAAACTGATTAAAGCACACAACAGGGTACGTGACCAGAATTTTTCTTTAAACGGACTCACCGGTTTCGACTTAAACGGAAAAACTGTAGGTGTCATAGGAACAGGGAAAATAGGCGCTGTATTGGTTAAAATACTACATGGTTTTGGCTGTAATATCCTTGTACAAGATGTGGTTGAAGATAAAAACCTCATCAATTCATATGGTGTTCGCTATACAGATTGTGAGACCATCTGCAAACAGGCAGATATCATAAGTCTGCATGTTCCACTTACCCCATCAACAAAGCATTTAATTGATAAAAAATACATTGCACTTATGAAAACTGGTGTCATGCTTATCAATACAAGTCGTGGAGGACTGGTCGATACCAAAGCGGTTATCGAAGGCTTAAAGTCTAAAAAAATTGGCTATTTCGGCATCGATGTGTATGAGGAGGAAGAAGGGTTATTTTTTGAAGACCATTCAGATGAAATTTTGCAAGATGATGTCATTGCCCGTTTGATGACCTTCAACAATGTTCTGATAACAAGCCACCAAGCCTTCTTGACCGATACCGCTTTGACCAATATTGCGGATACCACTATCTACAATTTGGATTGTTTTGAAAAAGGCATGGACTCTGGAAATGAAGTTACCATTCAAAATCCTCGAAATATACCATAGAACTTATATGAACCTATAAACTATATCACCATGAAAAATATACTTGTACCTACCGATTTCTCCGAAAACTGTAATAAGGCAGCCGAGTTGGGCATTGAAATGGCCAAACTTTATCATGCAGAAATCCATTTCTATCATTTGATACATACCCCCGTGGACTGGGTTAAATTGGATAAGCTAAAGGAAAAAAGATATCCTAAAACACTTAAAGAAATTGGGGCTGCAAAATCCGCTTTGCGCGAATTGGAAAAAAGGGCGGAAAAGGAAGGTCTAGAATGTCGGACCTTTTTGGAATATCAGGTTGAAACTACTAAAATTCTAAAGCATTCTGGTCATTTTCATCATGATTTTATCATCACGGGGAGCAGTGGCACCAAAGGCACGGTTAGGGAATTGTTCGGTAGCAACGTTGAACAAATAGTTCGAAAATCGGTTGTTCCTGTAATCGTGGTCAAAGAGGAAGAGGTTTCATTTCCATTTAAGAATATCGTGTTCGTTTCGGATTTTGAAGAGGATGTAAGTGAGGCTTTTAAGCACGTAATCTCCATTGCAAAAAAATGCAATGCCCATATCCGTCTATTGCGTGTTAATACAAAAACTGATACCAATAGTATCGAAGTGGGATTAAATCCGATTAAAACTTTTCTCGAAAAGTTCCCAGACCTGAAAAATTATTCCATGTTCGTCAATAACGAACCTTCGGTAGAAACAGGAATCAATACCTTCTTAAACTATGAACCGACAGACTTGATTGCCATGTGTACCCACGGGAGTACTGGTTTTTTGAGCTTGTTTTCCAAAAGTATCACAGAGGGAGTAGCCAATCATTCCGCACTTCCGGTAATGACGATTAAAATTTAAATAAATCATT
>TARA_R110000751_G_scaffold10821_8_pt1 | contig 15466 bp, 16 predicted proteins | sample TARA_R110000751 | Tara Oceans TARA_R110000751 (sample SAMEA4398001) | marine metagenome | biome: Polar Biome; feature: [MES] marine water layer (ENVO:01000295) within the mesopelagic zone...; material: water (ENVO:00002006), including particulate matter (ENVO:01000060) such as...... | reverse complement strand
GGCGATCAGCTTGGCCTCATCAGTGAGGATAAGCAATTTGTCCTGTACGGCGATGGGTTCGAGGTAAGTGGTCGAGCCCAGCTTCACAGAGCCGGTCTGCTGCCCGGTTTGGGGCGAAAAGGCAAGTAGCTCACCTGTTGAAGACACGATCACGACACGTCCCGACGCGATGATTGGCCCGGAATAGCTGATCCGGCCCTTCTTCTTCTTCTCTTTTTTGAACTTCCTCAGCGTCGTCACCCAATAGGCTTCGCCATTGGCCGGATTGACGGCCGACAACGTGTCATCGACGCCCAGAATGAACATGTATTGTCCGGCCAGGGCGGGGGCCTGTGTCGAACCCGTTGCGATCGACCAGACGCGCGTGCCGCTGCGTCCATCGATCGCGACGGTCACACCAGACTGGCTGGATGCGAACACGAGCCCACCCGACAGCACCGGGCGCGAGCCAATGTCATTGATTTCGGAGATCGGCGTGAACCGGCCGGCCTGCGAGATCGCGTCAGTCCAGAGGCGACGGCCGTTCGAGGCGAGATAGGCGATGATCTCGCCCGACGAATACGGCGCGATGACAAAGTCCTCGACAGCGGCGGCGCTGGAGCTGCCGAGCACCCGGGCCGTTTCAGCAATCGCCTGGTCGCTCCATTCGGTCTCGCCGGTTGCCAGCGTCAGCGCGAAAATTTCGTTATTGTTGGAAGCGACGAAGATCCGGCCATCCTTGATGGTGGGCGCGCCCGTCATCGGCGCACCCATCTCCCGCTTCCATTTCTCGGTGCCGGTGGCCGCGTCCAGCGCAGCCACAAAGCCAAAGCCGCTCGCCACGATCAGCGTATCGCCCTCAACGGCCAGGCCGCCGCCCAGCGCACTCTTGTCGCGCTTGGACAGGCCCTTCAGCTTTTTCTTCCACTGCGCACGTCCGGTCGCGAGGTCTGTCGCCACGACCGACTGGTCGGCGTCCAGCGTGAACACGGTCGTCTCGCTGGTCACAGGCGGCGTCGTCAACGCCGATTTCTTGTCTGAGCCTGCACCCACATCCGCACGCCACGCAATTTTCAACTGAGGCGCCGCGCTGACATGGCCGACCACTTTGGCGGCATTGGCACCCGCCTGCGACCAGGCCTTGATCGGCGTCGCTTCGGGCAACTCGATCTCCACGCCGGCAAGTTCCGGGTTCGGCTTGATGGCCTCATCGGTCAGCACCATGGTGATCCGGCCCGCCTTGTCCTCGGCGGCCTGCTGCTTGGCCTTGCTGGCGCCGAAGCGCGGAAAACTGCTGCATGCAGTCAGGGTCAGCGCCGCACCCAGGACAAGGGCGGCGGCGAGTTTACGCGATGGACTCATTGACCAGTCTCCTCAGACTCTGCAGGGGCGGGCGCGGGAGCCGGCGCTTCGGTTTCTGTTTCTTGTACCTGGCTGTCGGCATCCGGGGCCGGTGCGGCCTCTTCAACCACAGGGATGGCGGCCAGCGCGAGTTCGGCCCGGCGCTTGACGCCTGCCGGCGCGGCGGCATCGAAGCGCAGCCGGTTAAATTCGGTCCGGGCCCGGGCCGTGTCACCCGTCGCAAAGGCCTTGGCTGCAATCAGTTCACGCGCCAGAGCGCCGAGCGGGCCCTCGTCATCGACGAGGCTGCCCAGCGTGGCTTCCAGTTCGGTCATCGACTGGCCATCAGCCTTGAAATAGGCCTTTTTCAACAAGGCGAGGCGGTCAAAGGGACCGCCCTCGACCGCGCCAATGGCCGCCAGCGCTTCAGCGGCGCCATCGGCATCGCCGCCGCCTTCAAATCGCACCTGCGCCAGGTAGTTCGCCGCCAGCGGCGCCAGTTTGCTGCCGCCATCGGCGAGGTCCGCAAAGGCGGCCTCAGCTGCCGCATAAGAGCCATTGTGAAGCTCGGACAGGGCTGTTTCCAGTTCGAGGGCGCGGGCCGTACGGGCAGCTTCCGCCCGGGGCATGATGACAAACTCGTTGACGGCAACCGCGCCAATGACCAGCGCGACAGCGCCATAGACAAAGAACTGGTAGCGCTTCCACCAGATCTCCAGCCTGTCCTGTCGAATGCTCTCGTCGACTTCTTCGAAAATATCGCTCAATTCAGTCGCTCCGGTGTATTTTGTGACTCGGGCAGGAACCTAGACGGGCGATGCCCACGCTGCAACGTGTCAGCGCTGTTCAGGTTCAGGTTTTCTCAGGGCATAGGTCTCGGCCGCGTCCGGAAACCGGCGGGCGCGGACATCGTCGGCATAGGCCGCCGCCGCATCATTGATGCTGGTGCTCAGGTCGGCATAGCGGCGCACGAATTTCGGCGTCCAGTCGAACAGGCCCAGCATGTCGTGCGTGACGAGGATCTGGCCGTCACAGGCCGCCGACGCGCCAATGCCGATCGTCGGGCAGCTGACTTCGGCCGTAATATCCGCCGCCAGGTCCTCGGCGACGCCTTCGATCACGATGGCAAAGGCGCCGGCTTCGTCGGCAGCACGCGCCTCGGCAATCACCCGGTCGCGTTCGCCTGTCGTGCGTCCCTTGGCCCGGAAGCCGCCATCGACATTGACGGCCTGCGGACGCAGGCCGATATGGCCCATCACCGGCACGCCGCGCTCAACAAGATGGGCAATCTGGCCGGCAGCATAAGTGCCGCTCTCGATCTTGATCGCCTGGCAGCCAGTCTCCTTCATGATGCGCGCGGCATTCAGGAAGGCGGAATCATTGTTTGTCTCATACGACCCGAACGGCATGTCGACGACGACAAAGGCCTCGCTGGAACCCCGCATCACCGCCTGGCCGTGCAGGATCATCATCTCCATGGTGACGCCCACGGTGGATGGCAGGCCGTGCACCACCATGCCCAGGCTGTCGCCGACAAGCAGCAGGTCGCAATGGGCGTCCAGCAGGCGTGCCGTCGGCGCATCATAGGCGGTCAGGCAGACAAGCGGCGTCTTGCCCTTGGCAGCGGCAATGTCCTTGACGGTCTTGCGGCGGGTCTCGGTTTGTTTCGACATGGGCCGCGACTTAGCCTGACCGGGCCGCGCCCGCAAGCAGCCTCACAGCTTCCGGGGTTCCGGACCGAACCGGTTGGTGCGGGTCGTTCCCGGCTGGCAGGCAAGGTAAATATTGTAGATCGGGATGAGTACTATCAGGCCGCTCTGGTCGATATCGTGCATGCGCCGGATGCTGATAGCGATACCCGGCAGCACAAGGGCAAGGCCGACCAGAAGGCTGACCAGGCTGAAAATCGGCCCCAGATAGGGGATCATCGACAGGATATTGAAGCCCACGGCGATCAGCAGGGCAATCGACACATAATGCCAGAATTCGCGTCGGCTCGTGCGGCCCTCGAAATCGGCATAGCGTTTCATGACCGTGTCGACAAACACCGTCAGGGCATAGTTGAAATCATAGTTCATGCTGGCTCACTCCCACGAACGCCACCGTGTGGCATCACCCGATATGGCTAGCACCGATGTGTATGCGAAGGGTTTAAGCCGGCTGCCATTACATGATCGCGACGCCGAACAGGATCGGGTGCAGCCACATCAGGATCGCCACGTACAAACCACCGCCAATCACGACAGCGCCCACATCAGACATGACCGAAACAGCCGCATCCCTGGCCGGGCCGTTATCACCCCGTTTCTTCACCGCGATCCGGTCGATCACGGCATAGGCCAGGAAACTGCCGAACAGGATCACCGAATTGAGCTCGCCATTGGCCAGCAGGTGCCCGAAGGCCCAAAGCTTCACGGCCACCAGCATCGGATGCTTCACCGCCTTCTTGATCGCCCCGGTCGGCAATTGCGAGGCCACCAGCAGGATCAGCGATGGCAGCATCAGCGCGAGGTTCACGTGCCGCCCCCAGGAAGGCGCCATATACAGGCTCCCGGCGTCGCGCGTGGCGTCAAAGCCCCAGCAGATCAGGACGAAACCAGCAATGGAAACGAGGCTGTAGAGGCCCATATACGGCCCGTATCCAAGTTTCGCCTTGATATCCTTGCCCGGCTCACGCGACCGGAATGTGGTGAACAGGTGCGCCCCGAAAAAAATAACGAGACCGAGGATCAGATACAGCATGGAATTGCCCTCCCAAGGCTTTTGCCGAGACTAGTCCGATCCGCGCCCATGGGGAAGCGCCTCGCCGCGACGCACTTCCAAGAACCTGCTCTTTCGGGTAACTTGCCGCTCAGGGCCCGATATCGGGCATGGGGGACACCATGACACTATCCGTAATCAGCGCCGGTTTCGGGCGCACAGGCACAATGTCGCTGAAACTGGCACTCGAACAGCTCGGCCATGGGCCATGCCACCACATGATCGAAGTGATCGAGAACGGCGACGTGCAAGTGCCGCTCTGGAACGACGCCCTGGCAGGCAATCCCGATTTCGACGCGATCTACGCCGGCTATAACTCCGCCGTGGACTGGCCGAGCGCCGCATTCTGGCAGGAATTGGCAACGCATTATCCGGACGCGAAAATCATCCTGTCGTCCCGCTCGCCGGAAAGCTGGTACAAGAGCATATCGGAGACGATCCTTGCGACCGTCTGGGCGCCCGACAAATGGCCGGCCCCGGCGGTCGAATGGTTCAGGATGGTGGCAAAAGTCCTTGAGCGCAGCCTCGGAGACGCGAAGGACAAGGACGGAATCATCGCGGCGTTCAACGCGCACGAATCCGCCGTTAAAGCAGCCATTCCCGCCGAGCGGCTACTGGTACATTCTGCAAAGGATGGCTGGGAACCGCTTTGCGCCTTTCTCGGCGTGCCGGAGCCCGCAGAGCCTTATCCGCGCACACATACCAAGGAAGAGTTCTTCGTAAGCATGAAGAAAGCCGACGATATGTAGCGCGTCGCGACAGCGGCCCTAGCGATCATCCATAGGGCCAGGCGACAGCATCTCTGTGTCCAGTTCAGGCCAGTCATTGTCGCGCCAAGGCCTGTCGCTGCGCACACCGATATGGATGAAGATACCATAACAGCTGATCTGGAGTCCCCGGTCGAAGATCGGGGGCTGGCCGCCCCACAGGCGTGACACCGCCGTATGTTCAGCACGGCCGCCATATTCGTCTTCCGGCGTATCCGGTGCCCACAGGCCTTTGCGCTTGTCCAAGTATTCAACGTCTCGGATGGCGAGAGTCCAGTAATCTTCATCGACCTCCAGGAAGCGCACGAAACCGCGCGTGACCGTGTTGCCCTGCTCCTGGAGAAATGGGCGGCCCTCCAGATCGAGATCGAGCAGGTCGCCAAGGGTGGCTGGTGTCGATACGGCTCCCGCCACAGCCATGCGTCAGTAGCTCTTCGGCAGGCCCAGCACGCGTTCGGCGATGAAGTTCAGGATCATCTCGCGGCTGACCGGCGCAATCCGCGCCAGCATGGCTTCGCGCATCATCCGCTCGACATGGTATTCCCGGGCATAGCCCATGCCGCCATGCGTCAGCACCGCCGTTTCGCACGCGGTAAAGCCCGCCTCGGTGCCGAGATATTTGGCCGCATTCGCTTCGGCGCCGCACTCCTGCCCCGCATCGTATAGGCTTGCCGCCTTGTAGGCCATCAACTCTGCCGCCGACAGCTCGGCCCATGACCGCGCCAGCGGGTGCTGGATGCCCTGGTTCTGGCCGATCGGCCGGCCGAACACGACCCGCTCATTGGCATACCGCGCGGCCCGCTCCAGCGCGGCAAAGCCGAGCCCGACGCTTTCGGCGGCAAACAGCACGCGCTCAGGGTTCAGGCCCTGCAGCAGGTATTTGAAGCCCGCGCCTTCCTCGCCGATCAGGTCCTCTTTCGGCACTTCCAGCCCGTCGATGAACAGCGTGTTGCACTCGACGGCCTTGCGGCCCATTTTCGGGATCGGGTTGGCTTCGATCCGGTTCCGGTTGAGGTCTGTATAGAATAGCGACAGGCCAAGGTGCGGCTTGGCGCACTGGTCCTTTGGCGTCGTGCGGGCGATGATCAGGATCTTGTCGGCGCGCTGCGCGCCTGTGGTCCAGATTTTCCGGCCATTGATCACATAGCCATTATTGGTCCGCTCGGCCTTCGTCTCGAGCGACGATGTGTCGAGCCCCGAATTCGGCTCGGTCACGGCAAAGCACATCTTCTCTTCGCCGGAGATGATCTTTGGCAGGTTTTCCTGCTTCTGCTCGGGCGTGCCGAATTTCTCCAGCGGCTTCGGGCCGAAAATATTGAGGTGGATCGCCGACGCGCCGGAATAGCCCGCGCCTGAGCGCGTCACCGTCTGCATCATCAGCGCCGCTTCGGTCAGGCCGAGGCCCGCGCCGCCATATTCTTCCGGGAACGCAATCCCCAGCCAGCCGCCTTTGGCCATGGCATCGCAGAATTCTTCCGGCCAGTTGCCGGTCTCGTCCGTCTTCAGCCAATAGTCGTCGTCGAACGGCGCAATCGTCTTTGCGACGGCGTCCTTGATGGCCATCTGGTCTTCGCTCATCGGGGCGATCTGGTGCATGCGGTCCTCCTGCTTGGCAGGAGACTTAGGCCGCAGGCGCGCGCCCGTCCAGCACAGCCCCGGCGTCAGGCGGTCGCAGCCGCAAACCGGGCCGGGCTGAACGCCGATGCCAGGTCGCTTGTTTTCCCGTCCAGCACGCTGTCGGCCATGACCTGCGCGGTAATCGGTGCCAGCAGGATGCCATTGCGATAATGGCCCGTCGCGACGAACGTGCCGGTCTCGCCGAGTGCGCCGATCATCGGTGCGTGGTCAGGTGTCCCGGGGCGAATGCCGCGCCACGCCTCGATAATGGTGGCCCGCTTCAACATGGGGCAAAGGGATTGGGCCGCCGCTTCCAGGCGATTAATCGCGGCAGGGTCGATCCTGGTGCTGGTTTCGCCCGGCTCCATGGTCGCACCGACAATCAGGCGTCCGGCCTTGGGCACGATATATAGCGCGCCCGCCCGCACCGTCATCGCCGGGCCATCCGGCAAGCGATTGAAAGACAACATATGACCGGCCACGGGTTCGATTTTCCGCAGCATGGGCGCAATGTCGCCCAGTGGCACTTCACCCACAGTCACGCTCGCCGTCTCCCATCCGGCCGCAAAAATCACACGGTCAAACCCGTCGAGCACGATTTTCCCCTGAACCAGGGCCAGCGGCGCCGTCCCGGTCACGAACGCAACCCGTTCCTGGCTCTCCAGCGCCCGGATCAGCGCTTCGACAAGGAGGCGGTTATCAACCTGACCGTCTGTCGGCAGCCGCAGCGCCCCCTTGTTGCCGACGCGCAAACATGGTTCGGCCTGCACCGCTTCGTCCGGTGACAACACGTCAAAGGCAATCTTGCGCGCGGTCAGCGCCTTCGCGAGACCTGCCAGCTGGATCCTGTCTTCTGCGGTCTGTGCCACGGCGAGCGACGGTCCGATTGAGTGCAGGACGTCGCGTCTGGTCACGGCGGCAATCGCCCCTGACATGTCGATCCACTGGCGGGCGCTCTTGAGACAGAGGTCAAACAGTCTCGGATTCACGCCGGGTTCGGCGGCTGCTTCATAGGCCGGCGCCAACATGCCTGCGGCGGCCCAGCTTGCGCCCCGTCCCGGATAAAAGCCGGAATCGAACAGCGTCACGTGCGCGCCCCGCTTCGCCAGTTCCCAGGCGCAGGACAGGCCGATTATGCCGGCGCCGATGATGGCAATACGCGGGGAGGAAAGGCTCGGACTCATCGCGGCCTGTCTAGTTCACTTGGCTGTTGTCGGAAACGCCTAGGCCGCCGTTGCCTGAATTTTTTGCTCTTCCCAGAAGTCCAGGAAGGCATCGGCCCAGGTCCGGTCCTGGAAGATCAGCTGCTTGCAGATACGGCCATTCGGCTTGAAGGCCGTGTGCACCATCATGTCAGGCGCATCCAGTTCTGAAGCGCTTTCATCAGAATCCAGCATGCCGACAAAGAAATCGACAGCCATTTCCCACAATGCCTGCTCCTCTGGCGTCCCCAGATCCAGGTCAACGATTATGTCATTCATCCCCACCACCCCTGTTGTTCTGACCGGAGTTAATTTCCTGTTTACCGCAAAATACGGATTGATCGGAGTCCTTTCGATGGAAAAAACCCATTATACCGGGAACTGTGCAAGTTTTGGGCAAAACGTCGCTCCCCTTGATAAGTTGCGATCCATTCTCAATTGTGTTTGATAGACCGGGATCATACAAGGACAGCGCAAGCCAATGAAATTTCCAGCTCTTCTCGCCGCAGCGCTCGTTGTGGCCGCCTGCGGAAAGCCGGTAGCACCGGAGCCAACACCTGCAGATTCTGCAGCAGAACCGGCGGTTCAGCGCACCGGCGCCCTGAACGTGTATTCGGCGCGCCACTATGATTCCGACAAGGTCATGTACGATACGTTCGAGAAAGAGACCGGCATCCGCGTCCGTTTCCGCGAATCCGGTGCGGCCGAACTCATCGAAACCATGAAAGCGGAAGGCGATGCCAGCCCCGCAGACGTGATTATCGCGTCCGATGCCGGCACACTTTACCGCTTCCAGGACGCCGGATTTACCCAGGGCATCCAATCCGCAGCGCTGGAATCGGCGATTCCGGCCCATTTCCGCGAGCCGGACGGCAACTGGTTCGGCCTCGCCAAACGCGCCAGGATCATCGTTTACGATCCGGCCCGCCTCCAGCCGGAAGACGTTGACCAGTATTCAGACCTGGCAGACGGCAGGCTTCACGGCGAAGTCTGCATGCGGTCCTCATCGAATATCTATAACCTGTCCCTGATGGGGGAATTCATCGGGCGCTGGGGACCGGACAAGGCCGCCGCATGGGCGCGCAATGTCGTGGCCAACTTTGCCCGGCCGCCGCAGGGCGGTGACACGGCCCAGATTGAGTCCATCGCGGCAGGTGAATGTTCGGTCGCGTTGATCAACCATTATTACTGGGTCCGCATGGCCACCGGCACCGATGCCGAAAAGGCCAAGACCGCCAGGACGAAACTCTCCTTCCCCGAACAGGATGGTGTCGGCACGCATGTCAACGTGACTGCCGCCGCCGTGGGCGCGCATGCCCCCAACAAGGACAATGCCATCCGCTTCATCGAATGGCTGGCCACGCCCGAGGGCCAGAAACTGCTGACGAGCGAGACCAAGGAATTCCCGATGATCGCCGGCGTGCCGCTCCCCGAAGGCCTCGACGCCCTTCCGGACTTCAAGCAGAGCCAGTTCCCGCTCCAGCAGCTGGGCGAGAACCAGGCCGAGGCGCAGGCAATCTACGACCGGGCCGGCTGGAACTGATCCGCTTGGCCGGGACCATTCCTCTCCGCAATCTTGCCATCCGCGCAAGTGACGGGCCCGCCTTCGTGGCGGGCCTTGTCATTGCCGTGCCGGTGGCTGCAACGCTGATTGCCGGGCTGGTCTTCGGCGGCGGAGAAGCGTGGACTCACATCCGCGACACATTGCTGACGGGCTATGTCCTCGGCACGATCGGCACGCTCGCGCTGACCGCCATATTGATCCTCGCCTTCGCCGTCCCGGTCGCCTGGCTCATCACCATGTACCGTTTTCCGGGCCGGGGCCTGTTCGAATGGCTGCTCATCCTGCCCCTTGCCGCCCCCGGCTATGTCCTCGCCTATGCCTATGGCGACCTCATGGGTGTCGGCGGCCCGGTCCAGTCCGCGATCCGGAACGCCACCGGCCTCTCGGCCCGCGACTTCTGGTTTCCCGACATCCACTCCCTGCCCGGCCTCGCCTTCATCCTGGCCCTTACGCTGTATCCCTATGTCTACCTCACCGCCCGCGCCGCCTTCATATCGCAATCGGTCTGCTCGCTCGAAGCCGCCCGCAGCCTTGGCGCCAGCGCCTCGCGCAGCTTCTGGCGCGTCGCCCTGCCCGCCGCGCGGCCAGCCATCGCCGCCGGTCTTGCGCTCGCCCTGATGGAAGCGGCGGCCGATTACGGCGCCGCCGAATACCTTGGTGTGCCGACGCTGACCTTTGGCATCGTGCGCGCCTGGACGAGCTTCGGTGAGCCGGCCACCGCCGCCCGCCTCGCCCTCGTCCTGCTCAGCCTCGTCCTCAGCCTGGTCCTTTTCGAGCGCTGGAGCCGGGGCCGGCGCGGTAGCCAGGCGAGTTCAAACCGCTGGCGCCAGGTGGACCGACTACCCCTCTCCCGCCCCCTTGCCACCACCGCAACCACCCTCTGCGCCGCCCTCTTCACTGTCTCTTTCGGCCTGCCCGTCGGACGCCTCATCTGGCGCAGCCTCGAGGCGCGCGAAGCCGTCGCACCTGTCGGACAGGCCCTGATCAATACACTGATCCTGTCGGGGTCTGGTGCCGCCCTCGCCTTCGTACTGGCCCTTGTTATCGCCCTGTCACAGCGCGCCGCCGGCCCGCTGCCGCGCTTTGCCCGCCTCGCCGCGTCCTCGGGATACGCCATCCCCGGCGCCGTCCTCGCCATGGGCGCCCTAGTCGTCCTCGGCCTCCTCCCCTTCACCCTCACCGGCGCCTTTGCACTCATCGCCCTGGCATGGGTATATGCCAGTCGTTTCACCGCAGCGGGGGCCGAACCCATGGTCGCCGCGCTGGCCCGCGCACCCGCCTCCCTCGGCCAGGCCGCCGCCAGCCTCGGCGCCTCGCCCCTGCGCCGGGCAAGGGAAGTTGACCTGCCGATTGCCCTGTCCGGCGCCACGGCCGGCGCCCTGATCCTGTTCGTGGAATCGCTCAAGGAACTGCCCGCCACGCTCATGCTGCGCCCGTTCAACTGGGACACGCTATCAGTCCGCGCCCATGCCTATGCATCGGACGAGCGCCTCGCGGCGGCTGCCCTGCCGGCCCTCCTCATCACCCTTGCCGGTCTTGTCCCCGTCATCTTCCTCTCCTGGCGTCTCTCCCACGCCCGCCCCGGTGCACCCTCATGACGCCCACACCACCCCCAGCCTCGCTCTCGGCAACGGACGTCAGCCGCCTGTATGACGGTCTTGCCGTGGTCTCGGGCGTCTCGCTCGACCTCGCCCCCGGTGCCATCACGGCCCTGCTCGGCGGGTCCGGCGCGGGCAAGTCCACCCTGCTGCGACTGTTTGCAGGACTTGAACCCGTCGATACGGGTGACGTGCGTCTGAGCGATGCGATCCTGTCCCGGCCCGGCTTTACCCTGCCTCCGGAAAAGCGCCATATCGGATTGATTTTCCAGGACTTTGCGCTCTTTCCCCACCTCACGGCGCTGCAAAACACAGCGTTCGGCCTCGCCCACCTGCCACGCGAGGACGCCCGCGCCATTGCCACGCAATGGCTGTCGCGTCTGGGGCTCGGTGCCCGCAGCAGCGCCTATCCGCACGAACTGTCGGGCGGTGAGCAGCAACGCGTCGCCATCGCCCGCGCCCTTGCGCCCAGGCCCGCCGCCATCCTGATGGATGAACCTTTTTCCGGCCTCGACCCGTCCCTGCGCGGCAGCGTACGTGAGGAGGCGCTGGATGCGGTTCGTGCTGCAGGAATCCCCGCGCTTCTCGTCACCCACGATCCCGCCGAGGCGCTCGAAAGCGCCGACCATATCGCCATCATGAAAGCCGGCCGCATCCTGCAACAGGGTAAGGCCAGCGACGTCTATCTCAAGCCCCAGGGCCCCGACATCGCCGCCGCGCTCGGACCGGTGAACCGGATCGCCGGACGTGACCTTCCGCCGGGACTGCTCGGTCTCCCGGTCGCCCCGGACGCGCTGGTCGTCATCCGCCCGGAAGGCATAATCCCTGATGTGACAGCGCCTGTCAGGGCCCGCGTCGTCGCCAGCCGCCTTACAGGACCGATGTCGCGGCTGGTGCTAAATATCGGGAATCTCCAGCTGACATCGCTGGTACCACGGGGCCTGGCCCCTGAGGCCGGAACCGAAACAGGCCTGCAGATCGACCCGGAACTCGCATTCATCTTCGCGTCAGGTGATTCCTGACAAATGTGTCATGGATGTTGCTTCCCCCTCGCCAATACCGGCGCGCCTGCCTAAGTTCATAGGGTTGGAACCACCGAGAGGAGACGCCTTACATGGCGCGACACTTCCTGCGACTTGCTGCAACGGCCATGGCCGCCGTCGCCTTTGCCTTCACTGCATCGGCGCAAGGCCTGATCCGTGATGCCGAGATCGAGGAAACCCTGCGGGAGTGGACAGATCCGATCCTTGAGGTTGCGGGCCTCAAACCGGCAGATGTCGGCTTCTACATCATCAATGACCCGAGCCTGAACGCGTTCGTCGCGTACGGCCAGAACATCCACCTCCATACCGGCCTGATCATCGCAGCGGAATCCCCGGCGCAGATCAAGGGCGTCATCGCACACGAAACCTGCCACATCGCTTGTGGCCACAGCGTCAGCCGCCAACGGGCCGCCGAGGTCGCATCGCGCCCGGCGCTCATCTCGATCGGTCTTGGCATCCTGGCCATTGCAGCGGGTGAAGGCGGCGCCGGTGCCGCCCTGATCGGCAGTTCCCAGCAATTTGCCGCGCTCAACTTCTTCGTTCACACGCGATCCGAAGAATCCATGGCCGATGCAGCTGCGGTCGAATATCTTTCGCAATTGCATGAATCGACGGGCGGCATCGTCGAGTTCTTCGAGAAGTTCCGCTATCAGGAAGTTCTCTCCAATGCGCGTCGTTACCCTTATTTCCGTTCGCACCCGCTCGCGTCGGACCGTATTCGTGCCGTCCGCGACATGGCCGAAAAGTCAGGCCTGATGAATGAACCGCCGACACCGCGCGAGCAGCTGCAATACGAGATGATGCGCGCCAAACTGATTGGCTTCCTCGATACGGCCAACAAGGTGCGCAACGAGTACCCTGCCAGCGATGTCAGCGCGCCCGCCCACTATGCCCGGTCCATCGCCGCGCTCCAGGCATCCGACATCGATGTCGCCCTCAAAGAGGTCGACTTGCTCCTCGCGGACCAGCCGGACAATCCCTACTTCCACGAGCTCAAAGGCCAGATCCTGTTCGAGAGCGGCCGCACCGCTGAATCCGTCGCGCCACACAAGCGTTCGCTCGAACTGAAGCCCGACCAGCCCCTGCTGCTGATCAACTATGCCCGGTCCCTGAACGCCCGCGACGAGCCGGGCGATGTGGAAGCAGCCGAATCCGCCCTGCGCGATGCGCTGATCGCCGAACCGGAAAATGCCTTTGCCTGGGCGCAGCTGGCGATCACGCTGGAGAAACAGGGTCGCCGGGCAGAAGCCCAACTCGCCACTGCAGAGTCCGCCTATTCGATCGGGGACATCGTCCGGGCGAACCTGTTCGCCCACCGGGCTGTCGACCAGCTTGAGCGTGGCACGCCGACCTACAGGCGGGCCGACGACATCCTGCTGATCACCGATCCGAGCAATCCGGACAATCGGGATTTCTACAATCGCGCCAATCGCGGCCCCCGTTTTTCGGTCCAGACCAGCGGTCGCGACATGCCATTCGGCAATTTCACGACTGACGGTCGCTGATCAACTTTCTGTCAGAGGCAATGGACGCTGTGCGGGCCGGTCGTATACATGGCGCCAAGCATTGCTTCGGATTCAAGAACTGAGAAGGCCCTATCCATGATACGCAAACTGTTCACTGCAGCGGCGCTGACCGCAATCGCCCTGACGCCCGCTTGCGCGCAGGATTCGGCATCAGGCAAGATGAACCGCGCCGAAGTCGAGCAAATTGTCCGCGAATACATTGTCGAAAACCCTCAGATCATTGAAGATGCGCTCGTCGCACTCGGCGAGCAGCAACGCGCCGAAGCAGCCGCCGCCGCGAAAACGGCCATCAAGACCCACAAGGACAAGCTTTACAGCCTTGCCAGCGACCATTCCATCGGCCCGGCCGATGCCGAGGTGACTGTTGTCGAATTCTTCGATTACCGTTGCGGGTATTGCAAGCGCTCGGTCGACATGATCCAGGCATTGCCCACCGATTATGACGGCAAGGTTCGCGTCGTATTCAAGGAATTGCCGATCTTTGGCGGCATCAGCGAGACGGCCTCGCTCGCCGCCCTCGCGGCTGGCAAGCAGGGCAAATACAATGCCATGCACGTCGCTCTGATGGACCTGAAATCGAATGACGACCTGACCGAAAAGCGGATTGATGCCATCGCCGAATCCATCGGCGTCAACGTCCAGAAAATGCGTGCCGACATGAAGTCCATGGAAATCCAGAAGCAACTATCGGACATGAAGGATCTGGGCCGCGCGCTCGAAGTCGGCGGCACGCCGGGATTCTTCGTGGGCGATACGCATATTGAAGGCGCCGATACAGCCAAGCTGACGGCAGCCATCAAGGCGGAGCTGGACAGCTAGTCGTCAGACTCCACGCTGCCGCGCAGCGACTTGATCTCGCCCCGGCGTTTTTTCGACGCGATACGCCGGCGCACGCTGCCAGCGGTGGGCCGTGTCGCAACGCGCCGCTTCGGGCGAATGGAGGCTTTCAGGATCATCTGGGCAAGGCGCTTTCGAGCGGCTTCCCTGTTCATCGGTTGGCTTCGGTGCTCGCTGGCCTCGACGATCATGCGGCCGTCATTCGTGATGCGGCTGCCATAGAGTTTCGTGAAACGTGCCTTGACGTCCGCCGGCAGGGACGATGCCTCGACATTCCAGGTCAGCTGCACGGCCGACGATACCTTGTTGACGTTCTGCCCGCCCGGCCCCGAGGCGCGCACAAAGGCTTCGCTGAGTTCCCAAGCGGGCACCGTCAACTCACCTGATATGCGAAGATCGCCAAATTCGGACATGCTGGACCCTTAACATGGTGTTCAGGTGGAGTTCAGCCCGCAACCGTTAAAACTTGCCTCAGGATCGCAAAACTGTGCGGTTATCTACCGGAGGCGAGAGCGCCATGAATTTGTTGAAGAACCTTGCACGCCTGATCGCGGCGGCGGCCACAGTCGGCCTGATTGCCGCGCCAATTGCCAGCGCCGATCAAGGGCGACGCGGCCATGACAATCGTGGCGGAGATTATTCGCGCGGACATGACGATCGCGGAGGCAATCGCGGTCATGGCGACCGTGATCGCGATTATCGCGGTGATCGTCGCCATCATGACAACTATCGCGACCGGGACCGTCGCCATGACTATCATCGCCGGCCGCCACCGCGCTATTACAGCCATCGCCCCTCCCATGCCTACTACGCACCCCCGCCCCGCTACTATGCGCCGCCGCCGCGCTATTACGCCCCGCCACCCCGTTACTACGCCCCACGCTACTCGGTTGGCGGTTACTACCACCCCCACAGGCAGACGGTGTATATCCGCGACTATCACCGCTATGGCCTTTATGCGCCCCCGCGCGGCTATTACTGGGCCCGCGACTATGACCGGGGGGACGCGATCCTCGCGTCAGTGGCCACCGGAGCCATCATCGGCCTCGTCGTGGGTGTGATCGCAACAGACTAGGCCAATTGCCTCAATTTTCAGCGCTTGAATCACGCCCGGGCGCCACGTCCGGGCGTTTTTCATGGCGGAGTCCAAAAGATCACCGGAAATGCGTCATGTTTACTTTTAATTGGCGCAAATCATGCTTAACTTCGAGTCGTCCGGGATGGTCCTGGAC
>TARA_R110000751_G_scaffold390_1_pt1 | contig 15497 bp, 18 predicted proteins | sample TARA_R110000751 | Tara Oceans TARA_R110000751 (sample SAMEA4398001) | marine metagenome | biome: Polar Biome; feature: [MES] marine water layer (ENVO:01000295) within the mesopelagic zone...; material: water (ENVO:00002006), including particulate matter (ENVO:01000060) such as...... | reverse complement strand
GTGTGTACTACGTACGTGTGGGTTCAAGTCCCATTCCGGGTACTAAGACACCTGATAACTAACTGTTATTCAGGTGTTTTTTATTTAACCTAGTTAACCATTAGTTAACCAAAATAAATCTCGCTCATATTTTGACTTAAATTCAATTTAAAACATAAAAGTTTTCTACTCTAAAAATTCAAATCACTCCCACCCCATTTAAAAAAAATTCCTTTTTTGAGTCGATCTCTAGTTAATAAGTATAAAATTGCCTTATGAAACTAACTCTGCTCTTGTAATTAGAAAACCAGTGATTATAGGTTTAAAAGATTTTTTTAGATAAGGCTATCACTATAAAAAATCCGGGATCACTGTGATGAATTTGACTCCAGACGCACAAAAGCAACTCGCATTATTTTATAATGAAAATCCACTCCATAAGGTATTGATGTTAACTAGACAAGCTAAAACGGAACTGTTTTGAACGCATGAATTTGATCTCAGGACTTAAAGAAAATGTGTAAGATGCAGCTAAAAGATACACCACGATGCTGAATGAGATTATAAATTCGCAAATTGAAAATATTAAATCTCGTATTTTAAAGTATTCATAACAAGAATTCTCATGATCTCTATACCATCTTTATTAGGATTAGGGTTTAGATTAAATGTGGAGAAGTATTCTTCAAAAGCTTGAACATATATTCCATTTTTACCATTGACCGTTTCAAACGGATCTAACCCTTTTTCTTCTAGTACTTCAAGTATTTCCTGAGATTTTAATTTGGAGTCTTCTAAAGATTTTTCATTGTAAAACTCTTCAAATTTCTTATTCAATTCTGTTATTAGCATAATTTTAAAATTTATAACAATAAATAACCAACGAACTACAGAGAACTTAAAAACAAATAAAAAAATGAATTAGAGACAGAATTTTACCTTCCATTAAACGGACAGTAGAAGAGGCTATTCAAAAAGGATATAAGTATATTAAGGTTTTATTTCATTACGAATGATGCCAGCCTCAAATAATTCCTTAAACAGTTCAAATTTTTCCTTTGATATATTATTTTCTTGAGTGTCTAAAAGATACTGACTTTTTTCGAATAGAATAGTTTGATATTGAGTTCTTTTAGATTCATCTAATACAGATAACAAAGCATCCATTTGCACTCGTAATGCTGCTATTACAGCTTGACTTCCAATATAATTAACATCATTTAAATCCATAAAATTTCTATTTTAGATCAAGTTAAAACTTAAAAACGGATTAACAAGCAGAGCGCAGAAAAAACGATTTACTAAAAAATAAAGCATATAAAAAATAAAGGTTTAAGTTGCCAGCCAATAAATTGGCGCACAACAAAACACAACGAGCTAAAAGGCAAAGACTTAAAACACCACCTTAACTTTCCATACAATAAGCGTTGAGCATAATATTAAAAAAATGATTGAAAAATATATTGAAGCCTTTGAAGAAATTAAAGATACTGAGATAAAATCGAATTACGATTTACAAACTTGGAAAGCTAAAGCAATTAATATTGCTATCAGACTTTATGGTGAGGACAGTAAACAAGAAGAACAGATCAATCTCATAAAGTATAAAACTTATATGAGCGGAAGCATCAACGGATCCTCATTCGGAGGTGGAAATAATGCCAAGAATTGTGAAAAAAGAATTCAGGAAGTGACAAGCGGATTCATTTCAGACCTTAATCGTTTTGGATTGCCAGAAAAAGTTAACAAAAACAAAGAAGGCGGAATTAATATTTCTGTTAATCAAAACCAAACCGTTTCTGTAAATATTATAGTTGAGGCGATAAAAGATGAACTCACGGGTAATCAAGTAAAAGAAATTGAGAAAATTCTTAATTCGAAAGAAGATGAGACAACTAAAAAGCAAAAAGTGGCTGATAAAATCAAGAAATTCGGATCGGATGTGGCTGCAAATATTTTATCAAATATTCTAACTAATCCAGCTATCTATGGCGGATAAAATTACTATGTAAATAATCAGCTTTAAGAATCTAAAAAGAATTTTTTATGACTTCATACATTAGTCAGCTTACAAAAACCAAATTATGATTATTTCGATCCGACAATTGAAGAACATAAAGAGGGGGTGTCAAAATCTTACTTCGTAAATTTCAAGTATTTTTGAAGGCAAGTAACTTCCATGTTATAAAATTAATTATCAATTCAAAAAAAAAGCCGTGACCCTGGCGAGATTCAAACCATTATTTATGCGCGATCCTTCAACATAGTACACGGGTAAAAAGTCAAAAATCTGATGGATCAACAACCGGAGCCATACCCCGTGGGTCAAATATTCGCGTTTTCGATCAGCCGGGCGATCGCGATATTATTGTATTCCATCCCGATAGCGCGATTATAAACAACATTTACGTGATTCTGTTAGGCTGATCTTTTTTAAGGTATTATATTAGAAAAATAAACCTTACTAATTTGAAATTCAAAACTTTAAAATGGATAGTTTCCTTACCTCTATCTTTAGCTATAGCACACCTATTGAAAGAGGCACTTTTTTTAGTGTTTGATTCACGAAATTTTTCTAGCAGTTTCTTTGTTTGGCTTTTTACTAGTTTTATTTTTATGATAACCCTTGTTTCTGTAGCACCGCATCACAAAAGTAAATGTGTGAAATATTCATTTTATATTATTTTATTATATTCCCTTGGGTTCATACTATTACTATTTTCAATTTGGGAATTTAACGGTTCATTCAACACTGTTCATTTTTCAATTTCTCTAGGTTGCGCTGCAGGTTCTACTTTAACATTCCTTTTATTGAGAAATGAATATATTGATAATGATTATTCTCCTAAACTTATAGAATCCGATCAAAATTTCTTTTTTGACATAATACCAATTAAGGAACAACAGGAATTAAAAGATCAGGCGCAGCGTGAGTTAATGGCAGAATATGAGGCGCAAGGTGTCGAAGAATATGAAATAAGCGATAGCGTGGTAAACGCTAGGGCTATATTTATTTTTGAGAATAGGGAAATGATTGATCAGGATACATTAAAAGAAATGAAATACAAACCTCAGAAGAAGAAGCTTACGGAAGTGGAAACAGCTGAAGCAATGCAGCGAATAGCCAAACGAATGCAGGAAGATCCGGAGTTCAAGAAGAGAGTAGAAGCAACAGCAGCCAACAACAAAAAGAAACCAAGCAGTCGAAATACGTCTTCTTAAATTGAATCTTTTGTTATTTGCAATTCTTTTTCTTTTGCTATCTCAATCAAATCAAGAATACCTCCTTTTACAGAATAAATTTTACCTGTTTTTGTATCGAATATAAAGCCATCACTTTTATTAAGCTCATATCGACCAACATCTATCGAATAATAATAGATAATAACAATTATAGATAACAACCCAACAATTAATAATTTAAATAGTCTTGAGCTCATATAAAGTGCTTTTTAAAGCTTTAAATTAGCGATGTTTTTTAACCTCTCAATGACATTTCCTATTTATATCAATCAAAATGAAAAAGAAAGAACTCCATCCACTAGTCTACAAAGTAGGTAAGCTTATCAAACAACACAGAGAAGAACAGAATATGACTCAAACGGACCTCAGCAAATTAAGCGGTGTAGAGAAGTCAAGCATAAGCCGTATAGAAAGCGGTGAATATTTGGAATTTCAATTAAAAACAATCGTGAAATTATTTGTTGCTCTTAAGATACCATTTGCTACATTGGATGATTTGTAAATGTTTAATTTCTAACACTTGTTTTTTTAATCAAAAAAACCCTAGACTAATTGCCTGATGTATTTTTATTAAAACACATTCTTCTTTAAGAAATCCTAACTCACCCCTCTAAATAAGTACAACTAAGAGACATTTGATATGTGATGAAATTAATAACTAATTATAAGCGCTAGAATTATAAAAGGATTTCAAGAGTACTTTACTATGAAATCCTTATTGCGGTATTTGTTCTGTTGCTAACGCTCGGACGTGTGTATAATCAAAGATGAGTTTAAGCCTTTGATTATTTTGAATACTGTGTTGATGTGAACCCCATCTATTTTACCCTTTTCAAGGCGATTAATGATACTTCTTTCAACTTTTGTTGCATAGGCTACCTGAGCTTGGGTTAATTGATATTTGAGCCTTGATTCTTTTACAAATGCTCCTAAATCTTGAATGCTTTCTAATTTCATAACAGTGATTTTTCACGACCATTACACGACCTATAATAAGAGATTTTGTAATTGTGATTTATTATTGAAAATTTCCTTCATATTTTTTTTTAAAACAACACGACCTATAAAAAGACATTATAGTAATAACTTATAGAAAGACATTATAGTAATGAATTGTAGTAATAAATTATAAACTGTGTTGAAATTTTATTTCAACTGAGTGATATTTTAAAAATCTATATTTTTCAATCTTTCTAAAGCTTTAAGCCGGGCCATTTCCGTTTCGTTCTTAAGCTTCTTTGCCTGGTAAGATTTACGTTTTTTTTCAGCGTGAAAAACTAAATCCTCTAATTCCAATTTGAAACTTACATAAAACCCCCTGGTATGTCTTGAATAGGTTTTTAAATTCCAGCTTAAAGCCAATTCCGTTTTAATTTTTTTCGCCTGATATTCCTTATGAAATTTTTGTATTTCCGGGGATAGTTTTTCTTTAGGCATTTTGGAGGATTTCCCGTCCATCCTTGAAAACCAATTATCATTAGTGGTTTTGCAATATGCTTTATCCATTAAAATACTTCTTATAGCTAAATACCCCAGAAGGCAGGCCTTTTGAAAATCTGTTTTATGGTTTTTATAATAGTCAAAAACCATCTTTACATCAATCCCAACCATAGGATTCCCACTTCCTAATGAGTCGTAGAAAGCTTCTCCGTTTTTAATTGATTCTGGGATATTTCCGAATTTAATACCAAAATACTTTGCACTAGAACTAAAAGCCTCCTCCTCGTTTCCAAATTCAAGATTATCTACTGAATGAGCATAAACGGAATAATCCATAATATCATCCAAAACCCCCTTGCTATCTAGCAAAAAGCCGCCTAGCATCTGAATAGGGAAATTTAGGTATCTTATTTGGCTGCCCTTCTTGCTCATTTCCCTATAATTAAAGAATGTATCCTAGTTCGGTTAATGCTTCTACAATCTTATCCAGATAGTATTGAGGTGTACTTGCGTCAAGAATGTTGTATTTGTAATTGATTTCTGTACGATCGCTTAAACCAAATGCTCCTGTGTAATTTCCGGTGCCATTTTGAATAGCAGAAATGAAGTTTTTGAAATTTACTCCTGTTGCTTCTTCAACGGCAAATACTACACCTCTGTAATAGTTAGGAGGGAAACTGTTTAGTCGTGATCTGAAGGTTGTTATATCTGTGTCATATTGAGCCGTTCTTGCTTCTGATGAGTCAAAAGTTCCATCATTGTAAACTGGGCTTGCTTCATCTTGAAAAATCAACACAATCACATTACCTTCGGGGGTATCGCCATTCATGTTCAACATATTCAAAGTTCTTTCATCTGCTATTGATTGAATAGTCACATTGGCATCATAGGCCTCAGAGTCATTATTGTATAAAGGCAATAGTCGATCTTTAAGAATGGTATCTTTCATTGATTGCAATGGTATAAGAGTTCCATTCATAGACCCTGAACTATCGAAGTCTATAATTATTTTAGTGTTCACATTAATAACCAATTCATTATCGCGATAATCCCAAATAAGATATAAGTTTTCATCACCTACTGGGCGTTCAAAATCAAAGTTGGCTTGATCTATAAAGTTGGTTAATGATACTTGCGTGTTTGTTGTTGTCAAAAACGTTGCTGCAGCAAGTATGGTTTCAATATCTGCTTCGGTATAATTCTCTGAACTTATTAAATACCCTAGTTTGTTTTCTCGTTCAATATTGAAAAATCCTGTATTACCACCATCTTTATAAGCCTGTATGTTTACAGAAGTGCCGCGTTTTGGATATTTAGAAGTTCCCTCAAGACCTTGCTCAATAGTAAACTGGCTTAATTCTGAATTTTCAAACAAATGTTCTTCGCTAAAAAACGAACTCGCTCCCCATCGGTAGCGGTTAATCATAGTACGCCCTAAATCGCTTTCATCAGCAAGGACAATACGTATTACCTTCATTGGTATTCCTACCGGACAAGCGTGGGAAACTTGTACTGTAGCAGTACTTGTTACAGGTGTAATAGTAATTACAACCTGCGTTTCGGTTAAGTCTGTTCTTGGTATGGTAAGAGTTGCAACGCCGGTCACTCCATTAGCAGTATATGGGATTCCGGCATAGGTTGCAACAATATTTACTTCTCCATCTGAAACATCAAAATTAAGGACGGTATCGCCTAAAAGGAAGTTGATATTTAAAATGTATGTAAATGGTTCTGAAATAGTTTTTTGTAAAATATTTCCACAATACGCATTTAGGGTTTGTGCAATTTCATCTTCTATAGTTAATGTGTACTTTTTGAAATACGGGTCATAGCCACCTATCTTTCTTGAAGTAGGGTTTTGAATAAACAGGTTTCTAAAGTGGGAAACCATACCGTAATTGATTTCGGTTGCTCCGTCAATAGATAGCCGGACCGGTGTTCCTCGGCGCGCATTTACCCAATACACACGGTTTCCATCAACGGCAACGCTTTCGGGATTATTGCCTACTCCGTTATGACCAGAGTATGGAATATATTGACCAAGTATTTCTGGTATTCTTTTTAATGCCATATCGCCATTGGCAGTCGCTAAAAGATCTTTACCAAACAATACATATCCGGCTTTTTCTTCTTGTAAAATTAGAATGTCACCTTCACGATTAAGCGTTTTTTGTATGCTCCCATACTGCTTATCTAATTCCTTGAAATTAGCAGTACTCAAATTAAACTCATTTAAGCCATTAATATTAGTACTTTCAATATAAGCCTTACCATAAGTAATATCTGCAAATCTACGTACAGCTCTGTACTTCTCAACGCTCGTAGCTGAGGGTCTTGTATCTATGCTTAGGTAGTTTGTATTAAACTCGTCGCGTACCCGGTAACTTTCAATACCGTTACCCTGCGTGTAGCAATTAAAAAAGTCCATTTCTACAATAGCAGGATTTTGAGCGTCTTGATTTTGTATGTTTGCGGTGTGATTGCCATCAATTATATCAAAACATTGTGCTGTCTCATAAAACACGGGTACTTCTGCCTGTTTGGGTAACGTTTCAAAAGCATAAACTCCACTTCCGGTACGCACAATTATTTTTGCAGTTATACGGCCTTGTCTATTTCTTGTTCCTCCCGAAAGTAAACCCCACACTATAAGTTTTAAGTAACCATTAGTATCGCGATAGAGCTCCATATTCTTACGATTAGAGCCTGACGGACTTCTTAAATAATCAAAATCAAACTCACCGCTTCCATCATCTGCTTTTAATGAGTCTCTTTCAAAAATTATTTGTTTAAACCAATCTTCAATAGTATCGTAATCTCGCTGTGCATAAAACACATTATCATAGTCTACATTTTTCCAACCAGCATCATAGTTACGAGAACTATTTAGTTTTAGCGTAATAGATGTTCCTGCCGGTATTGCTAATTCTTGCAAGTCTGGACTTGTGCCGCTTGTAAATAAGTCAAGAACTGTTCTTGGAAACCCATTCTTGTTTGAGCCTACAGGAGATTCCCTTGTGTCAACATCAAAGTCGGCTCTATCCATTGAAAAATCTAAGGGTCTGATCATCATATAAAGCCCTTTTCTCTCTATTATATCATTGCCTTTTTCATCAGTATTGTTCTTAATAAAATCATCTTCCTGTTCTTTAATGTCAAGCACTTTGATTTTAATAGGTTCGGTAACAATAAAATCACCGGCCTTTTTTACAATAAGAAAATCACCTATTGAAATTTTGTCTTTGTTCTTGCCTTCAAGCTTGCACCATGTAAAGAAATCCTCATTGTAAAACTCGGTAATGTATAGTGTTTGATAGGCGAGTGCCGTAGATTTTACAACCAACTTATAACGATCTGCCCAATAAGGAGGCTTGCTGTTTATAGAAGCAATAAGTTTGTTTTGAAATACAGAATATTGCTGTGGAATAAAAAGCGTGTTGTTTCTTGAAGTGAGTACGGTAGAACGTCTGCCATACTTATCCATATAAACAACGCCTACTTCATAGTTGCGATTTGTCTTACACGTACCGCTATTAATATCATCTACAATACCAAAATTGTTAGATTCTGCAAAGGTAACGGGTACTTCTACGGTAGCGCCTCCATTATCTGAGTCGGTGAATGTAGCCGGGCTAATGGTAAAAGTCGCAATCCCACTTTCTAGTGCATACGTGATTTTTGGGTTTAAAACAGGGATGTAGTTAGGAGGGGCAGAGTAATCCCCAGCCTGGTTGAAATTATTTTGAAAATCGCTGTTAATTACTTCAAGTAGGTTTTCAAACTCAAGACTTTCAAAAACATCATTAAGAGTTGGGTATTCTGCGTCAAGGGTATAGAAAAATGAATTGTCATAACCCGGCAATCCGTCAATTTCTGTAGATAAATCAATAATGATTCTACGACGTTCGCTTAATGCGTAGTTATTTGGGTTAGTTATTTTTGCCTTATTTGAAGGAACCACCGAAACATTAAAATCATCACCGCTTTCAATTATGTTGTTTTGAAGCGCTATGTTATAATCTATATTAATATCGTTCCCTTCCTCGTCTTTTAGGTCATACCCTTCTAAGTAATTGCTGAATACAGGTATGTTTTCTATCAATGATAAAGCCTTTGCTTTTAAAGGTACATTGTCAAATAAGCGAAGCAATTGATCATCAGGAAGAGGCGTGATTGTTTTGTTATTGGAAAACACAAAACTCTTTGTCAAATTATCTCCCCATCCCTCATTTTCTTTACTAAAGGTTTCAATTACATTTAACGAATTACTCAAGCTTTCTTTTACTAAAAGCTGAATTTCTGTAACCTGCTTTTCTCCTGTATTGAAATCAATTTTTACCGCATTAAAAGCGTTCATCATTCCCTTATTGTCAAGAGTAAAGTAATCAAGGTTAAACGGCTTAGGATTAAAATTGTAGTTGGTGAAATCCGAAGGTGCGCTATACTCTCCATCTAAATATCTGAAGCGTGTAGCAAATAAGAAAAACCGTTCTTCAAGGTTATTGCTGCCATCATTGGTATAGGTAGGTGTTATCTTAGGGGCATAACGCGGTGGTTTTTTAATCAGCAATATATCTTCTTCTACAAATCCATTTATTCCCCAGGATTTAGCGCGTTCAATATTTATGCAAATTGGCTGCATGTTATCATCAGTAAACAGCAATAAATCATCCTCAATATTTTGAGTAGTGACTTTTACCATTGCTGTAATCAGGTTTTCTTTCTTGAGCGAAAATACACGTGTAGCCTCCGGGCGCGTATCTCCTAATACTAAAGACTGAATTTTATTAGTATCATCCCACTCAAACAAAAAGCTTCCTAAATCTGAAAGTACAAGCCAATATATTTTCTTGCGGAACTCGTCTGCAAAGTCACCCATATCAAGAGGATTTTCGCCTACGTTGTAGCTGGTGAGTTTCTTATTGGAAAGCATTGGTTCAATTGCACCAACGTCTGAGCCTTCACTATTAATTATTTCAATACCGTATGCTTCTCGATATTCGCCTTTGGGAAGTAAGCGAATATCGGCATCCTGATTCATTCTACCGGTTATAAAAGTCTGTCTAAGCATTGTAGTTAGTTTTAAAAAAGTGAAAGCTGACGAGTTTCAGGAAATAAACTAGAATCTCCGGTATACTCATTTACATTTGAATAACTTGTAACTGAACACCGTCTTACTCTCGTTCTGGCGATTAGTCCAGCCTTAAGAAGATTGTTAACGTGTCTGCATACGCTTTCACGCATAATACCAGTTCTTAGATCAACCTCTTTCATTGTTAAGGGCGATTGCTTTAGCACATCATAAACTCTTGAAACATCACCGGTTAATTCAGTAAATTCATTTATATTGCCTCCTGAATTATAAAGGCTTTGTGTATCTGCGGTACGCATAGCTTTTATTTTTTAAGTGGGGTTAACGACTCCATTACTTCGCTGCGCTTATAGTAAATGCGGCGACCCTGACCGTAACTAGGAATTTTGCCAGTCTTTGTACGTTTCCAAAGTGTGGATTTATTGATTTGCAATAAATCGCAGACTTCTTCTCTAGTCATTAATTGTTTGTCGATCGAAGAGTTAGTTTGAGGTTTACTATCCTCTAATACTTCGCGGAAGGCATTTTTTAGGTCCTCAATGAGTTGTTGACTAGTTGTGCCTTGTAGAATAATTTGATTTGTCTCCATAACGTTTGTTTTAGTTATGAAGCAAATAGATTGCCTTAAAGGGGTTTGATAAAAGGGTAGTAAAAGGTAAGTTTGGGTGAGTTATTGTTTAAACAACCCTAATGAAAAAAATTACTTGCAATACGTTTTAAAGTTGGCAGGACATCTTCCTCCCATTTATACCCTGCTTTCTTATAGCTTATACTCACTTTAAATTTTTCATCGATCATTTCCTTATAGCTAGTTTGAGTATGTAGAAATTTTATTTGCTCCGGCTTCGGATTATGATTTTTCAAAAAGAACCATATGTACGAATACTTGTTTATCGTGGTTTTTGAATAATTCTCTAGTAAGTATAAAAACAAATTGAAGCCCTCCTTATTAAAATAATTAGGATCAAATTTTAATTTGTGATTATCATTTACAATTTCAACTTCTGCTTTGAGTTTTTTTAAATAACCTTTTAAAATAATATGCTTAGCATAGATTTTAACCTCTGGACTCTGAGCAACCGTATAAGCGTGTTCTGTAGGATTAGATTCATAGTAACCATTCAGAACACGCCTAATTTCTTTGGTTTGGTATTCTGGCTGAGGAAAATCTTTAGGGTTCATCAAATACAAATACCCTTTTTCATCTTTATACTTTAAATCGGTATCAATATCGTTATCAATAACCAGCGTGTGGGCTAATTTCTCAGCCTTTTCTATTTTTTCAAGCTCAATAGTCGCTTCTTCTATTCTAACCTCTGAATTGAGCCTTCTTGTGAGTCTATCATTTAGCAAATAGGTTTCACAGTACTTTAGTGCGTTAAACTTTAGGAACCAAAAAGTAAATTCTGGAATATTCTTAGTATCCGGAAAATGCTTTTTTTCAAACTTTTTTACTAACTGATGAATTGAAAGGTTGCCCTCTGTAATTGAATTATAATTAGCCCTGTAAATACCATTAAAAGACAAGTGGTATTTTGATAAACAATCAAGCTTATCTGATATGTTATCAAACTTATCAAGTTCTTTATAAATTTCAAGTACAGGACTCATTTTAATTAATGCTTAATAATTTAATTGGTATGCGAAGTGTTTAAATCCAGAGTTAACCCTTGAGTGCCTAAATACTTCATAAACTTTACTAGAATATTTCTGTACGTCATTTTCAAGTGCAATTCTTTTAATTTCATTATCCGAAAGTAACTCCCGTGTTCCTATAATGTGCAACTCGTTTCGACCTTCAATTTTAACAATTTTCATGATTTTAATTATTTAGTTAGCGTTTTTTAATACTTGCATTTGTGCCTCTTTTTTCTCTTTGGCCTGTAGCTTACCAAAATATTCCATCATTTGATAAGCATTATCATAAGCAGTGCGGCCAATATATTTTAAAAACATTTTTTCGGTTCCATGTCCTGTAATATTTATCAATAATGCAGTGGGTATTTTTCCGTATAGGTTAGAGGCAAAAGAACGCCTGCAGACGTGGGACCCGATTAGTTTCCACTTTGGATAAATCCCTGGTGTTTTAGGTTTATTTTTACTCTTTTCTTCTGTTTCGATGTAAGCGGATCCTTTAGTAGGTTGATTAAATCCAGCCTCTCTACAGATATCCTTAATATACTCGTTGAAATTTTGTAACGCTATAGGGTAAGGCATACCATTTTCTATAATTTCTATAGCTTTTGGCATTAATGGTATTGCTACTAGTTTGCTCGTCTTTATTTGAGTTAACTCTATTATTTTTATACCATTACTAGCCTTAATCATATCAGGAGTAATACGTATCAAATCACTAAATCTTTGCCCCAGTTGACAACCTAATAGCAGCCATTTACGTGCGTTTATCAAAGCTTCCCTAGTAAGTTTTAAATCGGCAATTGATTCTTGCTCAGATTCGCTTAAAATTATTACCTCGTCGCTATTTGTCTGTTTTGTAAAACTCGATATTCTTTTTAATTGTGTTGAGGTTTCTATACCTCTCCTTTCAGCATCACGACAAACAGCTTTTAGATTATCAATATTTTTACCCACATAATTAATACTGTATTTTTTACTAAACAACCATTCCGAAAACTGTTCCCCAAAATCAAACCCAACATCCCTAATAAAAAATGATTGTCCTTTGTTTATCTCTTTCTCAAATCTTGAGATCACATTTTTAAAAAGCTTGTAAGATTTAATACGGCTTTGAGACAATCCTATTTGATTATTAGCTTTTTTAACTCTGTGCGCATTATCAATAATATATTGAATATGATTAGTTAGCTTTTCCTTTTCATCTCCAATAACTTGACCATTAATTATATTGATTTGCAGTTGCAACCAATCACCATTTACAACCTCTTTTAAACTAACTGCATCATTAAGGCAATTTTCTAAATTACTACTTAACTTGTTCAAGTCTGCCTTTAGGTTTTTAAGGCTAGTATCCCTGTCAATAGGCATCCCTTTTTTACCCCAGTCTTTGGGGTCTATAGAATAACCAGTTTTACGTTTAAATACCTTACCACGCCCAACTGACAACTGAACATAAATATTAGCCGGGGAATTTTTTCCTTGAATTAAAAATTTAATAGAAGCCATTATACATACCTTTTAAAGGTTCAAAGATAGCTTATTAGTTAACATCTAGTTAACCAACTCGCAATTTAATAATACCTTAGGCAATATAAATAACAGTAAAAACCCTATAAACACTAGTCTATCTGATTTTTTTTGTATTATTAAAATTTCAATGAATTGCGCTATTATACTCCCATTCCGGGTACAAAAACCCCTGTAAACACAATGTTTACAGGGGTTTTTATTTTTGTAATGTCAAAATACTGACAGAATTTTCGGCCTAAAATTGATGTTTTAAAATTTAGCTTTCTTTTCCATATACTTTTGCCACATTACAATTAGATATTTTGATTTACCAGATTTTTCCAGATCGAGGAATCCGTAATCATAAACGAATAAGTAAACATCTCCCCTCTTGTTTTTCCAATAATGCGTGAAGAAATTAGGGTTAAAGCCATCGTTTATAAGTTCAGCCTTCTGAACTGTAGTATAGCCTTTATAGCTGTATGTCTTTAATAACTTTCTATTTGTTTTGAGTTGGCGATCTACTTCTAAATAGAATACTTCTTTAGATTGTCTTCTTTCATATTGACAAATTGATTTGCATTTTACAGAGCAGAATATTTTATCAATTCTACCAGCTATAACTGAATCACAAACCGGACAAGTTCTCATAAGCAATCCTTTTAAAAAAGTATATTATACGACTAATATACCTTTTAAAATTTGATTCTATTGTAGTATTGAAACCGTGAGTGCTCTAAAAAATATTACGTTATACAATATCATGATCAACAATCAGAAAATGATAGGGATAAAATTTGCGCCTGATAAAAAAATTCAGGCATTGGTAAAAAATCTTGATTCGCCAAAATGGAGCACTACCTATAACTTAGTATACATAATTAATTCTAAAACTAATCTTGCTCAAATCTATAAAACATTTAATGGTATAGCCTGGATTAATTACAACAGATTTCTAGCGAATAAACCTGTAAATAAGAAAAATGTTACAATTAACGTAGATTATTATCGCAATAGAAACCTTCCAAAAGATTACAAGCGATGCCCCGAAGAGTATCTCCTAAAACTTGAGCTTAAGCGCTATGCACTTAATACTGTACGTACCTATATTCAATTTTTTGAACATTATATTAATTACTACTTCGATAAAGAAATATCAACTCTTAATGAAATGCACGTACGCAGATACCTTCAAGCATTAATACGTAGTGATAAATCTAATTCACACATAAACCAAGCTATAAATGCTATAAAATTTTATTATGAAAGTGTATTAGGAATGCCTAATCGTTTCTATGAACTAGAAAGACCTAGAAAAGAAAAGAAATTACCTACTGTTATCTCTAAAGAAGAAATACTAAGTCTTATTGACGCTACCACTAACGTTAAGCACAAATGTGTTATACAACTTCTATATAGTTCTGGGCTGAGGCGTAGCGAGCTTCTTAACTTGAAAATTGCAGATATAGATAGTAAGCGAATGCTTATACGCGTGATTCAAGCTAAGGGTAAAAAAGATCGTTATACATTATTATCGCATACTGTATTAAAAAATTTACGCATTTATTATAAATGTCATAAACCACGAAAATTTCTTTTTGAAGGACAAAATGGAAACCAATACAGCAGTACAAGTATTGTGAAAATTATAAACCGCTCTGCACGCAAAGCAGGGATTTCTCAAAAAATAAGCGCACACACTTTACGTCATAGTTTTGCTACGCATCTATTGGAAGCCGGAATAGACTTACGACAAATACAAGTTTTACTAGGTCACCAGAGTACAAAAACTACTGAAATATATACTCATGTAGCAACAAATACTTTTTTAAAGATCAAAAATCCCTTAGATTAGCTACTGAAACTAAAATAGATATATGTGTACATGTACACATATCCAATTGTTGTAAACAATTTGAGACATACATTGAGAAAAGCATTTAAATATGGGTTATTGATTTTCGGAATGTTAATTCTAATCGGATTTGCTCTGAAAGGAAATATCACTCACGAACAATTTGACTCTGAAAAGTGGAAAAACTGGACGGAATCAGAAGCTGAATGGTCATTGCGTTGGGATATGATGAACAGTTTGCGAAATAATCACGAACTGAAAGGGAAATCTAAAACGGAAATAATTGCATTATTGGGAAAACCTGATTCGGAAACGAAATCGGATTTTAGATATTATTTAGGAATGTCAAAACACGGAATTAATACCGGAAGTTTGACAATTAATTTTAACGAAAATGGAATCGCAACTGATTTTTCAGTTTGGCAAGGATAAAAACAGATATGCCTCAAAAAATAATTCAAAAATCACATATCGCGAGACTTACTAATAATAAAGAGTATAACTACCCTTATCATTCTTCAGAAATTGGCGAAGTAGAATTCACTCACAGTTTTAATACTGGATATTTTAAAGGTTTGACTTTTAAGAAAATAAAAGGAGGTGGAGATTTTGGAGGGAATTATATATGTGTTGAACAAAATGATGAATATAGAATTTATAAATATTAAAAACTGTTTACAACACCGTATAAAATTAATTGCTAGTTCTAGCCTACTTACGAAAATCCTTGCGGATTTTCTA
>TARA_R110000751_G_scaffold49391_1_pt1 | contig 15502 bp, 16 predicted proteins | sample TARA_R110000751 | Tara Oceans TARA_R110000751 (sample SAMEA4398001) | marine metagenome | biome: Polar Biome; feature: [MES] marine water layer (ENVO:01000295) within the mesopelagic zone...; material: water (ENVO:00002006), including particulate matter (ENVO:01000060) such as...... | reverse complement strand
AAGCCATAGCCTCTAGCATCACTGTTGGCACGGGGGAATGGAGTGATGTATTATAAAAAATTCTCGACTGTTGATATATTTGTCTTAATTCTTCTGTATCTTTAGCGGCTTTTGAAAGACCGGGACTTTTACCAAAAACCCTCAAGGGTAGATCGTGTGCTGTCTGCTTCCATAAGTTAAATCCGCAGCACCAATCTCTATTTGGCCAATCGTTGACCACAGATAAACAAACATTATCTCGTTCAACGGTATCGTCTGGTTTCCAGAAATCCGTATCGACACCATGCTTTATAACCTCTGCACTTTCATCCTCTTTGCATCCCCATGCGTCCCTATTGAAATCAGATATAAAGGAATTGCAGTCTGTCAATATAGATTTAAAATTAGAAACTTCTGCATTAATGTCAAACCTTATATCAGGAAGTACGTGACAGTGTCTAATTATCGGAACGCTTATTTTATTAACGGGAGACTCTACCGTTCTGGATAGCATATCATGTGCTATTTGAAGCCGAGAACAACTAGTGTGACTAAGGACTAAATCAAAATCCACAAATTCTGGCAGGGAGTCGATAATATGGTAGTTGCTTGGAACGGGTGCATAGTCAGTATCCCATTCCTTGCCGATTCTAAGTGAGTAAAAATTATGCCCCGTTCTACAGAGGTTGTGCTCATATCTCTCGTGAGTGGCAAACGTCAAGATATTTAACTTATCTTTATCGTTTACTTTTCTCATTAAGGATCTGATTGATCTTTTAGATGCGTTAGCCGTCATTCAATATCTCCTTAATTTTTTCCCCTACGGTCTTATGGTTGTAGTCTTTTGATCTCGATAGGCAAGACGTTCCAATCTCTTGGATGTCTCCCGACTTAAAGTTGTTATACATATCACGCATTGCTTCGCGTAATTTCATGACATTTATTTCTCTCCACATCGTATCGGATGTGTCTAAATCAGGAAGCGTGTCTACGGTTCCGAAGCACGGCTCTAATCTAGATTCTACAGGCGTCCCTATGCAGTAATCCATACCTATACCGTCTGTGTATATAGAAGGTATACCTAACGCCATAGCTTCTAGTGCAGGAATACAAAACGCCTCTCCACGGCTAGGCATTGCAAAACAGTTTACTTGGCTCAATATAGATATGTAATCTTGTTTATCCATGATGCCAGAAATTACTACCTCAGTACTATACTGACTCCTCATCTTAAGCCCACGCTTTATGGTGCTACAGTAAGCCTCTAGTTCTGGCATTTCTACTTTAGATGTCTTTATCAGAAGTGTCACCGGCTCCTTGGGGTCAAACTCCATGTGAAACGCTTTGATTAAGGCTTTCAGATTTTTTCTCTCTACAAATTCCCCAACAAAACCAAAAGTAAAAGTATTCTGAAGCTCCTGCACCTTTTGTCCTTCTGTGTTTTTATATGCATCCATATCTAAAGAGTGAGGAACAACCTCGATGGGGATATTCACGCCACTTCTAATCGCGGACTCTTTTGACTGAGGATTCGGAACCCATAGTTCGTCCATTAGGTTTATCGATTTTTGCCAATTAGTGCTAATGAAGTCATAAGATTCAACTGCTAAAAATCCTATGTTTTTATAATTTGAATCGTAACAATACAGATGAGGTAGCGTGTGCTGCACAACAACATCGCAGTCAAGATTACTACTGCGTGACCTATGTTTAATTTCTAAGGACTTGACTTTATCTGAATAGTTTTTATCCTGAGTCTCAAAACTGATAGCTCTAGGCACTACGTCTATACCGGCAGCATCCATAGCCAATATGTTATTGATACCAGCGTTAGACCACCCTGTACCGTCTCTATAGTTACCTATATATAGTACTTTCATGAAGTTACCTTTTTATGTCCAGCGAGCCACTGTCTGTGATTGACTAGTGTTCTGTAGGGACCGACTCTTTCTAGATATTTTTGAGACATTAGCCCACTTCTCCCCTCCGCCTCTGGTGCGGTTTGAAGATCGTTTGTAGTCCATCCGTTATCCAAGACGCAAAAATTATTAAAAAACACACGCCACCAATCGGCACTATAGTGGTCTTCTGGCGGAACCATCTTGCCTATATGGCTATCTCTATTTCCGTGATTTTCAATCCAGTTGTAATCTATGTATTTTTGGAGTCCGTGGTTCTCCATACATCTAACGGTTATATATTGCTCGGGACCAATGGGCCAGTCGGTATGTAGTCTTTGCGGTATATCGAAGATACTTTCAATGTCTGTCTTTAAGCCTAAAAATAACCAGTCAGACGGGTGATAAAGGAATCCGGATTCACTACTCCAGTTAGACGTAAATACGAATCTTTCAAACATCTTATGAGTTTCGATTCTGGCGTATGGTCTTTTTCCCAGTAGCTCGTTGGTTACGTATGTTATAAGCCACCCAGTACCAGCAATCATATCACTTCGTATTTTACATACTATATCATGGCTTGCATGCTTTACAACCTGACTTGACAATATTTGTCTGTTAACATTATCCGGAAATTCCAGCATGTCGTCAGTAATATAAAATAGTTGATCAACATCCACCAGATCATCAGCGTCGCCAGTCGTGCAGGAAACGATAATCTCTGAGTCTGGGTACCATTTCTTCAGAGAATCTATACATTCCTGAGTGGTGAAGTAATGATCTTGCCATTCACCATTACTGAAGGTAGGAAAACCCATTTTGTGGTTTGTTGGACCTTGAATTATAAAAGATATCATTCTGTTATCTCTCCTGATTGAATACACTGGAGTCTCATCTTTTCCCAGTCATTCATTTGATGTCTAAATCTAGACAGTTCTTCTACGGCCTTATCTATGTTAAAGGACTCATATCTATCCATGCCCTGAATATGCGATTCGTTAAAATAGAAATCCTGATCGGAATTATGAAGCCTGTAATTATAGGTGCAGTCTTTTAATACCTTAGACCATAAATAACTTCCTATCCATTGTGGCTTATGTAAAATGTGAGTAAATAGAAAGTCGATTTTGTCTATCAGGTCTTCTTTTTCTGGCGGTATACTAGTGGCGGGCTCTAGTATATTAACGGGGGAAAGCCAAGTTTCACTCATATCTTTTAATGGAACTGACTGAATATGTTTGAGCCAGACATTAGCGGTATTATCCCAGTTATATTTTTCTCTCGCTATCTCGGCAGTTTCTAGGCCTTTCTTTCTCAGCATTTCTTTGTCTTGTATGAGTTCCGCCATCAGCTCTACAAAACGACCATTATCCGGCACGGCCCTATAACATCCTGTTTCTGCTTCTAGTGTCATCTCTATGGGCTTAATCGGATAACCATCTATGTTTTTAATGACCGACTCCATAGCGGAATAGTCCGTTGCGACCACTGGTAGTCCGGCATAAGCGGCCTCTAGTTGAGGCATACCAAACCCTTCGCTATTTGCGTACTGTACATATATGTCGAATAGATTATATATTTTATTAAGTTCTGTTTCATCAATAGCATTGTCTATACCAACCAACTGTCGTTGAAAGGTATTACATTTATCGCAGAAGCTCACGGAGTCCTTAAAAAAGTCAACGTCTATATGACCACAAGACTTACATCTATAAGAGAATAAGACCCTGTTATTTAAGCCAAAATGATTCAATAGAGTAGGAATATCCCAACCAATGTCCGGATAATAAGTGTGGCAAAGTAAAAACAGATTGCTGTCTTTTGTTTTATCTAAAAGGTCTCTAAAGGACTTAAATAAATCTGGATAAAGCTTCCTTCTCTGGTTACGCATAACCGTTCCAATTATAAAGGAATCTTCACTTATCCCCATTGAATCCCGGTGAGCCTTCTTGTCGTCTATAGGAAAAAAGCGGTCACTAGCAGCTGGCGAAGCTATATCTACAAAATTCAAATTGTCACACTGTTGTAGCATAGTATCTCTGCCAAATTCAGAGTAAGCAAGAACAGCGTCAGCAGACCTATAGGTATTCATCCATTGTGAGTTTTGCGGAGTAGCGTCCACCGTGGGCATTATAGCCCAATGGAATAAGTCCCTGAAGGGGGATCTTTGCTCAAACTCCATCATCCACCAGTCCCTAATATCCATAACTACGTCCGGCAAGAACTCTAGACATACTCTATTAAAGCTCCACTCCCCAAAAATTGAAGTTGGGCGACCTTTATACCGATCAAAATCAGGAGAATCCGTAGCGGGTCTATTCGGGAAAACCTTCCAAGGTGAAGATTGGATCTCAGACGCTTCCGGCGGTGCATAGCAAGCTAATTCAGCAACCTCTAAGTTGTCCACTTGGTTCAGTCTTGTGAGTACCTCTTTCGTATAAACAGAGTATCCTGTGTTTTTCCAAGATGCCTCAGATACAAATAGTATTCTTTTTTTTCTCATATTATGTTATTATCTTAAAGCTCGTTACCCTGAAATAAACGTATGGACAATCATCATCGTCAGTCACATCGTTATCAACCCGAGCTATAGCCTCGACGACCATAATGGAATCTTGTTGAGCGTATCTTTCTATAGCGGTTGCTGCACTGTCCCAAGCTTCAAAATCTAGATAGACAACAGATCTTTTTTTATCTCCGCCTTTATCTTTTCTAAACTCCTCTACTTCTAGTTCAAACCGTATAACCGGAGTTCCGCCTTCTTTTTCAACTTCTGGTTCTGAAGTTAGCTTACCTACGAAATGACATTTATTCACATGTATATCCTTAAAATCAAATTTGAGATAGTTGGTTAACTATCAGGGAAGCACTATCTTTCTTGGAAATCTCGCCAATCATTAAAACCGTGTTACTCTCAACTAGCAGATTTTTATGCTTTTCGTAACACTCGGGAAAGACGGTGACTGAATCTAAAGAGCCACTGCCATCTTCAACACACAAGAAGGCCATTGTCTGGCCCGGATTTTTACCACGTTTAGTTTTATAGGTTCTAACTGAGACAATTTCTGCCGCCAAGTTTGCTTTACCTGTTATAGCCCCATTACCTATCTCTTTGCACATATAAGTGGCTACATTTAGGTCAATTCCATCTATTTTACTACAAGTTAATGAACAGCTCATATATTTCTCTTCATCAGAGGCTATCGATAGGGTTCTGTCTTCCAGATCATAAAACGGATTCCTTAGTGAGCCGCGTATGTCCTCTACGATAGGTAGTCTTCTAGAGTTGATTTTAATCGTACCAACGAGATGGTCTATAGAATCTGCCAACTCCTCTGCGTAAAGAGAAGGTTCCTCACTGTTATGATTATCTGCGATGCCCTTTTGCTCTCTTGGTGAAAGTTGTTTCCAGCTATCGAACTCGTAGAGCATCTTTTGTCTACTGACTGAGTTATTTACACCGCTAAACGCACCGACTGAAATTAAAGATATTACACTTCTCTTGTTAAGATTTAGTCCGTGAATGATCTTTACAAGACAATCCATCCAGCAATAGCCAGAGATATCTTCTCTTGATACTAGGTCTATAATTTTGTCACACTCTTTTGCTCCCACATTCTTTATATGTCTCAGACCAAAGTGTATTGTATTTGTCTCTGTGCAACGAGTGAATTCAGTATATAGATACCTCAATCTCGGAGGTAGCACATCTATATCAAACCTTTTAGCATCTACGATGAGTTGTTTTTTCTCAATATCTGGCTTGGGTTTTTTATCTGATCGCCCTAGATATTTTTCGTAAAACTTTATAGTTCGATACGTTTTGCAATAAGCAGACCAGTAAGCATTAATCGCGTATGATACGGCGTGAGACTTATTGAAAGCGTACCTGTTTGACTTTTCGATCCAAGAGAAGAGCTCTTCTGCAACTTCTTGTGTTACAATGCTCATCCTCTTGGTTCCTATCAGGAAGGCCTTTTTAACTTCTTCCATTAAGTCTGCCTTCTTTTTACCGATGGCCTTACGCAGGCCGTCAGCCTCCTTTAGGTCAAAGCCAGCAAGCTTTTGTGCTATCATCATGGACTGCTCTTGGTATACAAGAACACCATAGGTTTCCCGAAGGATAGGCTTTAACGATTCATGAAGATATTCAACAGGACTGTTCGGCTTACCCGCCTTCCGGTCAGCATAAACCTGTGTCATGCTATTGCCATTCGCGTCTTTAGCTTTTAGGCAACCGGGACGAATAAGACTAATAAGGGCCGCTAGTTCTTTAATATTCCTTGGTCTAACTTCCTTGGACCAATGTTTTCCCAAGCTTGACTCTAGCTGAAACACACCCTTAGTTTCACCGTTGCAGATGAGGTCCCACACCTTAGAGTCATCAAAGTTATTAATATCAAACGACATACAAATCACCACTAGAAAAGGTCTTTTCAAATTTGATTTTTTTAGAAAGGTTTCTTTGCATTTTTAGAAATTTGATTAGGATATTGGCAGTGTCTTTTACGTCTTGTAGGGCATCATGAGCGTTGTCTTTTGGCATACCAAAATAATCCCGCATGTAGTCCATACTATATCCTTTAACGTCGGCGTTGTCTTCAAACCAACAGTAGATATGTTGCATCAAGTCCATTGTGAATATAGGATTGAACAGCTTTTGTCTGCCTCTTTTTTCGTCAATAGGCCCGTACATTTGACACATTCTCTCAACGATAGGCATATCGTAGCCATTGATATTATATCCAGCTGCAATAGGGGCAGTCCAGCCAGTCTTCTTGAAGTTGTATTTGTCACAGAACTGTGCAAACTTTTTCCAGACTGTTTTTGGGAGCGGTGCTTTTGCTAATGCTGCTCTTGTTTTTCTGGTTATATCTAACGCTTCGTCTTCAACCGGATCAAATCCAGCGGCTATAGCCTTGTCGTCGTTCAGAATGGGACGCATTTCACTGTTAAATGTCCCTCCGGGCTGAAGTGTCAGTTTTCTAGCATGAATTGCTACTGCTGCAATTTGCGTAGGCTGGCACTTGTGTGGGTTTCTACCACCTGTTTCAAAGTCAAAAACAATAATATCACGATAATTCATACTATCTCCTATTTTTTAATTCTATAAATTTTTCAATTGCCTCGTCTATACTAAAATAAAGCTGGTGAAACCTATGTCCGTCTGACCACACCTGATATTTAGCCCTTGGAACTCCTACCCTTGTACTGAGGACATCTTCTAAATTACAGATAGATACACCACTGGTTTCTATCATGCAGCCAGAGAAGATTACTGACTTGTATTCTTGTTTCGTCGCCTTAATTATCATTACTTGATATCTCCATTATTTTAGACAGTAGGTCAATACCTAATACATCGAACTTTACGTGTCCCTGCGTTTCCATATCTCCCATATCAAAAGCAGCTACAGTATCTCCGGACTTATCCTTAGTCATGGGACATACTTCTGCCAATCTATGTTTAGATATGATAACTCCTGCGGGATGTTTTCCTTGTGATTTGTTTGTTCCCTCGATTTTGATTGCCTGCTCGAACAGATGTGCCAGAGGACCAACTAAAACACCGTCATCATCCATGATGCACCAGTTCTTTAAATCGTCAGGCTCATTTTCTAGAGTCCATTTGATAATAGACTTATCTTCCATTAGTTCAAGTTGGTCAGAAATTCTTGCCTCATCGGGAATACTATCAGTTATAGTGTTCATTTCGGAAAATGGCACAGCATCATTGATTCTAAGTACCTCTTTTAACGCGGCACGTCCTTGTAGCCTACCAAATGTAATCATTTGTGCGACATTTTCATGGCCGTACTTTTCCTTAATGTAATCTATTACTTCATCCCTATGTTCTGACGGAATATCCATGTCGATATCAGGTAGTGACACATAGTCGTCAGTATTTCTACCTTCATTATAAAATCTCTCAAAAATTAAGTCATATTCAATAGGGTCTACTCCTGTTATATCTAAGAGATAAGACACTAGACAGCCAGCGGCTGATCCTCTTCCGGGGCCAGCGAGCCAGCCTTGTTCTTTAACGTGGCTGATAATATCCTGAACAATCAAAAAGTAACCAGATAACCCAGCTTTAAATATAACCTGTAATTCACGTCTGATTCTATCTGCATATTTCTTTTTATCTTCTTCTGATTCTACTTTATTTGCGGGTATTAGCTTGGCACGCCACCCTTCTCTACAGAGGCTAGTAACATATTCATCTTCATCTATTCCTTGGGGACACTTAAAGGCTGGGAGCATGGGCTTTTCTGCCACCTCATACTCTTCGCATAAGTCCGCAATCTTGTTGACTATCTCTGCGTTATCTTTATCTTGTGGCTCTGGTAGATAGAAGCTATCTTTTTCAAAATACTCTTGATTGTCAACTTCTTTATTTCCCTTGAGCATAGCATATACCTTTTTCAAGGTCGTCTTCATTCCGGCACATAGCATAATACGATGACAGTCTGCCTCATCTTGTGAAACGTATAAAACCTTATCTGCCTCATAATCGTATTGAAAATGGTTTGATTTAAAAAGCTTCGCAAAACCATTAGCGTCCGGAGTGACACAAATTAGATTCCCCTTTTGGGCAACATCTTTTAGTATGTCTAGGCTTTGATTTGAAACATATCTAATCAAGTCAATCCAGCCAGCTTTATTTTTAGCATAGAGTATGTAGCCGTCAAAATCACATCCGATAATTGGCTTTACACCGTTTGCTCTACATTGCTGGTGAAAATCAACAGTGCCAGACAATGTTCCGAGATCCGCTATTCCACAAGAGGTGTAACCATATTCTGTACATTTTTTGGCCAGTAGGTTATTTCTACAAAAAGCTTTCTGCAAGCTATAATGTGTTTTACAATTTAATGGTATCCAATTTAACTTCATCTTTTTTTCCTAATAACGTTTTGTTGCCCTGTTTTATCTTGAGTCGTGTAATAACTAGAATGCGGCTCAGGCCAAACATCGTATGTTAGATCGGGATCAAGGGTAGCCGGAAGACTTCCTATTCTCCATGCAACACTGTCTTTCCAATACACTTCCAATGCCATACTGCTTCTAAAAAACTTTTCAATAGGAGGAAGCTCTTCGGGCATAATCCTCTCTTGGATAAGCTGCACCTTGGGAATGAAAGTCATTTCGTTTGCAACATCGTCAAAGCCTACCCACCAAATGTGGTCATATTTGTTTCCGTAAGTCAGGTTATCGAATAGCGGAAGGGGAACCTCTATATATCCACATTTTGAAATTCTTGACAGTTCGTTTAAAAACACATCAAGACTTCGGACATGCTCTGTGATATGACTAGCAATCACAAAATCAAACTCTTTATCTTTGAAAGGGGTCTTAGAGGCGTCACACTTAACAAACCTCTTTTGCGGATACAGCTCCGAGTGGTCTACAAGATCAGAAAGGGTTTGTGCCTCTTCCCAAGCAAATCTTCCGCAACCTAAATCTAATACATTCCACTGGGGATTTTCTTTTAGTAGATTGCGGATATATTCTTTATGGGTTCTTTTTATCATATTCTTTTTAAATCTTTTATAGCAATGTTATAACAATCTGCCTTTACTTTAAAACGATTATCACCATCAAGACTACCCTTTTTCAAAAACCTAGCATCTTTGAAGTACTTATCTTTGTCGTAATACCCAAGTACCCAAGCTTTTCCCCATCGCTTATTTTTATATTCAACCCTGACAAAAACATATCGATCACATTTTTGCTTAGTGTTATAAGCGGCTACGGAGCAGTCATAATAACCTCTAGGAGGACTAGTGCAACGCTTGGTTTTAACGTCCCAAGTTATAGGTTTTTGTTTTTTACTGATGATGTCGTAATCGTATGTGTTATTTATTATACCACATATAATCTGATTTGCAACCTCTTCTCCTAAAAAACCTGCAATATTTCCATCACCCTCTGTAATCGAATTATTTAACTCGCCCATTGTCCTAGCTTTACGCCAAGCTCTCTTTTTCATATCCTCTGTAATTTCAACTTCAATCATCCCGGTGCCTCGTAGTAGCCGACATTGAATCCCTCTTTAGTGCACATGGCTACGGTTTCATCATGTCCAAAGGCTTTTAAATGTTCCTCTACGTGCTCACACATAGACGTGTTTGTTCCGGGCCAGTTGTTCTTGTAGAAGTGACAGAGTTTCGTACACTTAAAATGAGTTCTGTTCCTAGAGCATAACTGGGGAAAGTCATTCCTTTGTATTTGCTTGACTCTCTTTTTTAACATCTCTAGAAATTTTTCTCGATCCAGCTCATCGAAGCACATACTGAATGGGCCGCCATCCCTAGTGTAGAAAATAGTCATGATTGACTGATCGTAATTAGGATACAGCTTAGATATAGCATAGTTATATAACAGCAACTGCGGATCTTCTAGTAGTTTTTCGTAGGTTTTTTCTTCTCCTGTTGCCCAGTTCAGTCTTCTTCCCGTCTTCCAGTCTATAACTTCTATAATCTTTTCATCAACCTGAGTAACAAGATCTATTGTTCCCTTGATGGCCAGTTGTCCTTCGACTTCTTTTCCATCGGGCATCTTGTATTTAAACTTCGCCCACGGTTCATCTATAGTAATGTCAAATTGAGGCTCCGTGTCTACTACATTCCTCTTACGAGGATCAAATTGTCCGTCATTATAGTCTAGTCCGTCTTCTGTTGACTTCCTACAGAACTTAATATCTGCACCAGTATATTTATGTGTGCAGCTTTCTGTATAATGTGCGTAACTTCTATCTAATACTTTGTTTACGAATGTTTTTGTAAACAGGCTCTTAGGTGTAAAGTTAACCTTGCCTATCGCATCATCATTTATGTATAGGCTTTTTTTATCAGGATTGTCTTGTAGCTTCTTTTTACAAGACGCTAAACACTCCATAACCTTATGGACGACAGTACCTAGTTGAGCCTTTTTACCAGATCCCGATCTGTGTCCTAGGGCGTAGGTTATAAAATACTGCATTTGGCAGTAGTCGTAGTTATTGTATGAGGAACTTCTAATGTATGTTACTATCATTTAGTGGCCACCTTTCTTATGGTATGTAAGCCTCCTTTATCGTCTTCCATCTTCTCTTCCTTGGGGAAGGGCATTTCCTCTGAATCTAGAGGGCTTCCTAACCATCCCCATGAATCCAATAGCTTAAAAATTTCCACATTGGTATCAGAAATATCTTTTTCTACGTTATCGATAACAGTATCCAAGGAGTCCCAGTTTTTCTTAATGCTTTGCTCACTCTCATGAGAGTCTGAATCAGTATGTCTAGTAAGACCTATCACCTTTCCTCCTTCTGCCTGTATGGCTTCTATCTCGTTTCCAAATCTACAGTCGTCTATAATGGCCAACAACGGCTCTTCTCTCTTTATGTCGGCAATACATACTTCAACCCAAATGGGCTCGTATATTTTTCGCATAATATCTGTACCAAAGAACTGTAAAAATGCTCTAGAGGACATTGGTCCTTTTTTGTGATACATCAAGTGACCTTCGGAAATTAATTTTTTTACATCTCTAGAGGACGCTAATTTCCTGTCTGTGATAATTCCGGGCATATTTTCCCATCGTAAATGAGGGATTATCTGTGTTTTTTCTGCTTCTGTTCCGTATACTTGATTGTATTTGAGTCCAAAGAAACTCATTGCTATTGACTTCAATGATCCGGCAAAAGAGTACTTTTTCACAAAGGGCCACATACTGTACATTGCCCACTCAGCAAAGTCCATATCCATACGGTTGATATCAATTGTGGCATCTGCTTTTTCTGTCACCCCTTCTTCGTCGATAACATCAGTCTGGACCACTAACTGCCCTTGCTTTGTTAGTCCAAAATCATCAACAATACCATAACACTTCATTTGATATCCATGTAAAAAATTGCAACATGTACTTTTGCCAGATTGTTTGGTTCCGGCAAATGCTATTATCTTAGTCATAAAGTATTCCCTTTATTTGATGATTGAGTTCTTGATTAATTTGATCTACGGTCATGTCCCCGACATCCTTGTGGGATATCTCGGGTCTTAGGTAGTTAAAGCGTCTACCACATTTTTTAACAATTTGCTGGAAGGCCTTATTGCCAGCGTCGTCCTCGTCTGTAAGTATAACTATATTGAGTGCCCCGCTAGCTTCAAGCAGAATTAACTGATCTTCATTTATACTAGATCCAAAAATACCCACGGTGTTAATAAATCCGGCCTCGTGCATCCTCCAGACATCGCCTTGTCCTTCGACTAGTATAGCAGTTTGAGTTTTCAATATTTCGTCTTTAGCAATGTTCAGCCCGTACAGTACGGACTTTTTGAATCCCTTACTGTGGAGCCATTTTGGTTTGAATTGTTCGTTAGCGGATCTCCCCACACATCCTACATAGTTATAGCCTTCATCGTACACGGGGACAACCACTCTTCCTGACATTGGCTGATTTTTTGCCAAACATTCCCCAACATCAAACAGATCTAGGGTTTCTGACGTATAACCTCTTCCAATATAATATTCTGAGGGTATATTGATTTTGGCTCTTATCTCTTCTCTACTAATAAACGGTTCGTTTCTCTCTACTTTTTTATTGAATATGTCGAGTATCTTGAAACTATTACGATGACTATTAGAGCTTGGTTCATTGAGATCATCAATGCCCTTATCTAAAAAGTTCAAACAAAAGGACGCTGTTTCATTCATTGAAATACTTCTGTTTCTATTATGGGATAGACATCCTCTCACGAACCCAAACATATTGTTTGTAAATTCCTCTTCGCAGTGGTGTGTCCAGCATGACCAATTGCCTGTGTGTGTCATACCATCGGTGAATATACAGCACGCCTCTGGATTATCTCCACCATGCACAGGACACGGAAAAGCTAACCGATTGGGGTACTCCACATACTCTATATCAAAGTTTTCTAAAACAGCCGGTAACATATTGACAAGCTCATCACACAGTGATGATATCTTCTGTTGACTCAATCTCGTCTGTTTCAAATCCTTCTTCTCTACTTCTTGTATTTTCATGAATTTCGTTTCTAGTCAAACCTTCTTCTATTCTACCAAATTTTCCATGCATTGTCATACTGACATAGTCACCGTCGTCTAAACCTTCTCCATGCCTAGCTACAACGGGAACTAATTTTCTATTACCATTATCAACACTATCCGCCGCTATTTCTTCGTTGGACTTCATCTTGAATATAGAAAAGCTAGTGCATAGCCAAATAAGCCTATCAGACCCAGAGACCACGTCTGTGGACTCTTTTGTGATACCGTCCCTATTCAACTGAACAAAGGAGAGGCACGGAGCATCATATTTCACCATAAAGTTATGTAGCTTAGTTATCTGAAAACCTAAGACTTGGTATTCTTGCATAGAGGAGCTAATTCCCTCGGAACCCATGAGCTTTAAGTAGTCATACACTATGAGACAATCTTTAGTTTTACCGTCTTCATCAAAACCAACATGCTGATATATCCATTTTCTCATTTGACTTAAAATGTTTTCAAAAGTCTCTCCAGCAATACTAATATAATGATACGGTATACTTTTTAGTTTTTCTGCTGCCGCGAATACTTTTTCTTTCTCTATCTCGTTTTCTGAAAACCGTCCAGTGGAAATTTTATTAATCTCAACGCCGGATAGATTAGCCAGAATTCGATTATAATGATCTTCCTTAGACATTTCTGTATCTAGCATAAGTACTGGGATATCTAAGTTTCCCGCAACATGCATAGCTACTGCGTCCCCGAACATAGACTTACCGACCTTGGGTCTTGCGGCCACCAAGTCCACACACTTCCGACGAAGGCCACCCCCTATTGCTACATCAAACCTGCTAAACCCGCTGGGTATTCCTGAAAAGTCAGAAACGTTTTCTGTTAAGTGCTCGACATAATCATTAACACCGTCGCCCAGCACTTCTGTCTTTTTACTAGAGGACTGATATATGTCTCCAGTAGCTTCTAAGAGAGGCTCTTCTATCTTAGCGACCAGATCCATCACATCTTCTTCACCGGTCACTGAGTCGAGTTCTCTTTCGCATGCTCTTAACGTTTGCTTGAGATCTCTAGCTAATTTAAGCTTTGCTATTTTAGCGGCATAAGAACCAATGTTTTCCTTATGTACTGGAAAATTAAACAAGGAGCGAATAAAACTAATCTCTTCCCTGCTGTTTATTTGTTCATGGACTCCCAATTGAGTTGCAGCGGATAGAATTGAGGACAGCTCTACCTGAGTGTTTTCAGAGATCGAAGTGTATATACAATCGAATATCAGTTGGTTCATGGGGTCCGTGAAGCTCCTAGAATCGATGAAGTCGATATCTAAGTACGCATCTAGACCATGCTGACATAGTGCTGCTAATACAGCTCTTTCTGCTGCCAAGTCTTCCAGTTTGTTTGTTATTTTTTTAGGCATGAGTCGCAAATATAAAAATCTCTGGCAAATTGTGGATGTATTTCGTAAGACTTATTACATCTCGTGCAAGTCTGATCAACCCTTTTAAAGGCAGGTCTTTTTCTCTCAGAGTGTGATACGTCGGGCGTCGTGTTCTTTTTATCTTGATGTTCGGTACCGCTGTCTGTAAAGCTATTGTGCCTAGGCATCTCGTTGACTGGAACTCCGGCCACTCGGCCTTTCTCATCACCGCTCTTGATGTTAGTCGTGAACGTTTCTTCTGGCTTCCTAGCTTCTCGTTTTGGCTCTACCTTTTTTGGTTTTACTTCTGCCGTTAACGCTTTAATGAGTTCCTTTTTTTGGTCGTCCGAAAGAGAGCCTAGAATATCTTGTAGGTCTTCTGACATTGTTTGTTACCTCCTTTTAGATAGGTTATTAAGTATTTGTGCCATGCTTTGTATTCTATCGGCTTTTCCGCTTAGAATCTTTACCCTAGCCTCTGCATGATTTTTAACTTTCAATATTTCCGAAGCTAGCGGGTTTTCTTTTATAGCCGAGTAGTATTTCTCCTGCCATTTAGTATACTGTGTTCCATAGTTTTGCATCACTGTAGATATTATATACCAAATACTGGAATCTGCCCAATCTAAAACTGCATTTTCTTTTGTTCGTATTGTTTCCACGTATTCTGAATAGGCGTATAGTTCATACGCGTAAAAAGCACACTCATCTCTTGTCAGCATATGGAGTGTCCCTTTATCAAAACATAAGGCTCTTGGAGCTTCTTTTTTTAGTCCAACATCATGAAGATATTTGGATTTTGTCCACGAGTCAATAGCCTCTAGGAATTCAGCTAATTTTTCTTCGCCAGTCATCTATGTCCTCGTCGTAGTTTAATTCTGCTATTTCTATGTCGTTTATTCTGCACCACTCTTTTTTATCTCTGTCTCTAGCCTGAGCCTTAAAGAACGCTAGTTTATCTTTAAAGAAAAACTTATTAAACTTAAAATGCTGCTCACCATGAACTTCTACAATCAAGTTTCTGTTTGGTATAAAAAAGTCCGCCCTCAATGTCCCTCTGCGAATACCGTTGTTCGTACCCGTGAGAGATACTTCTTCTAGTATTCTATCATACGGAAAGCAAATGTCAAGTAGTTTTTTTGCTTTTTTATGTAAATTTGACGTTTTAGAACTTGGTGATGATTTTCTCGACGGGTCCCAT
>TARA_R110000751_G_scaffold4210_3_pt1 | contig 15544 bp, 18 predicted proteins | sample TARA_R110000751 | Tara Oceans TARA_R110000751 (sample SAMEA4398001) | marine metagenome | biome: Polar Biome; feature: [MES] marine water layer (ENVO:01000295) within the mesopelagic zone...; material: water (ENVO:00002006), including particulate matter (ENVO:01000060) such as...... | reverse complement strand
GGCGGCGCCGACAGGACCGGGCGGCCTGGTCGGTCGGCCTCGTCTATGCGCGGCACAGCGTTGAGCAACATCTTGGTGTAATCGGCCTGCGGCTTGTAGAAAATATCGTCCACACTGCCCTGCTCCACAATCTCGCCATGACGCATGACGATGACGCGGTCGCACATACGGGCCACAACGCCCATATTGTGGGTAATGAGGGCGATGCCCGTACCGGTTTCGCGTTTCAATTCGTCCATCAGCTCCAGCACCTGCGCCTGCACGGTCACATCGAGCGCAGTCGTCGGCTCGTCGGCCAGCAGGAGCTCCGGATTGCAGAGCATGGCGATCGCAATCATGACGCGCTGGCGCATGCCGCCAGAGAGTTCATGCGGGAACTGGTTCATCCGGCGTGCGGCTTCCGGGATTCGCACATTCTCCAGCCAATCGACACAGATCCGGTCGGCAGCTTCCCCCTTCAACCCTTTGTGAAGAGCGAGCACTTCGCGCATCTGCGCGCCGACGGTCATGTGCGGCGTCAGGCTGGTCAGCGGATCCTGGAAGATCATCGACATTTTTGCGCCGCGAATCCTGCGCAGGGTCTCGATAGGCGCGTCCAGCATATTGGTGCCGTCAAAGTCGATATGGCCCGTAGCCGTGCCGTTTCCGGCGAGCAAGCCGAGCGCGGCAAGGGCGGTCTGGCTCTTTCCCGAGCCGCTTTCGCCAACAATGCCAAGGCATTCGCCTTCAGCGACGTCGAAACTGATGCCGCGCACGGCGTTCACGATGCCGTCGGGCGTATCGAAATCGACCTTCAAGTCTTTCACGGAGAGAATGCTCATGTCGGCAATCTCTACAGGCGCGAGGAAGGTGTGCAATGTTTTCAATGCACAAAAAAACCGCGCCGGTCAGGGCGCGGTTTGAGTTGGCGGGTCCGGCCCATCGGGAGGCAGGCCGGTCGCCGGGCTGTCAGAACCTGTAGCCGAAGCCGACCCCGACAACGAGCGGGTCGATATCGACGTCAGCCTTCACATGGGTGCCGAGCGCCGTGGTGAAGTTGACTTTGACGTCTGTGTTGATCCAGATTTTCTTGATGTCGGCGTTGAAAGCCCAGCCACCGGGCTCGCCATCCAGGTCATAATCGAAACCAGCCTGCAGGGCCGGGCCGACGCTGGAGCCGTAGCTGATACCGTCCGCAACCGAGCCTTCATCCTCGTTGAAGAAGAAGGTCGCATTCACGCCTGCGCCGACATAGGGCTTGAACTGGCCCATGTCAGTGAAGTGGTATTGCACCGTAAGTGTGGGGGGCAGCAGCCAGACGTCGCCGAGATCGACCGTGGCATCGTTGAGGGCACCCGGCACCGTGACGTTGACGGCCTTCACATCATGCGGCGTGACCGCAAGGATGAGTTCGGCCGCGATATGCTTGTTGAAGAAATAGGTGATGTCGAATTCCGGCACGTACTGGTCGGAAATATCGACATCTCCAGGCAACGTCGCGCCGCCTGCCTTAAGCGTGCCGGCCTCGTCCGGGAGGACGCCGAGCACACGGGCCCGCAGCATCCACGGACTGTCCTCGGCATGGGCTGACGCGGCGATGCCGGTCCATGCTGCGCTCGCCATGAGCGCGGTGATGAATAGTTTTTTCATTGGTTGTACCCCGCAATGTTTGTCCAATGCAGGCGATGTAGGCCTCTGGTCTTCCGCCGGTAATTACCCGTTTTGACGCGCGGTTGCACGCCGCGCGGCATGAGCGCGCTTCTAGGTAGAAGTCCCGATTGCGCTTGATTCTGGAAGGCAGGATATTGGCAGATTGTGCCTGAACTGATGGCGGGTGCGGCGTGATGGCAGGCCCTTTCTCCTTGCGACAGGCTTGAACTTGTCGGCGCGAGCGATGAACATGCCCGCCAGACCCATGCCGGAAACGGCCATCACAGGATACCGCCTATGCCCGTCATCAATTTCCTTACGCCTTGCATCTTTGACTCCGGCGCGCTGAAGCAACTGGAAGTCACGGCAAAGAAGCTTGGCATCACGCGGGCCTTCATCGTGACCGATCCTGGTATCAAGGCTGTGGGCATTCTCGACAAGGTGGTGGCGGCGCTGGGCGGCACGCCTGCGGGCATCTTCGCCGAGACGGTCGCCAATCCGACGGAAAAGCAGGCCAAGATTGCGACGCAGGCCTACAAGGATTCCGGCGCGGACGGAATTATCGCGGTTGGCGGCGGTTCGTCGATGGATCACGCCAAGGCGATCGGCCTGATGGCGTCGCATGACGAACCGCTGGAAAATTATGCGGCCATCATCGGCGGGGCGAAAAAGATTCACAAGATCCCGCCACTGATCGCCATTCCGACCACGGCGGGCACGGGGTCTGAAGTCTCGGTCGGGATGATCACGACGATGGAGAATGGCCGCAAGGAGACGTTCGCGTCGCCTCACCTGATCCCGTCGACGGCAATCTGTGATCCGGACCTGACGCTCGGCCTGCCGACATTCTTGACGGCGGCAACCGGCATGGACGCAGTGACGCACTGCATCGAGGCGGTGCTGACGCCGACCGTGAATCCGCCTGCCGAGGGCATCGGCTATGATGGCGCCACACGGGCACTGGGCGGCGGCTGGCTGCTGAAGGCGGTCAAGGACGGCAGCGATCCGGAAGCGCGCTGGCACATGATGATGGCGAGCTATGAGGGCGCACTGGCCTTCGTAAAGGGCCTGGGCGGCGTGCATGCGCTCAGCCATGCGGCCGGGCGCCTGCACGAGAAGAAACTGCACCATGGCACGCTGAACGCGATCTTCCTGCCACATATCCTGCGTTTCCACGAAGGATCTGCGGATGAGAAATACGTTCGCCTGCGACTGGCCATGGGCCTGAAGCCGAAGGCCGATCTCGGCGATGCGATCCAGGACCTGAACGATGCCATCGGCATTCCGAAGACCCTGTCCGACATTGGCCTGACAGCGGCTGACGGCCCCGGCATTGTCGAATACGCCCTGAAAGACCTCGCGCATTTCGGCAATCCGCGCACGATGACCGCCGATGACTATGCCAAGGTCTATGAAATCGCCCTCGGCTAGGAGGACGGTCCTTGCGTCCGCTTGTTCCCATCCTTCACCTGGCCGCCGGCCACCATGGCGGGCAGGTGGCGGTGTTGAAGCTGGCGGAGAACGGGCATGCACAGGCAGACCTGTCCAAGGTGCCGGCTGACCGGCTCTTGTCGGTGATGACGCGCTGCGTGTTCAATGCCGGGTTCAACTGGAAAGTCATCGACGCGAAGTGGGACGGGTTCGAGGCGGCGTTCGAGGGCTTCGATCCGGCCAAGCTGGCCTTCTTCGGCGAGGATATGATCGACGATCTCGTGTCGGACGCCCGGATCGTGCGCAACGGCCAGAAGATCAAGGCAACGCTGGAGAATGCCAGGATGGTGGCTGAGATCGAACAGTCGGAAGGCGGGTTCGGCAGGTTTCTCGCGACCTGGCCAGCGGATGACCAGGTCGGCCTGATGCATGCGCTCAATACGCGCGGTTCCAGGCTGGGCGGGGCGACGGGGCAGTATTTCCTGCGCTTCAGCGGGTGGGACGCATGGATCACGTCGCGCGACGTGTGCGTGGCGCTGGTCCGCGAGGGTGTGCTGGACAAGCCCATGGCGACGAGCAAGCGCGACCTCGGCAAGGTGCAGGCGGCGATCAATCACTGGCACTCAGGCAGCGGCCTGCCGCGTGCGGCGATCAGCCGTATCCTGGCGCTGAGCGTGGGGTGAGACTTTATTCCGGCTTCACGGCCAGCGCGCTGAACACCGACACGCAGAAGGGCACGAGATAGCTGAGGCCCATCTTCCACCAATTGAGCGCGTCGAGGACGATCACGCGTTCGAACTGGTTGATCAGGGTCAGGATTGTGCCGACCAGAATTGCCACCACGATACCGCGAATGAGGATGGGGCGCATGGTCTCTCCGTCTCACAGGCACCCGGCAGCGCTGAAATCAGTTTCCGTGCCCGTGCGAATCCGCTCATTATGAGCCCATGATTGCAGAAATACAGCATTATGCAGGCGGATTGGGGGTTGCCGCCAGCGCCATGGCGATTGGCGCCGGCTGGGTCGTGACCATCGCGTCGCCCAATTGCAGCTTTGACAAGCTGGATGGCAGCCGGGCCGACCGTCATGTGCGCGAATTGCTGCACCAGACCGCCACGCCGATCGCCGCGATCATGCTGGCAGCGGCGGCCCTGTTCATGCTGGCGACGAGCTGGGCGGCAGCCGTTACAGCAGCGCTGGCGGCATTTGGCTTCTTTTCCACGCGGCTGATGCTGGCGCCGAAGGAAGGCAAGAATCCGAAAGGCGTGAAAACGCGCCGGAAGGACCAGCGGGCGGTGTCGGTCAGCCTGTCGCTGATGTTCATGCTGATTGCCGTGATCGCAGGGATTCTCGGCCTGATCGGTATCTAGGCGTAGACCAGCCAGAGACAGCCCATCTCGTGAAGCGCCCGGAAATCATCAACGGAGCGGGTCGCGGCCTTGCGGGCAATCTCGCCGGCGGATTTGCGATTGGCGGCCAGCATCAGCACGCAGATGGCAAAGCCCGGCATGAAGGCCCACCAGACGACGGCAAAGGTGGCCAGGACGCCAAGCAGGCAGATCAGGTAGGCCAGGGCGTCCAGCACGCGGAAGCGCACATACATGTTGCGTCCGAACGCGTTGAGGAGTTCGGGGCGCTTGTGCAGTTCTTCGGCATCGATGGCGAAGCGCTGTCCCGGAACGTGTTCCATGAACAGGGCGCGCGTCATGCGGCCGGCACGATGCGGGTTAGCTGCGCACTTGAGAAACATGACTTCGTCCTCCCTGGAGCGCCAAATAAAACAGCTGCTCGTTAATCATCTGGCGATCCGGGAGCGAAAAATTCATACAAATTCAACCTTTCAGGCGCGCAATCGCCAGTACGCCCGTCTGGTGAATCCGTTTGCTACTGCGGGATCCAGCACTTATGTTGCAATGCAGCATGAAAGGTTTGTAACGCGATGCTTTACTCACTTGTCGAAATGAACCGCGTGGCGATGGCGCCGATGCGGCTGGCCGCAAAGGCTGGCCGGGCCGCCCTGATGTCCCCGCTGAACCCGCTCGGCCAGACAGAGTATGGCAAGTCGCTCGCCGCCTTCGCCGACGTCTTCGAGAGTTCCACGCGCTATTATGGCAAGCCGGAATGGCGGATTGACTCGGTTCGGGTCAACAGCGCGCCGATTGACGTGACGCCGACGGTCGCCTGGCGCTCGCCATGGTGCACCCTGTTGCATTTCAAGAAGGATCCGGAGCAGCTGGCCGCCGTGCGCAAGCCCGGATCGCCGCCCTTGCCGCGCATGCTGATCGTGGCGCCGCTGTCGGGCCATTACGCCTCCTTACTGCGTGGGACGGTCGAAGCCTTCCTGCCGCATCATGACGTCTACATCACCGACTGGTCTGACGCGCGCATGGCGCCTGTCTGGCAGGGCCGGTTCGACCTTGACGATTATATCGACCACGTCCGCAAGATGCTGACCCATATCGGCGGCGGCGCGCACGTGCTCGGCGTCTGCCAGCCGGGACCGCCTGTGCTGGCGGCCCTGTCGATGATGGCGGAAGACGATGATCCGGCCCGGCCGGCCTCGATGACGTTCATGGGCTCGCCAATCGATGCCCGCCGCAGCCCGACCGTACCGAACGAACTGGCCGAAGAGCGCTCGTTCGCATGGTTCGAAGAGAACATGATCCAGACTGTGCCCGGCCCTTATCCCGGCGTGATGCGCCGCGTCTATCCGGGCTTTGTCCAGCTCGCATCGTTCATGCACATGAACTGGGGCAAGCATGTCGACGCGCAGTGGAAATTCTTCAATCACCTTGTCGAGGGCGACGGCGACGGGTCCGACAAGCACCGCGAATTCTATGACGAATACCTGTCAGTGCTCGACCTGACCGAAGAATTCTACCTGCAGACCATCCAGCGCGTGTTCCAGGAGCATCACCTCGCGCGCGGCATCTACGCGTATCGCGGGACGCGCCTCGTCAAGCCGCAGGCGATTCGCGACATCGCCCTGATGACCGTGGAAGGCGAACTGGACGATATTTCCGGCATTGGCCAGACGCAGGCCGCACATGATCTTTGCACGAATATTCCGGCCGACATGCAGGCGGACTATATCCAGCCCGGCGTCGGCCACTATGGCGTGTTCAACGGTGCCCGTTTCCGCACGGAGATCGTCCCGCGCGTGACACAATTCACGCGCCGCTTCATCGATGTGGAAGCTGAAGCGGCCGCGCAGGATGCGGCGACGTGGGCCTAGGCCGGGCAGCAGGTGGCTTCAAAGCCGAGCAGTTCGATCCCGGGGCTGAGATAGCTTTCCTTCACCGGCTCGGTACGAGCGAGGGCGGTCGATAGATATTTCTTGTTGTCGTCGCAGAAGACGGTCGCGACCGCGGCATTCGGGCCGAGGCGCTCGGCCGCCATCAGTGCGCCAATCAGGTTGGCGCCTGAGGAAATGCCGACGCCGAGGCCCAGTTCGCGGGCCAGTGCCTGTGCCATCAGGATCGCATCGCCATCCGAGACCGCGATCACGTCATCCAGCTCCGCGAAATTGACGATGGCCGGGATGAAATCATCGGAAATGCCCTGGATGCGGTGGTTGCCGACCTTGTGACCGGTGGACAGGGTCGGGGATTCCTTCGGCTCCAGCGGGTGGATTTTTGCGCCCGGGACAGCCGCGCGCAGGGCCCGGCCAACGCCCATGACCGTGCCGCCCGTGCCGACGCCGGCCACGAACGCATCCGGCGTGAGGCCGAGCAGGGCCATCTGTTTCAGCAGCTCCGGGCCGGTCGTGTCGCAGTGGCCGATGGCATTGTCGCAATTGGAAAACTGGCAAGGCAGGAAGACGCCGTTCTGGTGCCGGGCCAGTTGCTCGGTGGCGGCAATGGCGCCGATGAAGCCGCCCTCTTCGCGGGTGACGAGGTGAAGATCTGCGCCGAGGCTGCGCAACAGCGCCTTGCGCTCGTCGCTCATCCAGTCGGGCATGTAGATATCGACCCTGTGGCCAAGCGCCCGGCCGAGCGAGGTGAGGGCGATGCCAGCATTGCCGCTGGTCGCCTCGGCAATCGTGTCGCCCGGACGCAGCGCGCCGGACCGGATGGCGCGGCTGAGGATCGACAGGGCCATGCGGTCCTTGATCGAGCCGGTGAGATTGTAATGCTCCGCCTTGGCATGGATGACGCGCTCGACGCCGCGATAACGCAGGTGGATCGAGAGGAGCGGCGTACGGCCGATGAGGCTGGCGAGGGCGCGCAGGCGCGGATGGGCGCTGGCTGGCGCCATGCGGGCCGGGGAAACGCTGTCGATTGCGGCAAGGGCAATATGCGGCATGGGGATCAGCTCCATTTGAAAGAATGGGGAGATTCACATGGAGCTCATCAAAATGCATCGCAAATATGCGACATAATCGCTGGAATATGGGTAGAATATTCGGTAATTACCGTAAATGGAAGAAAAGATAGATGATGTAGACCGGATTCTCCTGCGCGCCTTGCAGGCGGACGGCACCCAGTCGCTCGAATCATTGGCGGGCCGCGCGGACATTTCGACCAATACGTGCTGGCGCAGGGTCAAGCGCCTTGAGGATAGCGGCGTGATCGCGCGCCGGGTGGCGCTGATCGATCCGGAAAAGCTGGGGCTGAATCAGACGATCTTCGTCGCGATCCGCACGCGCGACCATTCGGCAGGCTGGCTGAAGCGGTTTGCCGATGCCGTGCGGACGATTCCGGAAGTGGTGGAATTCTACCGGATGGCCGGTGATGTCGACTATTTGCTGAAAGTGCAGGCGCGCAGCGTCCAGGATTATGACCGGGTCTACAAGGCGCTTATCGCCCGCGTCGATATTGCCGATGTCAGCGCGACCTTTGCGATGGAATGCCTGAAGAACACGACCGAGCTGCCGGTCTAGCGAAGCATGGCGGTTTCAGCGAACCCGGGGACGTGCAGCATGCGGCTGAGGCCGAGGCAGGCGGCGAGGGGTTCGCCTTCCGGCGTCTTTTCGGCGCTATCGGGCTTTTTGAGATAGGCCATCAGGTCGCCCGTCGCACCGCGCTCCAACGTGTCCAAGGTCATGTCTTCGGTGACGTCGCCCAGAATGGTGGATTTCCGGCAGGTCAGCTGTTCGGCAACGATGAGGGGCGCAGGCATCTCGCCCGTGCGGATGGCGCGCCAGGCCGCCTGCTGCGGCGCGCTGCGGATCAAGATGGCCGCAGGCAGGCCATCGCCTGCAGGCACGGCCAGCCAGAGCGCGCTCACGCTGGAACGCGCCTTTGGGGTCGTGTAGCGGACCGAATAGATCGTTCCGCCAGAATACTTGTGGGCCGAGAGGCTTGCAGCATCTGTGGCGTCGAGTCCCGCCAGCCAGTCGGAGACAGCGATATTGCGGGCTTCGCGGGCCCGGGATGAATTGCCGCTGACCATGAGGGCAACCGACTGGTCCATACGCGCAGAGGGCTTGAGCCGCGCGCCAGCCTGGATTGCTGCGTCATAGTGGGCGGCGGCGCGCTCGGCATTTCCCAGATCGACGGCAGCGCGCGCGGCGATGACATGCGCCTCACGGATCTCCAGCCGGTCAGGGCAGGTGTCGATGAAGGCTTCTGACGTACGTAGGAAATAGGCGGGGCTAGCTTCCTCGGTCGGGGATGTGATCGCTTCATGAAAACGTCCGGCTTCGGACAATCCGCAGGCGCTTTCGCCGTGAGCGTATTGCGTGAAGCCGATCAGGGTGCAGACACCCGAAGCGATGACCGCCGAGGCGAGTTTGAAGGCGAAGCGGGGCTGAGTCATTGGAACCGTCCTTGCTATACCGACAAGGAGAATCCTCAACCCTGCAGGAAGGCCCGTTCAATCGCCCACCAGAGCCCGGTTGCCCCGATGGCGGCTGAAACGGGCCAGACCAGGACCGACCGGTAGAGTTGCATCTGACCGGCACGGCTGAGGACGCCCTTGAAGTAGAGCGATGCTGCAAAGGCCATGCCGATCACGGCGAGCTGGCCGAATTCCACGCCGACATTGAAGCCGAGCAGGGCGGGCAGGAAGACATTGTCCGGCAGGCCGAGGTCTCCGAAGGCGCCGGCGAAACCCATGCCGTGGATCAGGCCGAAGCCGAAAGCGAGCAGGGGCCGCCACGCCATTGTATCCTGGAAAAGGATGTTCTCCAGCGCGGCCCAGGCAATGGTCAAAGCGATCAGCGGCTCGACGATTCCCGGCAGCGGGGTGATCACGCCGGAGGCTGCCAGCCCAAGCGTGGCAGTATGGGCAATGGTGAACGCAGAAATCTGGAATAGGAGGGATTTGATGCGCAGGCTGGAAAGGAACAGGGCCAGGACGAACACTATATGGTCCATGCCCCTGGGCAGGATGTGCTGGAATCCGATGTGAATATAGAAGCCGAACGTGGCAAAGCCCGACCGGTCAAGATTAAGCTCATCCGGTTCTGGCGGCGTGTCGGATACCGGCTTTTCAGGCGTCGCGTCTTTTCGGTCGAGTTTTGCCAGTTCGCGGCAGAGCGCCGGATCCATGCCGCCGTTTGGGCCGCAAAGCTCGTCTTCGGGATGGGCGTGGGCCTGAAGCGGGACGGTCGTGCTGATAACCATGACGCAGGTGAGTGCGGCGATCAGGCGTGCGACCAGCGCTTTCATGGGTGCATGTCCAGCAGGTCGTGCGTGCCCAGCGCGCCGTCATGGGGCGAATGGTCGGGGCCATGCACGGGCAGGATGGCAATCAGGACCGCGATGAGCACCCCGCCGCCGAGCGACAGGAAGCTGCGCAGGGGCGGCTCTTCCTTCAATGGCTCCATCAGCGGGCCGGTCGCCACATAGAGCAGCAGGCCGGCGGATATGGCGAACAGGTTGCCGACGGCTTCGGCCCCGAGCCCGTACATGAATGGCACCGACGCGATAACGCCCAGCGGGGTCGTGACCGCAGCAGCGAGGAAGGCGAGGAGGAAGGACCGGCTATTGCCGAAGCCATGGCGGCGCAGGATCGCAAAGGCGATCACGCCTTCGGGAAACTTGTGCAGCAGCAGGGATGCAGCGGCATAGACGCCGGAGGAGAAACTGGCCGCGAACGTGACCGAGTAGATCACGCCGTCGATGAATGAGTGGAGGGCGATCGCCATGACTGGCGTGGCGGCCGCCGCGTGTCCTTCTTCACCGCCTTCCGGGAACAGGACCCGGACAAGGAAGCTGAGCAACAGCCCGCCAAGGAAGCCGGTGAGAATGAGGGCAGGCGCATGACGGCTGAGCGCAAAGGCTTCCGGCGTGATGTGAAGCAGGCTGAGCGTCACCAGCATGCCGCCGGCTGCCAGCGCGAAGAGGCCGGAATGGCGTGCGCTCCAGTCGCCACGCGCAGCAACCGCGATCAGGGCGATCGTTGTCACAAAGGCAGCGATCAAGCCGAAGAATAAAGGGGCCTGCATGGACTGGAGCATAGGTGGAAAAGCGGTCTCAAGGGGGCCGCGCAGGGCCGGAAAAGGAATTACAGGACAAAGCTGCGGCGAAATGCGTTGATGTGCCCTTGTGCAAGAATGTTATATAGTCTCATTATCCAAATCGCGAGAACAAATTTGCGGTTCGCGTGTTTTCCCGCAGTGTGGCGCCAGGAGGCCCTTCGACGATGTTTACTTCACCGCGTGTATTCTTGTGCCTGATGACCGGCGTTCCGATGCTGGCTCTTGCCGGCTGCGGGCGCGATCCCGAACCTGCCGCGCAACAAGAGGCGGTGGCTGCCGACGTGCCTGTGCCTGAAGTGGTCGCGCCTGTGGCTCCTGCAACGCCCGACATAGCGGAACCGTCTGCGGGCGGTGAGGCGCATGTGCATGGCGCTGGCGAGTTTGCCGTCGCGGTCGATGGAGATGTGCTGACGGTGACGCTGGATGCGCCGCTGGCGAATTTCGGCCTCGGCGAGGGCGACGCGGACACGCTGGAAGTCAGCACCGGCATCGGCGACGGGCTCGTGCGTTTTGAAGGCGGCGCCAATTGCCAGCCCGGCGACCGCCACATCGAGACACGAACGGCGGGCGACCATAGCGGACTGACGCTGACATTGTCCTTTACCTGCACGGATATCGAGAAACTCGAGGGCGTCCGCCTGAACGCGTTCAGCGAGTTTACCGGGTTCGAGACGGTCAATGCCATTTTCATTGGTCCGGACGCGCAAGTTGCCAGCGTGCTGACAGCCGGAAACCCCGAATTGTCGACGCGCTAGAATCCGAAACGGCTGAATGACTGATCCTGCCATACAGATTGAAGGCCTGCGCTTTGCCTGGAGGGGCGCTGAGCCGGTGCTTGACGTGCCCGCCTTCGCCTTGGGGCGCGGAGAGCGGTTGTTCCTGCGTGGGCCTTCAGGCTCGGGCAAGTCGACCCTGCTCGGGGTGATCGCCGGCGTGCTCGTGGCGGATGCCGGGCGGGTGAATGTGCTGGGCCAGGAGCTTGGCAGCTTGTCCAGCGCCGCGCGCGACCGGATGCGGGCCGACCATCTCGGCGTGATTTTCCAGATGTTCAATCTCGTGCCTTATCTCTCAGTCGTGGGGAACGTGACACTGCCGCTGAAATTCTCAGACCGTCGCCGCAAGGCCGTTGGCGGGGATGCCGATGCGGAAGCCCGGCGCCTTCTCGGGCGCCTCGGTCTCAGCGATGAAGCCCTTTTGGCGCGGCGCGTGTCGGACCTCTCGGTGGGCCAGCAGCAACGCGTCGCCGCGGCGCGGGCGCTGATCGGCGGGCCGGAAATCGTGATCGCGGACGAGCCGACCTCGGCGCTCGACTCCGATGCCCGCGACCGGTTCATTGAACTCCTGTCCGAAGAAGCCGCCCGCACAGGCGCGGCCCTGTTGTTCGTCAGCCACGACGCCTCGCTGGCGCGGCTGTTTGACCGGGCGGTGGATCTTGCCGAAATCAACCGGGCCGGGGTGAGCGTATGAGAGCGATCCTGTCTCTCGCTTGGAAGAGCCTGATGAACCGCAAGGGCTCGGTGATCCTGACACTGGTGGCCGTGGCTTTGTCGGTCGCCTTGTTCCTGGGCGTCGAAAAGGCGCGGACCGGGGCGCGCGAGGGCTTTGGCAATACGATTTCGGGGACCGACCTGATCGTCGGCGCGCCGACGGGGACAGTGAACCTGCTGCTCTATTCGGTGTTCCGGATGGGCAATGCGACGGCGGAAGTATCGTGGCCGACCTATGAGACAATTGCAGCACGTCCGGACATTGCCTGGACCGTGCCGATCTCGCTGGGCGACAGCCACCGGGGCTTTCGCGTGCTGGGCACGACAGACGCGTATTTTGATCATTACAAATATGGCCGGGGGCAGGCATTGGTATTGGCCAAGGGCGAGCGGTTCAAAGATGTGTTTGATGCCGTCATCGGCGCCGATGTGGCACGCGAGCTTGGCTATGAGATCGGCTCGCCGCTGGTGTTGAGCCACGGATTGGGTGCGGCCAACCTTGATGGCGGACATGAGAACCGGCCCTTCCGGGTCGTCGGCATCCTGGCCCCGACGGGCACGCCGGTGGACCGCACGGTGCATGTCTCGCTGGAAGCGATTACGGCGATCCATGTCGGCTGGGAGACCGGTGCCAAGAATCCGCTGGCGGACACGATCGACGAGACCATGATCCGCAGCTTTGACCTGACGCCGAAAAGCGTGACCGCGATCTTTGTCGGCCTGACCCAGAAGGGGACGATCCTGACCACGCGCCGAGCGATCAACACGAACAAGGGCGAGCCGCTGAAGGCAATCATCCCCGGTGCGGCGCTGGCCGAACTGTGGAGCGTGACGGCCTTCGCCGAGCGGGCGCTGATGGCGGTGTCGGTATTTGTCATCGCGGTGGGCCTCGTGTCGATCCTGACCTCGATCCTGACGAGCCTGAACGAGCGCCGGCGCGAGATGTCGATCCTGCGCGCGGTCGGGGCGCGGCCGGGGCATATCTTCGCCCTGCTGGTGCTGGAGGCCGGCCTTGTCGGCTTCCTCGGCGCACTTGTGGGGATTGGCCTGATCCATGCGGTCCTGCTGGTGGCGGGCCCGCTGGTGGAGGCGCGCTATGGCGTGTCGCTGGCGGGCACGGGACCGGGCCTGACAGATCTCTACACACTGCTGGCGGTGACGCTGGCGGCGCTGGTGATCGGCATGGTGCCGGCCTGGGCAGCCTTCCGCCGGTCGCTGGCCGATGGCCTGTCTGTGAAACTGTGACGCTTTGAACCGCTGAAACCGGCTGGTGGAACCAGCCTCCGGAGCTTATCTAGATGACCATGAGAAAAAGCCTGATCCTGACCTCCGCCGCGCTGCTTGCGCTTATCGCTGCCTGTGGCGAGACCGCCGCACCGGAGGCGGCAGCCTCCGCCACAGAGACAGCGGCCACGGCCGTGTCCGGCCCGAAAGTCGGTGACAAGATCGGCGACAATGATGCCGAGAAGGCTGCGAAGGCAGCGGAACGCCAGGCCGCCGCGGCTGAAAAAGCCGCCGAGGCAGCACGTGTTGACGCCGAGATTGCCGCGCGCGGCGTGCGCAAGGTCGGCTGGGAAGAATTGATGCCGGAGGGCGAGGAAGAGCGCCTCGCGCAGATGTACCAGTCGCAAATGGCGACGCTCTACTCCAGCGCGCCGATTGCCGAGGGCTCTGCGGCCGATACGTCGGTGCAGATCGGCACGTTCAATACGGTCGATGCGCTGAACGGCGTGCAGGTGCGTATCCCCGGCTATACGGTGCCGTTCGAATACGGATCGAAAGCCGAGATTACGGAATTCCTGCTGGTACCGTATTTCGGGGCCTGCATCCATTCGCCGCCACCGCCGCCGAACCAGACCATTTTCGTCAGGACCGACACGCCGATCAAGCTGAAGGACCTGGCGCAGGCGGTATGGATCGAGGGCACGATGCTGACCCAGACGCAGAATTCCGATCTCGCGGACGCCGCCTATACGATCGAGATGACGGGTATAGAGAAGTACGAGTACTGAGAGAGCGAATGATGCAGCTGGACGCGGTCAAGGTTGTCGCCTGGGACTTTGATGGCGTTTTAAACCGCAACATTGAAGACGGCGTCTTTGCATGGTCGCGCGATTTCCAGCGTGACCTTGGCCTGTCGCTGGAATCGTTCAGCAGCTTTCTCTTTCAGGGACGGTTTCAGCGAGCGATGGTTGGTGAGGCCTGTCTCGTCGAACTCGTAACGGAGTGGGCAGAGGCCAACAATGCGGCAGGCCGTGAGGCCGAAATTCTGGACTATTGGTTCACACGAGACGCCCTGCACGACCCAATCGTGTTGTCGATGGTAGAGAAATTGAGGCTGCGTGGCGTGTCGAATGTGATGGCCACGAATAACGAGATTCACCGCACCGCCTTTATTGAGTCAGTCATGGGCTTTGCCGATCATATGGACCGGATATTCGCAGCAGGGCGAATGGGGGTCGCGAAACCCGACCCGGCCTATTTCCGTCATATTGAAAAGGTGCTGGGGCATCAGGGGGAAGAGGTTCTGCTCATCGATGACTTGTCGGAGAATGTAACGGCGGCGCGCAGTCTTGGCTGGCAGACCTTCCATTTTACGGAGGGCGCACACGATCTGCTGGCGGAGGCACTCAAGGTGTAAAAAAGAAGGGCAGCCAATCGGCTGCCCCTCTCATACTCTACCTGGTACTCTACTGATCGTAAGCCTTAAGGAAAAAGTCCTAACGCTTTACGAACCTCGTTCGGGCGGCCTATTTGGCGCCCTTGGCAAGCAGGTTGCGGATTTCCTCGAGGAGGACTTCCTGGCGCGGCGGCTCTGACGGTGCAGCCTCTTCCTTTTTCTTCATCGAATTCATGCCCTTGATGATCATGAACATCACGAAGGCGACGATGATGAATGAGATCAGCGCGGAGAGGAATGCGCCGATATCGACGATCGCAGCCGGCTGGACCACTTCGCCGGCCGCATCGATTACTGCGGGCGAGATCGTGTAGGTTAGTGCTGCCAGATCGATGCCGCCCATGATGGGCGCGAGGATCGGCAGGAACACGCCTTGGATGAATGCAGTGACGACGGTTGCGAACGCGCCGCCCATGACAAAGCCGACGGCCATGTCGATGAGATTGCCCTTCATGGCAAATTCTTTGAATTCCTTGAACATTGTATACCCCTCCTAAGGTTGGTTATCCCAATCGCCAGTGGAAATATTGGCTAGTATTTGAAAAGGGGGTCAAGCCGGTTCAGCAGCAGGGTGAGCCTGCCGGAAGGCAGCCTACCTGGCTTCGGGGTCTTCGCCGCCATTGACGCGGGCGCGCAATTCCTTGCCGGCCTTGAAGAAGGGAACGGCCTTTGCCGGAACCTTGACCGGTTCGCCTGTACGCGGATTGCGGCCCTTGCGGGCATCTCGCTTGCGGACGGAGAATGCACCGAAGCCGCGCAGTTCGACCCGGTCGCCGCGGGCGAGGGCTTCACCGATCTCGTCGAGAATCACATTGACCACACGCTCAAGATCCTCCTGACGGAGGTGGCTGTATTCCGAAGCGAGTTTCGCGATGAGTTCAGACTTTAGCA
>TARA_R110000751_G_scaffold4231_9_pt1 | contig 15617 bp, 14 predicted proteins | sample TARA_R110000751 | Tara Oceans TARA_R110000751 (sample SAMEA4398001) | marine metagenome | biome: Polar Biome; feature: [MES] marine water layer (ENVO:01000295) within the mesopelagic zone...; material: water (ENVO:00002006), including particulate matter (ENVO:01000060) such as...... | reverse complement strand
TGCCTATTTTTTGTCGACAGCAAGACGATCCGAGGCGCAGCCTTCCCCTGCCCAGCACGCCGGCCCTCCGGCGCAGCCGAACGGAGACCCTCGCGCCGCGAGCGACGGCGCCGAAGTCGAGGATGGACATGAACAAGCCCGAGACCCCCATCGCAGCCGATCACGCGCCCACCCATCCTCTGGAGCCGCTGACCGAGTCCGAGATCGCCGCCGCCGCAGCCCTTGTCCGCGCCGCCCGCGCGACCGAGGCCCTGCGCTTCGAGATGATCGAGCTCAAGGAGCCCTCGAAGAAGAAGGTCCGCGCCTTCGAGCCCGGCGACGACTTCCCCCGCGAGGCGCGCGTCAACGTCTTCGAGATGGGCCGCATCGGCGTGTGGAAATACGTGGTCTCGCTCTCGGCCGGCAGGATCCTGTCCGAGACCTTTGTGGAAGGCGCCCGGCCGATGATCATGGCCGAGGAGTTCCTCCAGATCGAAGCCACCGTGAAGGAGAACCCCGAGTTCCAGGCCGCCTGCGCCAAACGCGGGATCGAGGACGTGAGCCTCGTGTGCGTCGACCCCTGGTCGGCGGGCAACTTCGGCGTCGAGGGCGAGGAGGGCAAGCACGTCGCCCACACCTTCTGCTGGGTCAAGTCCGGGCCCTACGACAACCTCTACGCCCACCCGATCGAGGGGCTGAACCCGGTCGTCGACGTCAAGAAGATGGAAGTGATCCGCATCGACGACTACGGCGTGCGCGAGGTCCCCAAGGAGGACGTCAACTACGAAGCCCAGTTCCAGGACGGCTTCCGCAAGGACCTCAAGCCCATCGACGTGGTCCAGCCCGAGGGCGTGAGCTTCGACATGGATGGCCGGCGCATCACCTGGGCCGACTGGGACCTGGTGATCGGCTTCAACGGCCGCGAGGGGCTGACGCTCCATGACGTGAAGCTCGACGGCCGGCCGGTGTTCTACCGCCTCTCGATCGCCGAGATGGTGGTCCCCTACGGCTCTCCGGCCAAGCAGCACGCGCGCAAGAACGTCTTCGACATCGGCGAATATGGCCTCGGCAAGCTCGCGAACTCGCTGGAGCTGGGCTGCGACTGCCTGGGCGCGATCCACTATCTCGACGGGTATGTCTCGGGCATCGACGGCGCGCCCGAGAAGATCAGGAACGCCATCTGCATCCACGAAGAAGACGACGGCGTCCTTTGGAAGCACTGGGATTTCCGGACCGACCGCACGGAAGTGCGCCGGGCGCGGAAACTGGTGATCTCGTCGATCTCCACCGTCGGAAACTACGAATACGCCTCCTACTGGTACTTCATGCTCGACGGCACCATCGAGTTCGAGATGAAGGCCACCGGCATCATCAACACCGTCGGCTGCGAGCCGGGGAACCCCGGCAAGTACGGCACCGAGGTCGCGCCGGGCGTGCTCGGCCAGATCCACCAGCACACGTTCTGCGCGCGGATCGACCTCGCGGTCGACGGCGACGCCTGCACGGTCGTGGAATGCGACACCATCGCCCCGCCGATGGGCCCCGAGAACCCCTACGGCAACGCCTTCTACATCCAGGAGACGCCCCTCGCGCAGGAGGGCGGCCGCGCCCGGGCGCCGGAGAAGGAGCGCTATTGGAAGTTCGTCTCGGCCCAGGGGAAGAACCGCATGGGCCGGCCCACGGCCTTCAAGCTCGAGCCGACCCGCTCGATCACCGCCTTCAACAAGCCGCAGGGTCCGTCGGGCTCGCGCATGCCCTTCATCTACAAGGACCTGTGGGTCACCGCCTATGACCCCGAGGAGCGTTTCCCCGCCGGCGAGTTCATGAACCACTCCGACGGGAGCGAGGGCATTCCCGCCTGGATCGCCAAGCAGCGTCCCGTCGAGGGCGCCGACATCGTCGCCTGGCACGTCTTCGGCCTGCACCACATGCCCCGGCTCGAGGATTTCCCGGTGCAGCCGGTGGTCAAGACCGGCTTCACGCTGATGCCCAACGGCTTCTTCGACATGAACCCGGCGCTGAACATGCCGCCCGAGCGCAACGAGGCCAGCACCGACGCCGGCTGCTGCGGCGGCATCGCGGCCGAGTGACCCCGCCGCCCCCGGTGGGCGGCAGATCTGCGCCGCCGCCCCCACGGGCGGCAGATCTGCCTCGCCGCCCCCGATGGGCGGCGGCCTGACCAGCGATGCGCGTCGGCGGCCGTGGGGCGGTCGCCGGGGCGCCCAACGGCGGATCGGGGACGCAGCCCCGACCGGAGATCGACCAGACAGGGAATAGTCACCGCATGAACAAGAACCAGTTCCTGCCCCCCCACCGGGGTCCCTCGCGCCGCGCCGTCCTCGCCGGTCTGGGGGCCGGCTTCGCCGCCTCGATGGCCGGCGGCCGGGTCAAGGCCGGTCCGGGCGCGACCTACGCCGACGACCTCTGGGCGAAGACCGTCGAGGAGCTCAAGTCCGGCGGCTTCCGCATGGACCTCAACCTCCACTCCTGGGAAGGCTACACCGAGGAGCCAGTGCTCGATCCGTTCTCGACCCAGACCGGGGCGAACGTGAACCCGCAGATGCTGATCTCGGATCCCTCGGCGGTGAACAACCTGCGCTCGGGCGGGACCAAGACCTGGGACATCATCAACCTCAACAACGCCTGGCAGCGGAAAATCCTGTATCCCAACAAGCTGATCACCCCGCTCGACAAGGCCAAGTTCGAGCCGCTGTATGAAATGAACGTCCCCGAGTTCGCCTGGCCCTACAAATGGGCGATGGCCGACGACGGCGCGCTGCTGGGCATGATCCAGCGCTACGGCCCCTCGGGGGTGGCCATCAACTCCTCGATGATCGACGCGAGCGAGATCGAGGACGGCGGCTATGCCGGCCTGATCGACGGCCACGCGGGCGAATACGGCATCCTCGACTACGAGAACTGGGTGATCATGCACGCCTGCATGGCCGCGGGCTTCTCGCCCTTCCGCAAGCACACGGAAGAGGAGATGGCGGCCTATGAGGAGATGATCTTCAAGGTGATGAAGAACGCCAAGAAGATCTCGGCCGACGCCGCCACGCTGGCGCGCGACATGATCACCGGCGAGATCGTGGGCTGCTTCCCGGGCTCGCTCTATTCCGTGTCGGCCGCGCGCATGGAGGGCATGTCCGAAATCACCTGCGTGCTCCCCAAGGAGGGCATCGAGGAGACCAGGACCGACGCCGAGCCGATGGGCAAGTCGGGCATCATCTGGATCGAGATCACCTCCCAGGTCGCCAACCCCGACCCGACGCCGCTCGCCGAGGCCTTCCTGATCTACTGCCACACGCCCGAGGCCTGCCACCGGGTCGCGGCCATGGCGCCGGGCACGCTGAACCCGGTAGTGCAGATGGGCGATCCGGCGGTGCTGGGGCTGTTCTCCCAGGACGAGCTCGACGCGGTGATGTGGGGCTCCGACGGGGCCGAGCTGAAGACGCTCGTCGACCGCTGCATCGATTTCGACATCAACCCCGACTACGACGCGATGCACGACCTCTACACCGAGGCCAAGCGCTCGCGCGGGTTCTGATCCCAGGGCGGGGGCCGGAGTTGACAGCTGTCAACTCCGGCCCCCGCCCCCCCTTGTCCGCGCCCGTCCGCGCGCCGAACCTCGCGCGGGGCGCCCCTCACGAGACGGGAGACCGGCGCATGCCGCAGCCCATCCTGGAGCTCCGAAACGTCGACAAGATCTTCGGCGACTTCGCCGCGGTCGAGCGCGTGACCCTCTCGATCGCCGAGGGCGAGTTCTTCACCATCGTCGGGCCCTCGGGCTCGGGCAAGACCACGCTGATCCGGATGCTGGTGGGCATGGACGCCCCTACCCGCGGCGAGATCCTGCTGCGCGGCGCCCGCATCAACGAGATGCCCGCCAACAAGCGCCCGTTCTGCATGGTGTTCCAGTCGCTGGCGCTGTTCCCCCACATGACCGTGGGCGAGAACGTGGCCTATTCCCTCAAGTGCCGCGGCATGGGCAAGAAAGACCGCCGCGAGCGGGCGACCGAGTGCCTGGCGCTCGCCCACCTGCCCGCCTCCTACTACGACCGGGCGGTGACCCAGTGCTCGGGCGGCGAGAAGCAGCGCGTGGCGCTGGCCCGCGCGCTCGCCTACGACCCCGAGGTCCTGTTCTTCGACGAGCCGCTCTCGGCGCTCGACTACCGGCTTCGCAAGACGCTGGAGAAGGAGCTCAAGGACATCCAGCGCGAGACGGGCAAGACCTTCATCTACATCACCCACAGCCTTGAGGAGGCGATGGTGATGTCCGACCGCATCGGCGTGATGCGCGACGGGCGCATGGCCCAGGTCGGCTCGCCCCGCGAGGTCTACGACCGGCCCCGCACCCGCTTCGTGTCGGAATTCTTCGGCGAGGTGAACGCCTTCCCGGTGACCGCGCAGGACGGCCGCCTGTGGTGCGCGCCGCTGAACATGGCCTTCGACCCGCCCCCCGACGCGCCGGCCGGCTTCAAGTCCGGCGCCCTGATCGTGCGCCCCGAGCATCTGCGTTTCGACGCCGCCGCCCCCGAGCCGATCCGGGGCGAGCTCTACAACGAATACCTGCTGGGCTCCCGCGTCCAGTACCAGGTGCGCGCGGGCGCCACCACTTTGCTGGTCGAGGGGATGGGCGGCCATTCGCCCGCCGGGCGCGAGGTGGCGCTGACCTTCTCGCCCGAAGACAGCCTGCTGTTTGCGGAGTGAGGGCATGACCGACCTCTCCGAGACCATGCCGCCGCCCTCCGCCGCCTCCGCCGCGCCGGCCGCCGAGCCGCGCGCGCCCTGGCGGCCCTCGACGGGGCTACTGTGCGCGCTGCCGATGCTGCTGCTGCTGGGGCTGGGGTTTCTCGCGCCGCTCCTGATCGTGGCGGTCTACAGCTTCATGCCGCGGGGCACCTTCAGCCTGACCGGCGCGCCCACCTTCGAGAACTACGTCGACATCGTCGCGCAGAACTTCCACATCTCGTTCCTGTGGTCGATCTGGCTGGCGCTGCTGACCACCGTGATCCTGATGGCGGTGTGCTGGCCGCTGGCGGTGTCGATCAAGCGGGTCTCGCCCTCGAAGGCGTTGCTGCTGACGGTGCTGATCGTGGCGCCGCTGTTCGTGGCCGAGAACATCCGCCTGCAGGGCTGGTCGCTGTTCCTCGACCGGGCGGGGCTGCTCGACGGGGCGCTGCGCTCGACCGTGGGGCTCTCGACCGGGTCGCTGACGGCCAACGTGCCGGCGGTGGTGTTCGGGATGGCCTACATCTACCTGCCCTTCATGCTGTTCCCGATGATGCTGGGGCTCTCGAACGTGCCGCCCGCAGCCGTCGAGGCCGCCCAGGACCTCGGCGCCAGCCGCTGGCAGCAGTTCCGCGACATCGAGCTGCCGCTCGCCGCCCCCGGCCTGGTGATCGGGGCGCTGCTGGTGTTCGTGATCAGCCTCGGCGCGTTCTCCGAGTCCAAGTTCCTCGGCAAGGGCGTCATCGTCACCGTGTCGGAGGATATCGAGAGCGCCTTCACCTTCGGCCAGAACTGGCCCCGCGGCTCGGCGCTGTCGGTGCTGGTGATCGTGCTGGCGGGCGCCGCGGCCTTCGTCGGGCTGCGCCGGCTGGACCTCGATTCCATGCTGGGGAGGAAGTGATGGCGCGGCGCTCCCTTCCCGACCGCCTGCGTTCGGCCTGGCTGTGGATCGTGGTGACGATCCTCTACCTGCCGCTGGTCGCGGTGGGGCTGGCCTCCCTGTCCGAGAGCCGGTTCTTCATCTTCCCGATCCGCAAGTATTCGCTGAAGTGGTATGAGGAGAGCTTCTCCTCCCTCCAGATCCGCGACGCGCTGTGGACCTCGGTGGCGCTGGCCGCGGCGGTGGGCGTGATCGCCACGGTGCTGGCGGTGTTCGGGGCGCTGGCCTATGCGCGCCACGACTGGACGGGCAAGGGCTGGTATCAGCAGATCGTGCTGGCCCCGATCTTCTTTCCGCAGTCGGTGCTGGGGCTGGCGTTGCAGCTGTGGTTCAACACGCTGGGGCTCGACATGACCTGGCACGCCTCGGTCTTCGCGCATCTGGTGTGGATCGCGCCCATCGTGACCATGGTGATTGCGATCCAGGCCTACGGTTACGACGCCTCGGTCGAAGAAGCCGCCCGCGACCTCGGGGCCACCCGCTGGATGGTGTTCAAGGACGTGACCTTCCCGCTGCTGTGGCCGGGCGTGTTCTCGGGGCTGCTGTTCGCGGTGCTGCTGAGCTGGGGCAACTTCCCGCTGAGCTATTTCACTTCCGGCGCCGACGTGACCGCGCCCGAATGGCTCTACGGCAAGATGATCGGAGGCTACACGCCGATGGTCCCGGCGCTGGGGTTCCTGAGCGTGGTGGCCGGCGGGCTGGTGCTGGCCATCGGCATGGCGATCCAGGCGCGGCTGTCGCGCAGGGCCTGAGGCCGCGAGACTGGCCGGGAACGGGGGCGGCGCGCCGGGCGCCGCCCCCTTTTGCTTGCGCCGCGGCGAAGGCCGCCTGCGGCGAGATCAGCCGCCGTTGATCTTCCGGCGCAGCTTGGCCATCCCCGCCAGCCAGCGGTCGTAGTTCGAGGCCTTGTTGGCCATGTAGTCGCGCACCTGCGCGTGGGGCAGGATCAGGAAGCTCTCGGCCTCCAGCCCCTCGATCACGCTCTGGGCCACGTCCGCGGGGCTCAGCACCCCGTCGACGCCCTGCGCGCCGCCCTCGAGCCCGCGCAGCATCTCGGTGTCCACGCCCTGCGGGCAGAGCACCGACACCCGGATGCCGTCGTCGCGATGGGTGATCGCCAGCGCCTCGGCAAAGCCGATGGCGGCGTGCTTGGTGGTGGCGTAGACGGCGCCGTCGATCTGGCTCAGCAGCCCCGCGGCCGAGACCGTGTGCACGAACCAGCCCCCGCCCCGCGCCGCCATCTTAGGGGCCAGCAGGCGCGCGGCGCGCACATGGGCCATGACGTTGATCTCCCAGCCCTTCTGCCAGGCCGCATCGGGAGAGCTGCCGACCTGCCCCAGCACGGGGTCGGCCCAGCCTACGCCCGCGTTCGAGCACCACAGGTCCACCGGCCCCGCCTGCGCCTCGGCGAACTCGACCAGCGCCTCGAGCCGGGCGGGGTCGGAGACGTCGCAGGCGAAGCCCAGGCCCCCGATCTCGGCGGCCACCCGCTCGGTCCGCGCGGGGTCGAGGTCCGAGACCACCACCTTGCCCGCGCCCTCGGCGGCAAAGCGGCGGGCCATGCCCTCGCCGATGCCCCCGCCCGCGCCCGTCACCACCACGACCTTGCCCGCGACCTTCATCCCGCTCTCCTCCCATGCGTCCGCCGAGGTGCGCCCGGCGGTTCCTCGCCCCCCTTTGCAGCGGATGCGGGGGCCGGAGGCAAGGCCCGCCGGCGCCCGCGGGCGGCTCAGCCGATGGGGCCCTGCACCCGCTCGCCGGCCAGGAAGGCGCGCATCGCGCTCAGGCGGGCGGCGGCGAAGTCGAGAAAGGCGCGCACCCGCGGGGCGCGGCGCAGGTCGGGATGGGTCAGCAGCCACAGGCCGGTGGCGAGCTCGGGCTCGGGCGCGCCCAGCCGGCGCAGGTCGAGCCGCCCGTCGCCCACAAAGCAGGGCAGGAAGCCGACGCCGCCGCCCTGTCCGATCGCCTCGGCCATCGCCACGACCGAATTCACCCGCCAGGCCGCCTCGCCCCCCGGCGCCCGCGCCCGGGTCAGCGCCGCGGCGGGCAGCGCGGCCAGCTCGTCGGAGGGGCCCACCCAGGGCCCCGCCCCCGCGGCCAGCGGCGCCTCGACCGAGGCGTAGAGCGCCCAGCCCAGGCCCGCCACGCGCCGCCCAACCAGCGTCTCGGGCGGGCGGTCGGTGGCGCGCACCGCCACGTCCGCGTCCCGACGCGAGAGGTTCAGCGAGGGGTTGCCGAGCGCCACCTCCAGCCGGATCTCCGGGTAGGCGAGGCGAAACTCGGCCAGGATCGGGGTTAGCAGCGCCTGCAGCAGCGCGTCGGAGGTGGCGATGCGCAGGTCGCCCGCGGGCGCGACCGCGCGTTTCTCGATGCGCGAGGCGAATCCGGCGGCGTCCTCGGCCATGGCGCCGGCGGCGGCGACCATCTCCTCGCCCGCGGGGGTCGGCGCATAGCCCTCGCGGCCGCGCTCGAACAGGGGGAAGCCCACCGCCGCCTCGATCCTCGCGAGGCGGCGGAAGACGGTGGAGTGGCTCAGCTCCAGCCTGCGGGCGGCGGCAGGGAGGGAGCCGGTCTCGGCCACCGCGCCGACCAGGCGGAAATCCTCCCACGACAGGGCGCCGAGCAGGTCGGACATGGGGCGCGGCCTCCGGGTTCCAGTGCGCACAGATGAACATGCCCAATGCGGATTCGCCAAGCAGGATTGCACGGATGCAATGCCACGACGCTTCACCGCCGAAGCGTCCCCGCCTATCTTCGCGTCACCCGGAGGCGAGGGCCTCTCCCGAAACGGAGCCCGACCATGACCGCGCACCCCCTGCACCACGTGACCGCCATCGCCGGCGACGCCCGGCGCAACCTGGACGTCTACACCCGCGTCCTGGGGCTTCGGCTGGTCAAGAAAACCGTGAACTTCGACGATCCCTCGGCCTACCACTTCTATTACGGCGACGAGGCCGGCGCCCCCGGCTCGATCCTGACCTTCTTCCCCTGGGAGCATGCGGCCCGCGGCCGCCTCGGCGCGGGCGAGACGCAGGAGACGCTGTTCCGCGTTCCCGCCGGCGCCCTCGCCTGGTGGGCCGACCGGCTCGAGGCCGAGGGGCTCGACGTTTCCGCCCCCGAGACCCGCTTTGGCGAGACCGCCCTGCCCTTCCGCGACCCCGACGGGATGCGCCTGGCGCTGGTCGAGACGCCCGCCGCGGGGGACGAGCCCGCCTGGACCACCGACGAGATCCCCGCCGAACGCGCCCTTCGCGGCATGCGCGGCGTGCGGCTGCTGCTGCGCGCGACCGGGCCGACCGCGGCGATCCTGGGCGACGTGTTCGGCTTTCAGGAGACCGGACGCGACGGTTCCGTGATCCGGATGGAGGCGACGGGCGCCCCCTATGGCACGGTGGTCGAGCTGGTCGAGGCGCCCGGCGCGATGCCCGCGCGCGCCGGGCGCGGCTCGGTCCACCACATCGCCTTCCGCGCCAGCGACGACGCGGCCCAGGCCGCGATGGCCGACAAGCTGCGCCAGAGCCACGGCCTGCAGACCACCGAGCAGCGGGACCGGAACTATTTCCGCTCGGTCTATTTTCGCGAGCCGGGCGGGGTGCTGTTCGAGATCGCCACCGACTCCCCCGGCTTTGCCATCGACGAGGCCCGGGACGCGCTGGGCAAGGCGCTGAAGCTGCCGCCGCAGTATGAGAAGCACCGCGCCGAGATCGAGAAGGTCCTGCCCGGGCTCGGGTGATCGAGGGGCCTCGAACGCCCGCCCCGGACCAAATGCGAACCGCCCGCCCCGGTCTCCCGGGGCGGGCGGTCTGGTCTCGGGCCTGTCGGCGGGCGGGCCTAGTTCCCCGCGATCTCTGGCAGGAACAGGATCACGTCCGGGAACACGACCAGCAGGGCCAGCACCAGAAGATCCATGACCAGGAACCAGAACACGCCGCGGAAGATCTGCGTCGTGGTCACCAGGTTCCCGACCACGCCCTTGATGACGAACACGTTCATGCCGATGGGCGGCGTGATCATGCCGATCTCGAGCAGCTTGGTCAGCACGACGCCGAACCACACCAGGCTCCACCCCGCGTCGCCCACGATCGGAAGCACGATCGGCAGGGTCAGCAGCATCGCGCCCAGCGGCTCGAGGAACATGCCCATCATCAGGTAGATCAGCACGATCCCCAGCAGCAGCATCGTCGGCGAGGCGCCGATCGAGAGCACCGACTCCGAGATGTAGTCGCCCGCCCCCGACAGCGTCAGGAACCGGGTCAGCAGGGTCGCGCCGATGGCGATGACGATCAGCGCCGCGGTGGCGGTCACCGTCTCCTCGCCGGCCTTGCGGAACCGCTCCCAGGTGAGCTGACGCTGGGTGGCCGCGACCAGCAGCGCGAGGAACGCGCCGATGGCGCCGGCCTCGGTGGGCGTGAACACGCCCCCGAACAGGCCGCCGAAGATGCCCAGCATCACCAGCAGGATCGGCCAGGTGCCCCGCAGGGCGCGCAGCTTCTCCGACATCGGCTCGCCGCCGGTGTAGGCGGGCGCGAGGCTCGGGTTGATCTTCACCCGGATCAGCACGACCAGGATGTAGCCGATGCCCGAGATGATGCCCGCCGAGATGCCGCCCAGGAACAGGTCGGAAATCGGCTGCTGCGAGATCACGCCGTAGAGGATCATGATGATCGAGGGCGGGATCAGCGCGCCGATCGTGCCCGCGACGGCCACCGTGCCCGTGGCGAGCTCGGCGTCGTACTTCTGCTTCATCATCTCCGGCACGGCGATGCGCCCCATCGCGGCCGAACAGGCGATCGAGGAGCCCGAGACCGCCGCGAAGCCCGCCGACCCGAAGATCGCCGCGATCGCGAGGCCGCCGGGGAGTGCCGCCGTCCACACCTTGGCGGCGTGGAACATGCCCTTTGTCAGGTTCGTATGGTAGCAGATGAACCCGAGCATCAGGAACATGGGCACCGAACTGAGCACCCAGTTGGCGGCGAACTGGTAGGGCATCACCGCCAGCGCGCCCCAGGCGACGCGCCAGCTCATCAGGTACCACAGGCCCGCAAAGCTGACCGAGATCAGCGCGAACCCGATTGGCACCCGCAGCGCGATCAGGAAGAACAGGATCCCGAGCCCGGCCAGGCCGATTTCGACGTCACTCATTGAAGGCCTCCGGATCGGGCTTGGAAATGGCGAAGGGACGGCCCGCGATCAGGCACACCAGCTTCCAGGCCGAGGCGAGCGCCATCAGCCCGCAGCCCAGCGGCACCGCGAAATACGACGGCCAGATCGGGATCGTCACGATCCCCTGCTGGAGCGCCGCGCCCGAGGAGAACTTGTCGCTCGCCTCGATCCAGCCGCGCACGGCCAGAAGCGAGAACGCCCCCACCGCGATGAGGCTGGCCAGCCCCGTCAGCGAGGGCTGCACGTTCCTGGGCAGAAGGTCCGACACGATCTCAACCGAGATGTTCGCGTCGCGCGCCTCGGACACCGCCAGCGATCCGAAGGCCAGGATCACCATGTAGTAGTTCGACACGATGGTGATGGTGCCTTCCACCGGCATGTTGAACAGGTAGCGTCCCAGAACGTCGCACACGATGTGAACCATCATCAGCACGACGCACGCGAGGCCGACCAGCCCCGCGAACGCCACCAGCTTGGTCAGGATCCATTCGATCCACTTCATCGGCTACCCCGCCGTAAGAGAATTGCATGACAGGGGCCGCGCGCCGGACCGCTCCTCCGGCCCGCGACCCCGATTGCTCACTGGCCGTACGTCGCCACGTCGATCCTGGAGTGCAGCTGATCCCAGTAGATCTGGCGCAGCTGGTCCTCGCTCTCGACGCCGGCGGTCAGCTCGGACCATTTGCCCATCAGCTCGCGAAGGGTGGCGAGCTTGGCGTCGGCGTCTTCCAGGCCGAAGCGCTCGGCATAGCTCGCGCCCAGCGCCTCGGCGTCGGACTTGATCCAGGCCTTGGTCTTCTCGACCAGCTCGGCCGAGGGCTCGTGGATCGCCACGCCCTTCTCCCTGGCCATCTCCATGTTGGCGTTGCCGACCTCGTAGTAGCTGTAGACGCCGCGCGCCGACAGCGAGGCCGAAGCCTTGAGCAGGGCGATCTTGTTGGCCTCGCTCATCTCCGCCCAGCGCTCGCGGTTCATCTGCGCCACGCCCGAGACGAACGAGCCGCCGGGCACGCCCGGGGTCATGTCGGTGACGACGTCGATGAAGCCGAAGTTGGTCAGCTCGGGCGCCGAGGCCGCGACGCAGTCGACCACGCCCTGGCTCAGCCCCTCGAAGGTCTCGTTGATCGACATCGAGACGGCGGTCGCCCCCATCGCCGAGGCCCAGCGCGCCCAGAAGGCGCCGCCGGCGCGGACCCGCAGGCCCTCGAGGTCGGCGACCGAGGACACCGGCTTGGTGCACTGCAGGAAATACGACTGCGAGCCGGAGCCGGTCAGATAGACGTGGTTCTGCGCCTCGAGCTCGGCCTGGCAGTCGGGGCACTTGAAGAAGATGTATTCCATCAGCGCGCCGTTGTAGGCCATCACGTTGCGCGCCGGGTCGCCGTCCTCGAGCTCGGCCAGCGAGGCGAGTTCGGTGGCGTAGTTCATCTCCGGAAACTCGGTGATGAAGTAGGGGGTCAGGACCGTGGTCAGGTCGGCCACGCCGTCGCGAACGCCCGAGGTGGACTCGAGGAAGTTCAGCAGCGACAGCGCATAGACCTTCACGGCCAGCTCGCCGCCGGATTCCTCTTCGGCCACGTCGGCGAAGTGCTGGGTCGACTCCTCGGCAGAGGAGCCCGGCGGCCAGCCGATGGCGAAGCGCAGGTTCTCCGCGGCGAACGCCGGGGCGCTCGCCAGTCCCGACAGAGATGCGGAAATCACGAGGGCCGCGACGCTGGCGGCCGGTTTGCAATGAAACATCGGTGGGGTTCCCTGTTGTGGCAAACGCCTGCGCGGATTCTCTGGCGGCCGGTCAGGCGGTCTCATGGGGACCGGGCGACGCGCGCGCCGCCCGGTCCGGTCGCTCACATGCCGTAGGTCGAGACGTCGACCTTGGACATGACGTTCTCCCAGAGCAGCTCCGCGAGCGCGTCGCGATCGTCCACGCCCTCCATCCGCGGCAGCCACTCGTTCATCAGACCGCGCAGCGTCTCGCGCTTCTCGGTCGTGTTCTCGACGCCGAACCGCTCCTCGTAGGAGGCGGCGAGGCCCTCGAAGTCCTGCTCGATCCAGCCGCGGCTCTTGGCGATCAGCTCGTCGGAGGCGGCATGGATCTCGATTCCGCGGGCGGGCGCCTTCTCGTCGAGGTTGGCGGCGCCGTCATGGAAATAGTCCATGATCCCCTGCCCCGAGAGGTCGGTGCCCGCGTGCAGCACCCACTTGCGCTCTTCCTCCGAGAGCGACTTCCAGGTGTCGGCGTTGATCTGGCCCATGGCGAAGGCGAAGATCGAGCCGGGCACCCCGGTGGTCACGTCCGAGATCACGTCGATGAAGCCGAACTGGGTCATGTCGGCGGGGTTCGAGGCGGTGCAGTCGATGATGCCCTGGTTGAGCCCCTCGAACGTCTCGTTGATCGACAGCGACACCGGAGTCGCGCCCATGCCGGTCAGCCAGCGCGCCCACCAGGCCCCGCCCGAACGCACGCGCAGCCCCTCCATGTCCTCGACCGTCGAGACGGGCTTGTTGCACTGGAGCACGTAGGCCGAGGTGCCGAGGCCGCCGAGGAACACCTGGTTCTGGGCCTTGGCCTCTTCCTGGCACTCGGGGCAGTGCAGGGTCACGTATTCGATCATCGCGCCGAGGTAGGCGAGCGTCACCTGCTGGCGGTCGCCGTCCACCAGCTCGGCCAGGGCGGCGAGCTCGGCGGAGAAGTTGACCTCGGGATACTCGCTCAGGAAGTAGGGCCACAGGACGGTGGCGATGTCGGCGATGCCGTCGCGGATGCCGGCGTTCGACTCCATCAGGTTGAGCAGCGACAGCGGGTAGACCTTGGCGGTGAGGTCGCCGCCGGAATACTCGCTCAGCTTCTCCGCGAAGCGGGTCGCGGCCTTGTCGCCCAGCGAGTTGGGCGGCGAGCCCACGGCATAGCGCAGCTCGGTGGCCGAAGCCGACGAGGCGGCGCCCAGGGCGGTCAGCGCGACGGCCCCCAGTGCGGCGGCGCGGATGCTTGCGTTCATTCTATTCTCCTCCCGTCTGCGCCCGGCTCTTCGGCCTTTGGACGCGGTTTGGCTGGCCCGGGGGACGGCGCCCCCCGGGATCGCTCGCGTGCGGTCACCCGCGGTAGGCCATCACGTCGACCCGGGAGTGCACATGCTCCCAGAGCGCCACGCTCAGCCCTTCGCCGTCGCTGACGCCCTCCATGCGGGGCGTCCACTCTCCCATCAGCTCGCGCAGGCGGTCGAGGCGCGCGCTCGCGTCCTCGATGCCGAACCGCTCCCGATAGGACTGGGCGATCACGCCGAGATCGGCGATCCCTTCGCGCACGCCCCCGGTCATCTCGAGCAGGTTCGGCAGCGACAGCGCGCAGGTCTTCGAAGTGACGGCGCCGTCGGAATAGTCTTCAACGTTCTTCTGAAAAATGTCGGTTGCAAAGGCGCCGATGGTGTTGGGCCCCGAGCCGGACGCATAGCGCAGCTCGACGGGGGAAGCTTGCGCGGCCGCGGACGCCGTGACGGCGAACGCGATCTCGCCGATCGCTGCAGACCTTCTGGCGGCCTTCATTCTGGTTTCCTCCCGCGGGTGAATGCGCCCCGCCCGCTTCTTGCGTCGGACGGGGCGCTCGATCATCCGATCACTGGCCGTAGCTGGACAGGTCCAGCTTCGACTGGATCTCGGTGAAGTAGAGCTCGGCGAGCGCCTCCTCCCCGGCGATGTCCTTGGTCAGGCCGTCCCACTTCTCGATCAGTTCCTTCATCTTGGCGACCTTGGCCTCGCCCTCCTGAAGACCGAACTTCTCGGTGTAGTTGGCCACCGCGGTCGAGGCGTCGGCCTCGGTGTGGGCGCGGCTCTTCTTCATCAGCTCGGGGCCGGCCTGCTTGACGGGGATGCCCCGCTTCTCGGCCTCGGCGACGCCGTTCTGCGACTCCTCGATGTAGACGTAGGTGATCGCGGCGCCGAGCGCGGCGCCCGCCTTCAGCAGGGCGGTCTTCTCCTCGTCGGAGGCCTCGAGCCAGACGTCCTTGTTCAGCACGGCGGTCGCCGAGGGGAACTGCGAGCCCGGCGCGCCGGTGGTCACGAACTCGGCCACGTCGATGAAGCCGAAGTTGAACAGCTCGGGGTTGGAGGAGGCCGAGCAGTCCAGGACGCCCTGGCTCAGGCCCTCGAAGGTCTCGTTGATCGACATCGACACCGGGGTCGCGCCCATCGCCGAGGCCCAGCGCGCCCACCAGGCGCCGCCCGCACGGATGCGCGCGCCCTGAAGCTGCTCGAGGGTGTTGACCTCCTTGTTGCAGATCAGGTGGTAGCGGGTCGAGGAGCCGCCGCCGAGGAACACCGAGTTGTTCTTGGAGAACTCGCCCATGCACTCGGGGCAGTTCAGCATCGCCCATTCCATGTAGGCGCCGGCGTAGACGATGCCCACGCGGTCGCCGTCCTCGACCACCAGGTCGGTCAGCGCGGCGAGCTCGGTGCCGAAGTTCGAGACCGGGAAGTCGGACAGGAAGTAGGGCAGCAGGATCGTGGTCAGGTCCGCGATGCCGTCGCGCACGCCGCTCGTCGACTCGAGGAAGTTGAGCAGCGACAGCGGGTAGACCTTGGCGGTCATCTCGCCGCCGGTCTCGGCGGACAGAACCTCGCCGAAGGTGTTGAAGCTGTTGGAGGCGTTGGTGTTCGGCGGCCAGCCGATGGCAAAGCGCAGCTCCTCGGCCGAGGCCGTGGTCGGAAGCGCGGTGGTGGCCAGCAGCGTGGCGGCTGCGCCGGCGAAGCCGGCAAGCTTGGTGGTGCGTCGGGTCATCATGGTTCTCCCTGTCGACGTCGTCCCGGGCGG
>TARA_R110000751_G_scaffold14890_20_pt1 | contig 15620 bp, 16 predicted proteins | sample TARA_R110000751 | Tara Oceans TARA_R110000751 (sample SAMEA4398001) | marine metagenome | biome: Polar Biome; feature: [MES] marine water layer (ENVO:01000295) within the mesopelagic zone...; material: water (ENVO:00002006), including particulate matter (ENVO:01000060) such... | reverse complement strand
GCTTTCGCCCGCGCGTCGTCCATGGTGGAGCCGGTCCGCTCGTGGATCTCGCGCCCGTAGCCCTCGGGCCAGCCGTCCATCTAGTGGATCAGCGAGGCGGCGGCCGCGGCGGCGGCCTCCGGAACGCCGAACAGGTTGATCAGCGGCATGCCCCCGATCCCGATCACCAGCGCCGAGGCGGCCAGCGCCACGCCGTGGGGCAGCGGCATCGTGCCGGTCAGGCCCTGGTCGACCTCGTCGAAGAACATGATCTTGACGATGCGCAGATAGTAGAAGGCGCCGATGACCGAGGCGATGGCCCCTGCGGCCACCAGCGGCACCATCCCCGCCTGCACCGCGGCCATGAACACGTAGAGCTTGCCGTAGAAGCCCACCAGCGGCGGAATGCCGGCCAGCGAGAAGAACAGCACCAGCATCGCGATGGCCGAGGCCGGACGGGTCTTCGAGAGCCCCGCGAGGTCCGAGATCTGGGTCACCGGCTTGCCGTCCCGCTCCATCGTCAGGATGAAGGCGAAGACGCCGACGTTCATGGTCACGTAGATCGCGATGTAGATCAGCAGCGAGGAGGCGCCGTCCGGCGTGCCCGCCGCGAGCCCCACCAGCGCGAAGCCCATGTGCGCGATCGAGGAATAGGCCATCAGCCGCTTGATGTTGGTCTGCCCGATCGCCGCGATGGAGCCGAGGAACATCGAGGCGACGGCGAGGAACGCCAGGATCTGCCCCCAGTCATGCGCCGCGCCGCCAAACCCGTCGTAGAGCACGCGGGCGAACAGCGCCGCCGCGGCCGCCTTGGGGGCGGTCGCGAAGAAGGCGGTCACCGGGGTCGGCGCGCCCTCGTAGACGTCGGGCGTCCACATGTGGAAGGGCACGGCCGAGATCTTGAAGGCAAGGCCCGCGCACAGGAACACCAGGCCGAACAGCAGCCCCATCGAGGTCTCGGTCGCCGCCACCTCGGCGATGGAGGCGAACTTGGTGGCCCCCGTGTAGCCGTAGACCAGCGAGGCGCCGTAGAGCAGCAGGCCCGAGCTGAGCGCACCCAGCACGAAATACTTCAGCCCGGCTTCCGTCGAGCGCAGGCTGTCGCGGCGGATCGCGGCGATCACGTAGAGCGCCAGCGACTGCAGCTCGAGCCCCATGTAGAGCACCATCAGGTCGCCGGCCGAGACCATCACCATCATGCCCAGCACCGACAGCGCGATCAGCACCGGATACTCGAAGCGCATGATCTTGTGCTTGCGCATGTAGCCGTCCGACAGCAGCAGGATGATCGCCGCGCCGAACAGGATGATCACCTTGGCGAACCGCGCGAACGGATCGTCGATGAAGGTGCCATTGAAAGCGGTGTGCGTGCCGCCGGTCAGCCCGTCGACCGCGCCCAGGATCGCCAGGAACAGGGCGGTCAGCCAGGTGATCGGTCCGGCCCACTTGTCGCCCTGCCCGTAGGCGCCCGCCATCAGCGCCGCCATCGCGAAGATCGCCAGCAGAAGCTCGGGCAGGATGACGGAAAGGTCTTGGCTCAGCATGTCAGTGCGTCCCCTGCGCGGCGGTGTCGCCGTCCCCGTGGCCGCCGTCGCCGTGGCCCCCGGCCTCGGCCCCCTCGGCGGCCTCGATCAGGGTCGGCGCCGCGTCCGCGGTCGTGATGATGCCCGTGTCCCGGGCCTCGGCCACCGCCTGGTCGACGCCGGCGACCAGGTTCTCGACCGAGGGGCCGAAGACATCTGTGATCAGGCTCGGATAGACGCCCAGCAGCAGCATGCCGACCACCAGCGGGGCGAACAGCGACTTCTCGAGCCGGGTCATGTCCTTGATCTGCTTCAGGCTCTCCTTGATCAGGTCGCCGAAGACGACCCGCCGGTAGAGCCACAGCGCGTAGCAGGCCGACAGGATCACGCCCGTCGCCGCGCCGAACGCCGCCCAGGTCGAGACCTGGTAGGTCCCCGCCATGGTCAGGAACTCGCCGATGAAGCCCGAGGTGCCCGGCAGGCCGACGTTGCCCATGGTGAACAGCATGAACACCAGCGCGAAGGCCGGCATCCGCACCGCGAGCCCGCCATAGGCCGAGATCTCACGCGTGTGCATCCGGTCGTAGATCACGCCCACCGAAAGGAACAGCGCGCCCGAGATGAAGCCGTGGCTCAGCATCTGGAAGATGGCGCCGTCGACGCCCTGCTGGTTGGCCGCGAAGATGCCCATGGTCACGAAGCCCATGTGGGCGACCGACGAATAGGCGATCAGCTTCTTCATGTCCTCCTGCATCATCGCCACCAGCGAGGTGTAGATGATCGCCACGACCGAGAGGAAGAAGACGAAGCCCGTCATCAGCTCGGACGCCACGGGGAACATCGGCAGGCTGAAGCGCAGGAAGCCGTAGCCGCCCATCTTCAGCAGGATCGCCGCCAGCACCACCGAGCCGGCCGTGGGCGCCTGAACGTGCGCGTCGGGCAGCCAGGTGTGCACCGGCCACATCGGCATCTTCACCGCAAACGAGGCGAAGAAGGCCAGCCACAGCAGGGTCTGGAAGCCGCCCAGGATCTGCCAGCCCAGGATGTCGATCGGCCCGGCCGCGAACTCATGGGCCAGCAGCGCCGGGATGTCGGAGGTGCCCGCGTCCCAGTACATCGCGATCATCGCCACCAGCATCAGCATCGAGCCGAGCAGCGTGTAGAGGAAGAACTTGAACGAGGCGTAGATGCGGTCCTTGCCCCCCCAGATGCCGATGATCAGGTACATCGGGATCAGGCCGGCCTCGAAGAACATGTAGAACAGGAACATGTCGAGCGCGCAGAACACGCCCAGCATCAGCGTCTCGAGGATCAGGAAGCAGGCCATGTATTCCTTGACCCGGCTCGTGACGCCCCAGGAGGCGCCGATCACGATCGGCATCAGGAAGGTGGTCAGCATCACGAACAGGATCGAGATCCCGTCGACGCCCATCTTGTAGGAGAGGCCCATCAGCCAGGTCCCCTCCTCCACGAACTGGAAGTCGGGGTTGGAGCTGTCGAAGCCGCCGAGGATCACGAGGCTCAGCAGGAAGGTCGCCGCGGTGGTGATCAGCGCCACCACCTTGGCGTTGAGCTGGGCGGCGGCGTCTTCGCCGCGCAGGACAAGGATAAGGACCAGCGCCCCGATCAGGGGCAGGAAGGTCACCAGCGTGAGGATGTTGTCCATCTCAGTGCGCCCCCCCGCCGACGCTCAGCCAGGTGATCAGGATCGAGATGCCGATCAGCATCACGAACGCGTAGTGGAAGACATAGCCCGACTGGGCCCGGCCCGAGAGCCGGGTGAAGAAGGGCACCACGCCCATCGCCAGCCCGTTGATGATCCCGTCGACGATGGCGCCGTCGCCCTTCTTCCACAGGGTCCTGCCGATCCACATCGCGGGCCGGACGAAGATCCAGTGATAAAGCTCGTCGAAATACCACTTGTTGAGCAGGAACTTGTAGAGGCCGTGGTGACGCTCGGCCAGCTCGCGCGGCAGCGACGGGGACTTGATGTAGAAGATCCAGGCCACCACCAGCCCGCTCAGCATCGCCACGAAGGGCGACAGCTTCACCCAGGCCGGGACATAGTGGCTGTCGTGCATGACGTGGTTGCCCTCGCCCATGAAGATGGCGGTGTTGAACCAGGCCTCGGCGCTCTCGCCCCCGATGAAGGGGTAGTAGAACGCCATGCCCGCCAGGACCGCGCCCGCCGACAGCAGGTAGAGCGGCCACATCATCACGCCCGGGCTCTCGTGCGCGTGGTCGTAATGCTTCTTGTCCCGGGTCTCGCCGAAGAAGGTCATGAACACCAGGCGCCAGGAGTAGAAGGAGGTGAAGGCGGCCGCGATCACCAGCATGGTGAAGGCGAAGCCCGCGGCGGCGTTGTGCGAGGCGAAGGCGCCCTCGATGATCGCGTCCTTGGACACGAAGCCGGCGAAGCCCACGGGCAGGTGGATCAGGTCGTAGCTGAACGGGATCCCGACGCCCGTGATCGCCAGCGTGCCCAGCGTCATGCACAGGAAGGTCACCGGGATCTTGTGGCGCAGGCCGCCGTACTTCCGCATGTCCTGCTCATGGTGCATCGCGTGGATCACCGAGCCGGCCCCGAGGAACAGCAGCGCCTTGAAGAAGGCGTGCGTGAACAGGTGGAACATCGCCGCCTGATAATAGCCCACGCCCGCGGCCACGAACATGTAGCCCAGCTGCGAACAGGTCGAATAGGCGATGACCCGCTTGATGTCGTTCTGCACCAGGCCGACGGTCGCGGCGAAGAAGGCGGTCAGCCCGCCGATGGCCACGATGAACACCTGGGTGTTCGGCGCATACTCCATCACCGGCGACATCCGGCAGACCAGGAACACGCCCGCGGTCACCATGGTGGCGGCGTGGATCAGGGCCGAGACCGGGGTCGGACCCTCCATCGCGTCGGGCAGCCAGGTGTGCAGCAGCAGCTGCGCCGACTTGCCCATCGCGCCGATGAACAGAAGGAAGCAGGCGAGCTCGGCCGCGTTCCAGTCGGTCCACAGGAAGCGGATCGAGGTCTGCGCCAGCTCCGGCGCCGCGGCGAAGATCGTGTCGAGATCGACCGAGTCCACCACGAAGAACAGCGTGAAGATGCCCAGCAGGAAGCCGAAGTCGCCCACCCGGTTGACCACGAAGGCCTTCATCGCAGCGGCGTTGGCCGAGGGCTTCTTCCACCAGAAGCCGATCAGCAGGTAGGAGGCGACGCCCACCCCTTCCCAGCCGAAGAACAGCTGCAGCAGCGTGTCGCCGGTGACCAGCGCCAGCATCGCGAAGCTGAAGAACGACAGGTACGCGAAGAACCGCGCCTTGGCCTCGTCCTCCTCCATGTAGCCCATGGAGTAGAGGTGCACGAGCGCCGAGACCGAACACACCACGACCAGCATCACCGAGGTCAGCCGGTCCAGCCGGATGCCCCAGTCCGCGACCAGGCTGCCGCTGTCGATCCAGCGCATCAGCACCAGTTTGTCGGTCTCCTCCGGCAGGGCGAAGAAGACGATCCAGGCGAAGACCGCGGCGACCATCATGATGCCGGTGGTCAGCATCATGGCGCCCTTGTCGCCCAGCATGTTCTTGCCGAAGCCGGCGAGGATCGCTCCCGCCAGCGGCCCCAGCAGGATGAAGAGCGTCAGGCTCTCGAGCATCCCTTATCCCTTCATCATGTTGACGTCCTCGACCGCGATGCTTCCGCGATTGCGGAAGAAGCAGACGAGGATGGCGAGACCGATGGCGGCCTCGGCGGCGGCGACGGTCAGCACGAACAGGGTGAACACCTGCCCCGCGAGATCGCCCAGATGCGCCGAGAACGCCACGAAGTTGATGTTGACCGCGAGCAGCATCAGCTCGATCGACATCAGAATGATGATGATGTTCTTCCGGTTGAGGAAGATTCCGAAGATGCCCGTGACGAACAGGATCGCCGCCACGGTCAGGTAATGCTCGATGCCGATGCCCGCGCTTTCCATCGTGTTCTCTTTCCCGTTCTCAGATCCGGCCGCTGGCGACGGCGACGCCCCCGCCCGCGACGGTCCTGCCCCCCGCGCTCACAGCCCCTGCCCCGGCTTGACGTCCTTGAGCTCCACCGCCTCGTGCCGCTCGCGGTAGATCTGCTTGACCACGTCCTGGCGCTTGATGCCGGCCTTGTGGCGCAGCGTCAGCACGATCGCGCCGATCATCGCCACCAGCAGCACCAGGCCCGCGAGCTGGAACAGCAGCACGTAGTCGGTGTAGACGAGCCGGCCCAGCGCGCGGGTGTTCTCCACCTGCTCGGGTATCGGGGCGACCGCGGTGCGCAGCTCCGGCGCGGCGTCGGCGAAGACCCACTGGCCGGCGACCAGACCCAGCTGGATCAGCAGCACCAGGCCGATCAGCAGCCCCACCGGAAGATAATCGGTGATCCCGGCCCGCAGCTCGGCGAAGTCGACGTCGAGCATCATCACCACGAACAGGAACAGCACCGCCACCGCGCCCACGTAGACGATGGCGAGCAGCATGGCCACGAACTCCGCCCCCACCAGGACGAACAGCCCCGAGCAGGAGAAGAAGGCCAGGATCAGCCACAGCACCGAATGGACCGGGTTGCGGGCCAGGACGGTCATCAGCCCCGCGGCGATGGCCGTGCAGGCGAAGAGGTAGAAGGCGATCGTCGCCACGGTCATGCTTGAGCGTCCTTCTCAAGAGCAGGCGGTGTCCGCAGCGGCGTCGCATGCGGAAGCGAGGCGGCGAACGCATCGCGCGCGCTGGCATGAAGCATGCCGTCCTCCTTGTAATACTCGGTCACGAGATCCGCGACCGCGGCCTCGTCGGCGAGACGTTCGGCCACCGCATCGCCGGCAGGGGCGCCCAGGCCGAGACCGCGCAGTCGCATCAGCACGCGGACCCGGAACGGAACCGTCCCGAAGCGCTTGCGCGTCTCGCTTCCCGCCAATGTGCGGTTGGCATGCGCGAGAGCGGACGCGCCGGTGGCGACGCCATAGCGCGCGTCCAGCATCGCCGGAATCCGGCTCACGTCCTCGAGCGGAACCAGGGTCTCGACGATCTGGCGCCCGTCATGGCGCACGTAATCGACCTGAGGCTGGAAATGCACCAGCCGCGGGTCGCGCCAGGGCTCCGCCCCTTCCAGCAGGCGCGCGCTCAGCTTCCTCGCCGTCCGCCGCACCAGTTCGTAGGGCAGCTGCGTGAGGTCCTTGCCCGTGCGATAGCGCAGATGCTCCGCCAGACTCGAGACGAAACGCTCGCCGGGATCGCGGACCACGGCGAAGCTGCGGTAGGCGGCGACCTTGGCATAGGCGTTGGGGAAGTGCCGGGACAGTTGTGCGAGCGGAATATGCATCAGATCGATCCGCCCCCCCCACCGGTGGTTCTCGTGGATGCCTTCAAAGGCATTCGTCTGGTCGTCGAACGGCACCAGCAGTTGCCGCAGGCTGGTGCCGGCGCACTTCGGGATGTGGATGAACGCCAGCTTGTGATGATCGCTGATGATCATGACGCCGCCTCCCGCAAGGCCGGCGTCAGCAGGCGTTCCCGCGGGCCCGCCAGGCCGAAGCCCGCCAGGGCGCCTCCGGCGCGGTCCGCGTGAAATCGATCTCCAGGTCGCAGGCGTATTCCTCGACCCGGGTGCGGTAGGCGGGGCCGTAGCCCCCCCAGGGGTAGCCCGGCCCGCCGTAGCGGCGCGACAGCGTGCCGAGGCCGCCCGGCTGGTAGGGCGGCCAGGGGCCCCAGGGATCCTCCCACGCCACCACCCGGCGCTGCGACCAGCGCAGGGAGCGGACGTCGTCCTCGATCCCCGGCGTCTCCTCGCCGGTGGTCAGCTCGGCGTCGGGGACGCCCAGGTCGCGCACGATCTCGCGCTCGCTCAGGCCCATGCGCGGGTCCATGCGCTCCTTCAGCGTGGGTTGCGGCGCGCCCGTCGAGCAGGCCGCCAGCAGCGCGGCGCCCAGGCAGGCGAGCGCGATACGGCGCAGCATCGGCCGTCTCCTTCCTTCCCCCCAGGTGATCGCCACACGTCATGCCCCTGCCTCCCCCGCTCAGCGATAGGGGGCGTCGAGCTCGAGGTTGCGGGCGATCTCCCGCTCCCACCGCTCGCCGTTCGCCAGCAGCTTGTCCTTGTTGTAGAACAGCTCCTCGCGGGTTTCGGTCGCGAACTCGAAGTTCGGCCCCTCGACGATGGCGTCCACCGGGCAGGCTTCCTGGCAGAAGCCGCAGTAGATGCACTTCGTCATGTCGATGTCGTAGCGCGTGGTCCGGCGCGAGCCGTCCTCGCGCGGTTCGGCCTCGATGGTGATCGCCTGGGCGGGGCAGATCGCCTCGCACAGCTTGCAGGCGATGCAGCGTTCCTCGCCGTTGGGATAGCGGCGCAGGGCGTGTTCGCCACGGAAGCGGGGGCTCAGCGGCCCCTTCTCGAACGGGTAGTTCAGGGTCGCCTTGGGCTTGAAGAAGTACTTGAAGCCCAGCCGGAAGCCCCCGATGAAATCGGCGAGCACGAAGTAGCGTGCGGCGCGGGCGGCGGTGAAAGCCATCGTCGGTTTCTCCTTACCAGCGGGCGTAGCCGGGGACGCCGTACTGCGCGAGCCCGGCGGCGATGACCACCCAGCCCAGCGACAGCGGCAGGAACACCTTCCAGCCGATGCGCATCAGCTGGTCGTAGCGGAAGCGAGGCACGACCGCCTTCACCATGGCGAACATGAAGAAGAAGAACACGGTCTTGAGCGTGAACCAGAAGATGCCGTCCGGCAGACCCGGGATCGGCGAGAGCCAGCCCCCGAAGAACAGCGTCGTCATCAGCGCGCACATCAGCGTGATCGCCATGTACTCGCCGATCATGAACAGCAGGTAGGGCGTGGAGCTGTATTCCACCTGGTAGCCCGCCACCAGCTCCGACTCCGCCTCGGGCAGGTCGAAGGGGGGGCGGTTGGTCTCGGCCAGGGCGGAGATGAAGAACATGATCATCACCGGGAAATGCGGCAGCCAGTACCAGGAGAACAGGCCGTAGGCGCCGTCCTGAGCTTCCACGATCCGGGTCAGGTTCAGCGAGCCGGTGGTGATCAGCACGCCCACGATGATCAGGCCGATCGAGACCTCATAGGAGATCATCTGCGCGGCCGAGCGCAGGCCCCCCAGGAACGGATATTTCGAGTTCGACGCCCAGCCGCCCATGATCACGCCGTAGACCTCGAGCGAGGACACGGCGAAGATGAACAGGATGCCGACGTTGATGTCCGAGACCACCCAGCCCGCGTTGAACGGCACCACCGCCCAGGCCACGGTCGCCAGCACGAAGGAGACCAGCGGCGCGAGGAAGAACACGGTCTTGTCCGCGCCGGCGGGGACCACGATCTCCTTCATCGCGAACTTCAGGAAGTCCGCGAAGCTCTGCAGCAGGCCGAACGGCCCCACCACGTTGATCGATCGGCGAAGCTGCACCGCGCCCCAGACCTTGCGGTCCATCCACAGAAGGAAGGCGAGCGAGACGAGAAGGCAGACCGTCACCACCAGGCACTGAAGCGCGATGATCAGGCCCGGAAGGGCGTAGGAGGTCCAGAAGCCGGCGTCTTCCATCGTCACGTTCACTCCGCGGCCATCGGCTGCGCTTCACGGTCCGCCTTGAGCCGGGAGAGCTCGGCCATGACGGTGGAGGCGCGCTGGATCGGGTTGGTCAGGTAATGGTCCGCGACCGGGGCGATGAAGGCCGCGTCGTCGATGTCCCCGGCGGGAAGCGCCGGGCCCTCGTTGACGGGCACCTCGTCGATCAGGCCCAGGTGGGGGACCGCCTCGAACATCTTGGCGCGCAGCGCCGAGAGGCTGTCGAAGGGCAGCGTCTTGCCGAGCGTCGCCGAGAGGGCGCGCAGGATCGCCCAGTTCTCGCGCGCGTCGCCCGGGGGGAAGCCGCAGCGGTTGGCCATCTGCGGACGGCCTTCCATGTTCACGAAGATCCCGGACTCCTCGGTCCAGGCGGCGCCGGGCAGGATCACGTCGGCGCGATGCGCGCCGCGGTCGCCGTGGCTGCCCTGGTAGACCACGAAGGGGCCGGCGGGGATGTCGCCCTCGTCGGCGCCGAGGTTGAAGACCACGTCGGCCTTGAGCGCCGCCTGCACCCCGCCCTCGGCGACGCAGCCAAGGTCGAGCGCGCCGACGCGGCTGGCCGCCGTGTGCAGGATCAGCAGGCCGCTCTGGGTCTTCGCGCAGATCTCCTGCGCCATCGCCAGGATCGAGAGCCCGTCGGCGCGGGCGAGCGCGCCCTGCCCGACCACCACGACCGTGTTCAGGGCGTGGTTCTCCTCGGCGTTGTCCATCTCGAGGATCTCGGTCAGGGCGGCCTTGCCCTCTCCGGCGTGATGGACGTCGTAGGTCAGGTCGTTGCGCGCGCCGATCCGCCCGATGGTGGCGCCGTTCAGCCAGGCCTTGCGGATGCGCGCGTTCAGCACCGGCGCCTCGCCGCGCGGGTCGACGCCCACCAGCAGGATGCGGTCCGCGGTCTCCAGATCCTCGATGGTCGCGGTGCCGGCGTAGGCCGCGCGGTTGTCGGCGGGCAGCATGGCGCCGTTCAGGCGGCTCTCGACCACCCCGCCCAGGCTCTCGACCAGCGACTTCAGCGCGAAGGCGGACTCGGTGGAGGCGAGGTCGCCGACCAGGCCCGCGACGGTCTTGTCCCTGGCGGCCGCTGCGATCGCCTCGAACGCTTCGGTCCAGGTGGCGGGCTTCAGCTTGCCGTCCACGCGCACGAAGGGCCGGTCCAGCCGCTGGCGGCGCAGCCCGTCCCACACGAAGCGGGAGCGGTCGGCGAGCCACTCCTCGTTCACTCCGTCATGGTTGCGGGGCAGGATCCGCATCACCTCGCGCCCGCGCACGTCGACCCGGATGTTGGAGCCGAGCCCGTCCATCACGTCGATGGTCTCGGTCTTCTTCAGCTCCCACGGACGGGCGGTGAAGGCGTAGGGCTTGGAGGTCAGCGCGCCGACCGGGCACAGGTCGATGACGTTGCCCTGCAGTTCCGAGGTCAGGGTCTGGGCGAGGTAATTGGTGATCTCGCTGTCCTCGCCGCGGCCGGTCTGGCCCATCTCGGGGACGCCCGCGACCTCGGTGATGAAGCGCACGCAGCGGGTGCACGAGATGCAGCGGGTCATGCAGGTGCCGACCAGCGGGCCGAGGTCCATGTCGACCGCCGCGCGCTTGGGCTCGCGGTAGCGGGAGAAGTCGACGCCGTAGGCCATCGCCTGGTCCTGCAGGTCGCACTCGCCGCCCTGGTCGCAGATCGGACAGTCGAGGGGGTGGTTGATGAGCAGGAACTCCATCACCCCTTCGCGGGCCTTCTTGACCATGGGGGTGTTGGTGAACACCTCCGGCGCCTGGCCCTCGGGGCCCGGGCGCAGGTCGCGCACCTGCATGGCGCAGGAGGCGGCGGGCTTGGGCGGGCCGCCCTTCACCTCCACGAGGCACATGCGGCAGTTGCCGGCGATCGACAGGCGCTCGTGATAGCAGAAGCGCGGGATCTCCACCCCGGCCTCTTCACAGGCCTGCAGGATGGTCATCGCGCCGTCGACCTCGATCTCCTGGCCGTCGATGCTGATTTTCTTGAGGTCGCTCATGCCGCCTCCGCCGCTCCGCGGCCCCGGGATTTCCAGAGCTGCGCCTGTTCCAGATGAGTCCAGCCGAACGCTTCGTCCGTGTCGCCCTCGGCTTCGAGACGACGCAGACGGGCGACGCCCTCCTCGACCGAGGGGCGATGGCCGACCGGCACCCACCACATCACCAGCCGCGGGGTCGCCCACGGCTCGAACCACTCAGGACCGCGGGCGTAGAAGCGCCCGTGCACGGTCCTGAACACGAAATGCTCCAGCGCCTCGACGCTCTCCCACACCGAGAGGGCGGAGGCGATGCGCGTATCGCCGCCCAGCGGCCCCTGGGGGTCGAGCTGCGCCTGCTCCATGCCCGCGTCGTCGAGACGCCACACGAAGCCCGCGCTGCGCTCCCCCACCGCGTTCACCCGGTCGAGCGCATCCCTGAAGGGGGCGACCCGCGGGTCCTCCCAGTCATGGAGCAGCCGGCCCAGGTTGAAGGCGGCGATATGATGGGCGGCGGGCTGCATCACTCGGCGGCCACCGCGGCGCTGACGCGGCCGGTCTTCCTGGCCTTGATCCGATCCTCGATCTCGTCGCGGAAGTGACGGATCAGGCCCTGGATCGGCCAGGCGGCGGCGTCGCCGAGCGCGCAGATGGTGTGGCCCTCGACCTGCTTGGTCACGTCGAGGAGCATGTCGATCTCCTCGATCTCGGCGTCGCCGGTCACCAGGCGATCCATCACGCGCATCATCCAGCCGGTGCCCTCGCGGCAGGGCGTGCACTGGCCGCAGCTCTCATGCTTGAAGAACTTGGTCAGGCGCCAGACGGCCTTGATCACGTCGGTCTGCTGGTCGATGACAATGGCGCAGGCGGTGCCGAAGCTGGATTTCAGCTCCCGCATGCCGTCGTAGTCCATGATCGCGCCCTCGGCCTGGCTGGCCGGGATGATCGGGCAGGAGGCGCCGCCGGGGATCACCGCCTTGAGGTTCTTCCACCCGCCGCGGATGCCGCCGCCGTGCTTGTCGACCAGCTCGCGGAAGGGGATCGACATCGCCTCTTCCACCACGCAGGGGTGGTTCACGTGGCCGGTCAGGCCGAACAGCTTGGTCCCGGAGTTGTTCTGGCGGCCGAAGCCCGCGAACCACTCGCCGCCGCGGCGCAGGATGGTGGGGGCCACCGCGATGGACTCGACGTTGTTCACCGTCGTCGGGCAGCCGTAGAGGCCGGTGTTCGCCGGGAACGGCGGCTTCAGCCGCGGCATGCCCTTCTTGCCCTCGAGGCTCTCGAGCAGCGCGGTCTCCTCGCCGCAGATATAGGCGCCGGCGCCGTGGTGGACGTAGACGTCAAAGCCCCAGCCGTGGGCGTCGGGGCCGAGCAGGCCGGCGTCGTAGCACTCGTCGATGGCCGACTGCAGCGCCTCGCGCTCACGGATGAACTCGCCGCGGATGTAGATGTAGGCGGCGTGCGCGCTCATCGCGAAGCCGGCGATCACGCAGCCCTCGATCAGGGTGTGCGGATCGTGGCGCATGATCTCGCGATCCTTGCAGGTCGCGGGCTCGGATTCGTCGGCGTTGACCACCAGGTAGTGCGGGCGGCCGTCGGATTCCTTGGGCATGAAGGACCACTTCAGCCCGGTGGGGAAGCCCGCGCCGCCGCGGCCGCGCAGGCCGGACTTCTTCATCTCGTCGATGATCGCGTCGCGGCCCCGGGCGAGGATGTCCGCCGTGCCGTCCCAGCAGCCGCGAGCCTGCGCGCCCTTCAGCGTGCGGTCGCGCATCCCGTAGATGTTCGTGAAGATCCGGTCTTCGTCCCGCAGCATTTGCGTCACTCCTTATCGGCGCGCTGACGGCGCCAGACCAGAAACAGGGTCAGCAGCGCCCAGCCGAGCGCAGCCAGACACAGCATGTCGAGCAGGATGGCGAAGCGGGGCGCCAGGCCCAGCTCGCCGCCCAGCAGGCTCAGCCCGAGCCACAGCAGCATCGCCGCGGCGATGACGATGCTCGCCAGCCGCGTCTGCGCCCTGTCCCGTTCCGGCTGTTCGGCCACGCGCGTCACCTCTTTCGCCCCGTCCCAGATCCTGTCCTGCGTCTGAGCCCGGGCCCGTCAGTCCCGGCTCTCGCCATGGGTGTCGTTGTGGTCGGGCTCGCGCTCGGCCACCTCTTCCTCCGCCAGCCTGGCGGCCGCCGCGCGCCAGTCGTCGCGCGTCGGGCGGCCCGCGGCGCCGGGGATCTCCCGCTCGACCCAGGCCACCTCGGCGTCGCTCCACTGGGCGATCTGGCTGAAGTGGAACACCCCGTTCTCGTTCAGCCGGGTCTCGATCGCCGGGCCGATGCCCGGGATCCGCTGCAGGTCGTCGGGCTTGCCCTCGACCGCCTCGGCGAGGGACTGGGGCTGCATCGCCTCGAGCTCCTCCGAGCCTTCGGGGCGATCCTCATGATGATGCTCGGAGCCGGGTTCGGGCTGCGGCGGGGGGGCGCTGCGCTGGGGCGCGTCCTGCGCCTTCTCCGGCGCGGGCGAGGCCATGTCGGAGTTGATCATCGAGGCGTCGGCCACCGGCTCGGTCCCCTGGATGCGGGTCTGCCCGTCCTCGAGCGCCACGGCGAGCTGCACCGAGGCGTTGCGGCTGTTGCGGTCCTCCCCCTGCGGGATGATCAGCGAGGTCAGCCCGCCCTTGGGCTCGGAGGCGTAGCGCCCGCCCTGGGGGCCCGGCGTGGGGACGCGGCCGGCGGCGAGCTCGTCGAGGATCTCGGCGAAACGCTCGGTGGTCAGGTCCTCGTAGAAGTCCTTGCCGATCTGGACCATGGGGGCGTTGGCGCAGGCGCCGAGGCACTCGACCTCCTCCCACGAGAACATCCCCTCGCGGTAGGGCGTATGCGCCTTGGGGCCGATCTTCTCCTTGCACACCGAGATCAGATCCTCGGCGCCGCAGATCATGCAGGTCGTGGTGCCGCAGACCTGCACGTTGTAGCGGCCAACCGGGGACATCTGGAACATGAAGTAGAAGGACGCCACTTCCAGAACCCGGATGTTGGCGAGCCCCAGCATCTTTGCGACCGTCTCGATGATCGGACGGGAGATCCAGCCCTCCTGCTCCTGGGCGCGCCACAGGAGCGGGATCACGGCCGAGGCCTGACGCCCTTCGGGGTACTTGGCGATCTGCGTCTTCGCCCATTCCAGGTTCGCCTCGGTGAAGGCGAAGCTCTCGGGCTGTTCGTGGTGCAGGCGGCGCAGCATCAGTGAATTTCCGTGGTGGCGATTTCAGTTACGCAGACGCCGAGGCGCCCGTGCGCGGCCCGACCCGGTTCCGGCTGGCGGGAGGCGACGCTCATCGGTCGACCTCCCCGAACACGATGTCGAGCGAGCCGAGGATGGCCGAGACGTCGGCCAGCTGGTGGCCCTTGCAGATGTGGTCCATCGCGGCGAGGTGCGGATAGCCCGGCGCGCGCAGCTTGGCGCGGTAGGGCTTGTTGCCGCCGTCCGAGACCAGGTAGACGCCGAATTCGCCCTTGGGCGCCTCGACCGCGGCGTAGACTTCGCCCGCGGGGACGTGGAACCCCTCGGTATACAGCTTGAAGTGATGGATCAGCGCTTCCATCGAGGTCTTCATGTCGGCCCGCGACGGCGGCGAGAGCTTGCCGCGGTGCATCACCGGCTCGCCCTTGCACTTGTCGAGCTTCTCGATGCACTGGCGCATGATCTTCACGCTCTCGCGCATCTCCTCGACGCGGCAGAGATAGCGGTCGTAGCAGTCCCCGTTCTTGCCCACAGGGATCTGGAACTCCATCTCGTCGTAGCACTCGTAGGGCTGCGCCCGGCGCAGGTCCCAGGCCATGCCCGAGCCGCGCACCATCACCCCCGAGAACCCCCAGGCCAGCGCCTCCTCCTTGGAGATCACGGCGATGTCGACGTTGCGCTGCTTGAAGATGCGGTTGTCGGTGAGCAGCCCCTCGAGGTCGTCGACGATCTCGAGGAACGGGTCGCACCAGTCCCAGATGTCCTGGAGAAGCTGCTGGGGCAGGTCCTGGTGGACGCCGCCGGGGCGAAAATAGGCCGCGTGCAGACGGGCGCCGCAGGCCCGCTCATAGAAGACCATCAGCTTCTCGCGCTCCTCGAAGCCCCAGAGCGGGGGCGTCAGGGCGCCCACGTCCATGGCCTGCGTGGTCACGTTCAGCAGGTGGTTGAGGATGCGGCCGATCTCGCAGAACAGCACCCGGATCAGCTGGCCCCGGCGCGGGATCTCGACGCCGACCAGCTTCTCGATGGCCAGGCACCAGGCGTGCTCCTGGTTCATCGGCGCCACGTAGTCGAGCCGGTCGAAATACGGCAGGTTCTGCAGGTAGGTGCGGCTCTCCATCAGCTTCTCGGTGCCGCGATGGAGGAGGCCGATGTGGGGATCCGTCCGCTCGACGATCTCGCCGTCAAGCTCGAGCACCATGCGCAGCACGCCGTGGGCGGCCGGGTGCTGGGGCCCGAAGTTCAGGTTGAAGTTGCGGATCCGCTGCTCGGTCGTCTGGAAATCGGAGCCGTCCATGTCAGAGGTTCTCCCTTGCCGGGCCGCGGA
>TARA_R110000751_G_scaffold124739_1_pt1 | contig 15662 bp, 18 predicted proteins | sample TARA_R110000751 | Tara Oceans TARA_R110000751 (sample SAMEA4398001) | marine metagenome | biome: Polar Biome; feature: [MES] marine water layer (ENVO:01000295) within the mesopelagic zone...; material: water (ENVO:00002006), including particulate matter (ENVO:01000060) such... | reverse complement strand
CTGATCGTGATCGGAACCCGCTGGCACTGGAATGACCTCTACCACCACATCCAGAAGAACCTTCCGCACCTCTACGATATCCGTCTGAGAAAGGCCCTTGAGAGTGGGAAGGTGATCTTCCCTGAGAAGTTCTCGAGGAAGCTGCTGGGAGAGCTGCGAGAAGAGATGGGCGAGTGGGTCTTCTCCAGTCAGATGATGAACGAACCGGTCGATTCCGAGAGTGCGATCTTCTCCCCAACTCTGCTCGAGAAGATGCAGTGGAAGGGGGACAAGCGGCAGTTCATCGAAAGAGTCCCCTGTCAGACCTTTGTCGCCGTGGACCCAGCCTGGGGTGGAAACGATTTTACCGGTATTATCGTCGGTGCTATGCACGAGAACTCGAAGCTGTACATCCTCGAGGCACGGAGACTCAGAGTTAAACCAGACGAGATGCTCGACCACATCATCGCCACAGCTCAGACCTGGAACGCTGTCAAAATCGGCTTCGAGGCAGTCGGCGGCGGACAAGAGTGGTTGATGGAACATCTGAGGGACCGACTCGATAAGGCCGACTACCAGGTGCCCGTGATCCCAGTATCGCACCAGAATAAATCAAAGGATGTACGAGTCCTTGGTCTTGTTCCGCTGCTCTCTTCGAGGAGACTGTATATCCACGAAAGTTGTGATGATCTCCTTCAGGAGCTCGGCCAGTTTCCTCGTAGTAGTTACCGAGATCTCATGGACGCTACCGAGATGCTGACGAGGATCGCAACTCCTCCAGGCCGTGGTAAAACACTGAATCCACGCCGGATGCCTGGGACTGGCGAGTACGAGCTCGCTATGGTCGAGAAGCTTCAGGCCGGCAAACGCAAGCAGCACGGGTACCGTGCAAGATGGAGATAGTATGTCACAATACGGCGACGGAAAGCTCGTGAGTCCTACTCAAGGTCGAATGCGGTATATCGTCAGGAACTTCCACAAGGAGATTCCAGAGGCTCAAATCGAGGGTGTGGTCAAAGAAGCGGTGAACCTGTATAGTTCCGGGGCAGGAACCATCGAGAATGCGGTGTCGATTGCCCTCAAGAACCTGGCAGCTGGTACCAGAGGTGGTACCGGGTCGCACGGTTCCAACGCAACCCCGAGAGGTTGGTAGTGTGAAGAACAACATGAAGTCTCATCCGATTCAGAAGAGCCGAGGTACCGAAGCCGTGCCACCGAACAACTCGAAGCGGGGTTGCGTCATCGGTTCTCCGAAGGGGAATAAGGGAACGAACAAGTCTGCCCTCATCAAGCATGACGGCATTATCATCGGCGGATCAGTCACCAAGGGTAAAGAGACCCCGAGTGCCAAGTCGATCAATCGTCTCCCGAACAAGAGCACTAACATTTTGGAGTAATCCATGCCGTATTCGGAGCAGAGACTCACTCTCTCTCAACGGTTAGGACGACTGCAAGAGAATGTAAATATCGCCCAGGAGCGGCGAGACCTGAACAAACAGGTTTGGGAAGACACCCACTCATTCTACCAGTCGGACCCTCCAACAAGCTATGACCCTGAAGGCTATCGTCTCCAGGTCAACTACCCTTGGGCCTGGTACGAATCGATGATGCCATCGCTGGTGTATCGAAACCCAGTGTTCACTGCGATACCCCAGTCACAAGAATCCGAGGAGTCTGCCCCTACTGTTGAGGCAGCAGTCACTGCTGAACTACGAGCTATCGACTTCAAGAGAACCCTGAAGAAAGCTGTCCACGATACGCTCCTCTATGGAGTCGGGATCATACAGCTCGGGTACTACGACACCGCACTTGTACCGACCTCGGTCGGAGGAGCACAACCAAACACTCCAGAATCCGTCGCTTCAGAAGGACCTCGAGACTCTTCGGATCTTCCCTACGGAATCCGACCTGGACAGATCTACGCACTACACATCAGACCGCAGAACTTCATGATCGATCCATGTGCAACATCTCTTAGCGATGCCCTCTGGTGTTGCGTCGAATATGTCAGAGACCTCGAAGCAGTCAAGCGAGATCCGCAGTACCAGAATACCGGGAACCTCGAAGCTGACGAGTGGGACTGCCCACCAGGAATGACCGTCTCCGAGTTCACCAGCAAGTACAAGCGTGAACCCGAACGGCGGTTCGTCCGCCTGTATCAGTACTGGGACATGGTCGATAAGAAGGTATACACCTTCACCAAGAATAACGACAAGTTCCTCGGGTCGCAGCCCATGAGACTCCAGACCAGACGGTACCCCTTCTACATCATGCACGGTACTGACGATAATGAGAACTTCTGGACGCAGTCGCCGATGGTGCCCTGGCTCAACCTCGTTGACGAATACAACCTCACGCTCTCAAGCCGGCTCAATCACCTGCACCGCTTCAAGCGGAAATACACCTACGATATGGACCGAATCGACGAAGAGCAGATCGATGCTCTGATTCACCCGAAGGACGGAACCCTCGTCGGGGTACACGCAGCTGGTGGGAATGTAGCCGGCTCAGTCGTGCCCGTTCCAGATGCGAATGTCTCACCGGACTCCTATGCCTTCACAGCGGAGATCAAACAGCGATGGACAGAAATATCCGGCATGAGCGAGTTCGACATGGGAGGAACACGAGCAGGGGAGAGGTCCGCCTCGGAGATCGGCAGGATCGCAGGAGGAGCAAACGCTCGTCGTTCTGGGATCGGCGAACGCATAACCTCAACACTGGAGTACTTCGCAGAAGATGTCCGGTCAGTGATGGCTCAATACTACTCGAAGGAGAAGGTGGTTCAGATCACCGGCGACCGAGGCGAGGGAGTTTGGGTACCCTTCGAGGGTTCCGATCTCGAGGGCAACTACGAGTGGAAGTGCATGATCGAAGACATGGCAGAAGAGACTCGAGAAGAACGGCTCGCAAAGTCTGGGCAGATCTTGCAGATGCTCACGCCATACTCACAGGCGGGCTCCCCAGCTCCGATTATCGATATCCGACCCCAGCTGCAAAAGGTGGCTCAAGAGCTCGGTGTACGGGACCTGAGGTTCCTCCCCGAAAGCGGCCCTCTGATGGACCCCGGCCAAGAGTGGTACCTGATGCTGAAGAAGGGATTAGCACTTCAGCCCAACGAGCAAGACGACCACGAGTGGCACATCTTTGTTCACGAGGAACAGATGACGGAAACAAAAACACTCCAGTCGCAAAGCACTCTCGAACGACTGCAAAACCACCTCGAAGCACACCGAGCGATGTTGTTCGCACAGCAGCAAGCAGCCGCCGGTATGCAGCAAGTTCAACAGCAGCGTCAAGCTCCAGGGGGCACCCCAGGCCCAGGGCAAGGGAACACCAACAACCCAAGTGGTGGAGCGGGAGTGTTCGCCGGCGGTTCGCCGCAGACTCCTGAGCAGATGGCTTCCGGTGGAGCGACCGGTCAGAATATGCAGGAGCTTCTGAGGGGCGGTTTCTAATGCCTCTCTACCCGTTCAGCTGCACTACCCACGGCGACTTCGATGTGCTCCGTCCGATGGCCGAGGTTCAGCCGACCGAGAAATGTCCGAACTGTAAGAATCAGTGCAAGCGACAGTGGACTCCTCCGAGTGTGACTGTCTTCAAGGGGCAGTACATCGAAGCTCTCGATGCCTATGTCGGATCTCGAGCCCAGGAGCGTGAAGTCATCGATAAAATAAATGACAAGAGTGGCGGCAAGATCGCCGTGGAATGGCACTGATGAAGATATCACTCAAGGCTGAAGAACTACCAAAGGACCTGGCAAAGGCGATGGTCAACTCAAAGGTCACCGTCGAGATCACCTTCAATGTCGAGCTAGTTCACCTGCACGGGGGAGATATGCCCCACCAGGAGATCAACGGACCTGTCACCGATATCACCGTCAAATCAGTCACCGGGACGGGGGGACTCGATCCTCTCGTCGAATCAAACAAAAGTGAACTCCGAGGGTTGTTGAGGACTATGGGAACTAATGGCTAACTTCCATCACCCACGAGGACGAGGGATCCGCACAGTCGAGCAGTCAGCTCCTCATGTGCAGCTGTGGAACCCGCAACTCGACCTGACCTGGTCTGGCGATGAACTCCAAACCATCACCGAGACCGCCGAAGATGGAACTGACATAAGGATCACCCTCACATGGACCGCCGGCAAGATCACCTCTATCACGAGATGGGCCGAGGTACCGTAGTGGAGGAAATCGGGGCCTCACTCGGAGCTGCGGCGATTGCACTGTTTGTCGTGAAAGAGGTTTTCTCCTACCTCAAGACAAAGGGGCCGACGAATGGGAACGGGAAGTTCCACGAGTACGAAAGGTGGAAGGCGATGGAAGAAGCTCTCAGGCACAACACGCATTCGATCAAGAACACGACTCAGATACTCGGGAACCTGGTGCAGATTACAAAAGATGTGAAAGACGAAGTGAAGGAGCTACACCGTGAAATCCGCAAGTAGGTGGTTCACTCTGCTGGTTTTTCTGGTGGTACTCGGCTGTGGTCCTCAGATCCGTTCTGAGATTGCACAGCTGAGAGACCTTCAGTCGGACCTGTCGGAGGTCGAGATGAGTCTGGCGAAGGAATCTGACCCGGACATGATTGACCAATGGCACCGTGTTCGACACAACATTAAGGAGGTGATCCAATTCAAGAAGGACCACATTCAAGAATTGAAAGACGAACAGGGACAAAGTGTGAAAGACTGGCTCGGGTACGGGTCAACCATTTTTGAAACCATTCTCGGTCTGCTCGCTTTGGGCGGATTAAGCATAAGGAGATGAGGAGCGATGAAAGACATTCTCGCAAATCTGGGGAGTAAGAAGCTCCTCGTTACGGTCGCAGGGCTGCTCGGAATAGGCAGCATGAGCGACATCGATTCAACAGCAAAGGCATGGGCGATGGCTATCGTTTGTGCAGCCTATGCGTTGGCCCAAGGTCTCGCTGACGGCATGAGTAAGAAGTACGGAGGCGAGTAATGGCTAGCGGAAAAGGGAGAACTCACTCCGACGACATTCTGGAATCAGCCCTGGACGGGGCAACTTTCACTGGTCAAACAGCGGCAGGTCTCCGATTCATTCTGGGAACGGGAACGCCAACGACGACGACCGGATTGCTCAGTGCTTACAATACGGACCTGGGGCTTGCGGCCATGACCGGAACGGTCTCCTGGGCGACTACCGCCGCCTCCCCAGGACTCGGTAGCACCGCATCGATCAATGGTTCAGTACAGTGGACGAACGGGACGGTTAGCACCATTGTTGTGACAGAGATGGCAATCATGAGGAGTACTGCTACTCCGAACACTGCTGCTAGTCTGCTGTACAGCGTTGGATCGTTGAATGTTTCGGTTGGAGCTGGTGGCACGATCACGATCAACCCTGCTGGTCTCACCGTAACTGAGAGATAAAGTCTTCGGGTAACAGGGCGGTGGTATGACAGCACATTTAGGATCCAGGATATGTGACAGCAGTCGGGCAAACATATCAGGTGTGGGTCTCGATGCTGACTATACGCTAGTGTCGGGAGATGCTGGCCTGTTCATACTGGCATCCTCTGTAGAGGACGGTGGTTCCGAGTTCCGTGCAGGACAGTCGCACTCTCTCCAATGGAGGGTGCTTCCTAGCGGAACCTTCGCAACCTTAGCCTTGACGAACGCTACTGGCCCGCACCTTGACAACGCCACTGGAACCATAACCAACGGAACCAATGTGCCGAACACCATTGGAGCCACTGGAGCCCGAAGAGGCATCCAGGTCGATGGACCTAATAGCGATGGGTTCGTTGCTAGTGGTAAAGAGTTCACAAGTTCGACCTCGCAAAACTACGGGGCTGAAGTCAAGGACGCACAGACTGAAGCCCAATGGGCGATAGACATGGGGAACTGCCCAGCCAGCACGGACTATCAGTTCCAATCTTCATGGGGCTCAAAGAACGACGGAACCGCTGCGTTCACCCTCATGACGGTTACAACTGCCGCCGCTAGTGGGGTAACGCTCACAGCGGCTATCGACTCTGCCTCGGAAGTATCTGCGACACTGGTAGCTGCTGGCGAAGCGAAGACTCTCACCGCAGCCATCGACTCCACCTCCGAGGTCGCCGCAACTCTGGTCGCAGCTGCACCAGGTGTGATCTTGACTGCGAGTATCGACTCCACCTCGGAAGTATCGGCCACACTGGTCCCAGCCGCCGATGCCGAGATCCTTACTGCCGGTATTGGATCCATCTCAACGGTGACAATAGCTGTAACCGCAGTTGGCGAAGCGAAGATCCTCACCGCCGGTATCGACTCTACCTCAGAGGTCGCCGCTACCTTGGTAGCCGCAGGTGACCAGGCCCTCACCGCCGGTATCGACTCGGTCTCCGAGGTATCAGCAACACTGGCCGCCGCCGGCGAAGCGAAGATCCTGACCGCAGCCATCGATTCTACCTCAGAGGTCTCGGCCACACTGGTCCCAGCCGGCGAAGCCGAGATCCTCACAGCAGCCATCGACTCGTCCTCCGAGGTCTCAGTCACACTGGCCGCTGCTGGCGAAGCGAAAACCCTCACTGCTGGTATCGACTCCACCTCAGAAGTGGCCGCAACCTTGGCTACCGAGGGGGTCCTGACCGCAGCCATCGACTCTACCTCAGAACTGACGGCAACCCTGGTCGCCGCTGGCGAAGCCGAGATCCTCACAGCGACTATCGACTCTGCCTCGGAGGTCGTTGCCATCCTGACCGCTGCCGGGGAAGCGGAGGTCTTGACTGCCGGTATCGATTCCACCTCAGAAGTGGCCGCAACTCTGGTCTCCGATGGGATCCTCACCGCCGGTATCGACTCGTCCTCAGAAGTCGTTGCCACTCTGACCGTGCCAGCAGTACTGTCTGCGGCCATTGACTCCACTTCGACGATAACTGCCGTACTATCCACTGATCGCACAATAGATGATGTCTACGACCTGGCGGTTAAGATCGACAGGATGGCTCAGATCATAATGGCCCTCGGCCTGGGCGGGAGAAGAAGATGACCTGGGGAGAGGTGTATGCCGTCCTCGAGGCGATCTACAACTACTTCATTGAAGTGTTGATTGAGCTGCTCTCTAGTTAGACAACCGTTGATAGTAAGTTAGGGGCTTGCAATCCCCGCCCCACTTTGCAGTAGAATCTGCAACTGAAAGGAACTGTTTGTGGAACAGAACAACACAGAGGCAACAGAACAACCGGCCACCCAGCCGGACTCCAGTGCAGATGGGTTGCAGGAAGGTGGCCTTACGCCAGCTGTAGCGAGTGCTCTTGCATCGTTACCAGTTGACCAACAGACCATCGTCAAAGATCAGATCGCCAACCAAAACTCTTACATCACGAAGACGAGGCAGTCGCTAGAAAACCAAAAGCGTACCCTCCAAAAAGATGTACAGATGGCCGGCGTGATGAAAGAGCTACTCAAGGACTCAGAGTTTTCGTCGTACCTCCAGCATCGAGAAAGAGGTTCTCTCCCGAAGTTTTTCCAGGAGAGATCCAACAGCTTGAACGCCGGCAGTAATACGATGGTTACCGAGAACAACCCTGATAACTCCGGGTTCGAGTCTCCCGTTGAAGACTCATCTGTTCCAGCGAGCATGGACACGGACCTTGATATGAGACTGAGGTCAATCGAGCAGCAGCAAGCGACAGTGACAGCTCAGGCACAGATCGACGAGTTCAGTGCCAAGCACCCTGACTATAAGGAATACACGCCGCTGATGTACTCCGCTCGATCAAGACTACCGGGAGCATCTCTTGAGGACCTATACCATGTTGCCAAAGGACTCGCCGCTGCTGGTGTTCAACCAGAAGTGCAGTTTGGAGTAGAGGCAGAACAGGGACAAATCTCGACAGCAGTGGGTGACGCTACTCCCGTCTCTCCACCACCACCAGTAGGGGCCGCTTCAAGCACCTCCCCAGCTGGTAGCCCGTCTACCTCCATCGCCGAAGCCTTCGCAAAAGCAAAGGAACAGCTCGGTATTGAGGGGTCGGTTCATTTTCAATCCTCGTAGTGAAAGAGAGTAAGCAGCAATGCCACTCATTGATCCGAGTCTGGGGACGAACCCCAGTACCTACTCGGCTCTGCTGACGACTACTCTTGAGAACTTCCAGAAGCGACTCGTTGATAACTTCAGCGATGCAACTCCGCTTTTGTGGTGGCTCTCGAGTAACGGTCGGAAGCGGCACATTGCTGGCGGACAATCCATCGACATCCCTCTGATGTATGCTGGTGCGACCGTTCAGCCATTTTCCGGATACGACGATCTCCTGACGGAACCCACTGAGGGTATCGCACCTGCTACTTTCCTCTACAAGAAGTACCAGGTCCCTATCGTTATCAGTAAGGATTCCGAAACTGACAACATGGGAGAATCTCGTATCATTTCCCTGATCGAGGCCAAGGTAAAACAGGCTGAGATATCTTTCAAAGAGCAACTGAACAATGACTTCGTCAACAATGGTCTGGCCGGCACCTCTGGTGAGACGGCATACACCAGGGCGACAGCTGGTACTGTCGATGCAGTATCTGTTCTCGGCACTGCAACTCCGGATGCTTTGAGGGCCACTGGGTTGTTTGACATCTGTCAGACTTCCGACCAGGGTCGTGTATACGGAGGCATCAGTCCGACCACCTACACCTGGTGGGCGAACAAGTACGCCGACTGTGGCACCACCGCTACCGGCTTTGCCACCAACGGTGTGGACAGGATGCGTAGCCTGTACCTCGACTGCTCCAGGGGCCAGGACACTCCTGACCTGATCTTGTGCAGTCAGACTTCCTACGAGAGCTACGACTCGACGCTCGTTGACCAGAAACGGTATGTCAACACGATGGCAGCGGACGCTGGTTTCGAGTCTCTGATGTACCGGGCGACAACGATCTTGTTCGACAGAGATGTCCCCGCTGGTGTGATGTTCTTCCTCAACTCGAACTACCTCGAGCTGGATGTGCATCCTGATGTTGACATGGCGACGATTCCGTTCCGTGAGGCCGAACGCCAGTGGGCTAGGTTCTCCCGGATCATGTGGAAGGGTGAACTCACCTGCTCAAACCGAGCCCGCCAAGGGCTCCTTGTTAACGCAGTGAATTAGGAGGATAACATGAGCACGGGAACCATTTATCCGTACCCAGTCATTGACCAACCGTTCTACAACGCAACTGCAACGGCGATACCAGCTGGCGAAGTTGTGATGAGGGCAGCTGCAACTACGGCATTGAAGTCTGCGATCAATCCGTTCGCTACGACCCCAGGGCCTTTGGCTACTGAGGGAACTGTCGATACGATGACCATCATCCAGGGTGTTGAAACTGGTGCCGTGGGTGATGCTCCTGCCGTTGGTGTCACTCTTGCCCAAATCCCAGCTACTAGTTGGGGAATGGTCAGGGTGTTGGGGCCGACTTTGTGCAAGACCATCAACACAAGCACCGATGCACACCTGAGTGCGTATGGTGTTTCGCCTACCGCTGGGCAGCTGGAGAACCATACTGCATCTGCGAGCAAGTACACGGTTGCGTTCCAGGTGAACACTTCTGGGGTTACGGTTGCCGCCGACAAGCGTCAGGTGATGGTGGTTTGCACGGGACCGCAACTGGGTCTGGGTTGGCAGTTTGGCATCTACGCTGCCATTTAGACATTGAGTTGAACTTACTTGCGGCGTGGAGGGGACCCGGACGGTCTGGGTTCCCTACACTTTCCGCATGATATGGAGGACCGTGGATAAGACCGAAGAACTCAAGGAGCGTGATCGAAGCCATCAGTACAGACTTTCGTTGCTTCGAGGCGAACCCGATAAGAGTATTCTGGAATCCGAACCTCCTCCAGCACCGCCGGCCATCGTACCAGGGGGCCGAGGTGAACTGACCGTCGAGTTTGTGGTCACTCCAGCACCCAAGGAGAAGAACAGTGAACTTCGGGGAAGCAAAAACAAGGGTACAAGACGCAATCGGAGCAAGCAGCACTGAACTGGCATCTCAGATAGGTACCTTCGTCTCTGATACCATCAGGGACATCCATGCTTCTGGTAGGTGGCCCTGGGACCGCCGTTCCGAGATGTTCACTGCTCGAGGTGCCATCACAGGTACAGCCACCTGGACAAAGGGTGCGACGACAGTAACCCTCAACACCGGGAATGTTGCCACCCAGGCACTCGCTGATGAGTATGTCAGTGGGCTTATCAAGCTCTCGACCAATATCTACGAGATCGATGGGTGGGTTCAATCGACGGGAGTCTTGACCGTTTCCCCGGCGATTCTCGATGCTAGTGGCACGACAGCTTCCGTAACGATTATCCAAGACATGGTTTCGATGCCTACCGATGTTGAAACGGTCATTGAAGTCGTGGACATGGCGTACCCGAGAGTCCTCGGAGCTCGAGCTGGAAACCTGCGAAAGCGACTGTGGCCCGACCCGTTCCTGGTGATCGGTGCCTACCCCTACGAGTGGTGGACCCGAGGCGTGAACAGTGCCGGCGATATCGAGTTGATCCTGTACCCCCCTCCGAACGAGGACCGAATGTATCAGGTCGAGTACTGGAGAAGAGTCCAGCTGCCGACTGCCGATGGTGACGAGCTCGAGGTGGTGACGGGGATTCCCGAACGATTCCACCCGGTGATCGTTGCCGGCGGGAAGTACCGTGCGTTCGAGTTCGAGTTCGAGAACGAAGGAGTGAAGGCAGCTGCTCAGGCGGAGTTCTTGACTGGCTTGTCCAGGTTGCGGAACTTCTCGAGGCCAGACGCTGGAGCGATTCGCCGGCTCCGGAGTGGAAGGAGCAACCACAGAAGCTCGGGTCGATATCTCCCCACTGACCGGATCACCGGCTACACCGATTCGAGTACCTGATGTCCTGGACTAACTGGAACGACAACTATGTGTTCAGGACTGGCGGAACTGATCGGATGTTCACCCTAGCAAGCGGTGCCGCAGCGGTAGCGTTGCGAGCCCAAGGTCTGGAAGTAACGAAGGAGACGGTTGTTAGTCTTGGATCCTTCATTAACTCGGGTCAGGTAGTCACCACTGGATCCACTGCGACCGCTCCTCTTGTCGGCAAGATCCTGGTGTGCTCAGAGGGATTCTTCGTCGCTCGAGTTGTTTCTCATTTCCCGAACCTCGCAGTTACTCTCGACCGGACCTTTCCCGGCGTTTCTGGAGACTACCCGTTCATCGTTTTCCCTGGACCTGCTATCGGGGTGCCGGCATTGAACCCACAATCAGGAGTAGTCGGTCGAGCGGAAGATCAAAGAATACCAATAGAAACGACCATCGACTCCGCTTCAGAGGTGGTCGCAACCCTGGTGCCAGCGTAATGGGCTACCAGGAGAAAGAGCAAAAGAACTTCCAGGGCCTTTACGATACAAGGGTCGGAGCAGCTGCACCCGGTTGGGCCGCAGAAGATGTCGTGAACATCGACTTCCGTCGGCAGTCCATCAGGGGACGGGGACCCACCTCGAGAGTCTGGACTGACGCACTCCCTTCGCAGGGGACTTACCATGACGGGCAGAAGTCAGTCGCTCGGACAACATACGCAGCGAATGCCTTTTGTCTCGACGACCTATCCTCCACCTCGATCACCGGATTCGTTGTCCGGGCGTATGTCTCAGGGCTCAACCTCGCCAGGTTACAAGAGGAGGAAGTCTTCTCCTCGAGTGTCTTCTGGGCGATCTGTGGTTCCACCGGGAAGTCCACTTCGCAAGTACTCAGCGATGGGTGGTTGATATCACTCGAGCAGTACGCAGCTGGTGACTTCAGGTTCCGTCTCGATGTGATGCTTGAGGATACCGGAACAGCTGCAACCTCTGCGGGGTCCATTCTCGTAAACCTACCCACCCTGGAGGAGACCGACACAGTCTGCATCGAGTGGCGTTGGGACCCAGCACACTCCACGCACAAGCTGTCGTATTTCACGAACGGTAGCGACTCTGCAACAGCTACAACCAGCTCCGCCTTGTCGGCAAAGAAAGTGCATCGTGATGCGACCGCTACCTACTACCTGACCGCCGGTGCTTTTGAGTATCCGTCGAACAGGGAGAACCTCCTGTACAACTTCGATGGGACCATCGGCCAGTTCGAGATCCACAAGATCGACACCACAGATACGGAAGCTGAAACCCGCTGGCTCTCCTATGCAGAAGGAGACATACCCACCAGGGTGTACTTCTTGAGTCAACCTCGAGGAACTGAATACACCTGGGGATCGCTCGGGAACTCCAGCTACACCAACTCCGCAGCTGGCACCGTCGAGCTCTTCCCAAGAAGTGCCTATGTTGAGTCAAACGAGATCGTCATGACTCCTGGTAATACTGGATACATCACCGCCCTGAACTCGTCACTCGAAGGCGTGAAGATCTGGGGCTGGATTCTCGGGGTGACGGTCAATGCTCCCCCTGCTGGCGATACAGCCTTCACCTTCCCCCCGTGGATAATCACCGACGAAGACAACAACTTTGTGGTGACCGTTGTGGCGGGTTCAACTCCTGCGACTAACTTCAAGCTGAACATCTCGGTAGGTATGTTCGACAACCGTGCGAACCCAGAGACAAGAGCAGCTGCACTGTCGGTCCAGACTTCAGATATTGCTTTTGGGACCGCCACCAGGATCGCATTCTTTCTTCAGTCTACCCCTGAAGCATACGGTTCCGCAGCTCCGGGTGCAGCCGCCAGCACTCTCCGGGTGTTCTCCAAGTCCGGTGCCACCTGGGCTCAGGACGGTACAGACCAGACCAGTGTGTATGTTCATGGTGTCGCCAGTCTTGACTCGAATCTTGGTGGGTATGATGGAGACCCTCGAACGATCTACCACCAGCTGACAGATGTCCGGGGTTACTCGGGACTCGAGACTTTCCCGTCGAATGATGCAGAAGTGAAAGCGGTCGATGTTGCACCAGGTGGTAATGTTTACCCTAACGGCTTGTTGGTCTCACTCGACGGTACCAACGAAGTAGCCACCACATCAGTATCTGGGAAGAATGCTGTCCAGAGATGGAGAGACTCTAGAAGCGATTATGTCTACGCACTGTTCCCAGATGTCCAGGGCCGGAGATGGTTCGGTGGTATCGGGTCGATGACTGGACCGCTTCACTCGCCAATACTAGGAGTCCACGACTTCAACATTCAGGCCGGCATGGAGCAGACCATTCAGACGGCTGTCGTTCTTCCGGGCGGCGTGTATATCCGCAACCTCACAACTGGCACGGGTCAGTTTTATCCAGCTCCTATGTACGGTATCACAGGAGCTACCAGTGCGGTCCAGTACAATGACCGGTTGATCGTCTCTGGGAACGGGATGCGACCATTCAAGGTGTATCCAGGTGGGGCCGACAGTGTTGGTCTTCAGCGTCCCCTGGTTGGATTACTGAGTGAGGTTTCAGCTGACGATGGTGGGGAGCTTCTTCCGAGTACCAGTTACACCTACCGGTTCTCCTACTACAACTCACTCACAGGTGACGAGAGCAACCTGAACCCAACTGGCGAAACTGGCACGACCAGCTCAGGTCATGATACGCTGAAGCTGAATATCGGGATCCTGTCGAAGGCCAACTCCGACTGGGATTTCCTCATGGTCTACCGACAGGCTCAAGGTTCCAACACCTACTACCTGGAGCAGCGAGTACCGAGGCCAACCTACTGGATGAACTCATTGACGGCAGCGGTCATGGTCGTGACGAGTCAGATGCGAGAAACCGAGCTGTTGCTCCAGCTGACAGATAGCATCGACAACCACCCTCCAGGCGATTTCAGCACTTCCGCTATCGGTGGTCGAGTGATGCACTTCGGCGGTGCTGGTACGAATCCAGGATATGTCTACTACTCCAAGGTCCTGCTTCCGCAGTCAGCTCCTCCAACGAATGTCTGGCAGCTGAACAACGACAACTCGGATCGAGTCATGGTTATCCGCCCGCTGTTTGGTCGAGTGATCGTATTGAAGCAAAGATCTATCTGGACAGCTCGAGATGACGCAGCTGCCTCTGGTGAGCAGCCGGCGAATGTGCATATCGGTAAGGGTTGCGTGAGTCCTCGAGCAGCGGTGTCGGCGGGTAACTCCCTGTTCTTCCTTTCTCCTGACCGAGTGGTGTATGTCACTGACGGCTTCGAGGTCTCCGATGTGAGTTCCCAGTCAATCCTGGGGACGCTCGAGGTCTTGACCCAGGCCCAGCTCGAGGGTGCCCAGATGACGCATGACGCACCGGACCAGCGGATCTGGTTGTCGATCCCTCCGACTGGCGAGGGTAGCAGGAACCAGGTGCTGACCTTTGATTACCGACTGGGTCGATGGTCGAAGTGGGAAGTGCCTCACGATGTGATTGATTCTGGTCAGGATTCTTCCGGCGGCGGACAACAGCGTCCGATCATTGGATCTCGAGGATCGGTCTACTCGCTGGGGACATCGAACATCAACCAAGAGAGTGACGCTGGAGCTGGGCAGACTGACTTCTCCAACACCTACGCAGCAGCTGAGTACCTTCTCGTGGACAGCAAGTGTGCCGGATTCTCGAGTACCTTCAGCTGGAACACCAGCGTCATCGGTATGCCGGCGATGGTTGTGTTCCACTCGTCAAGTACCTCGACCGAGACGACTGATCCGATCTGGGACGGGACTCGACTCTACACCTATATCAGGGGTGTAACGACTTCAGGGTCCAACACAAAGATTCAACTTGGGCATTCTTTCACCACTTCTGGGACCCACGCCACCCTCCTGGTAGGGACCCAGTTTCGTCGATATCTGAACCACTGGTTTTCTCCACAGGGGGTCGGATTCGACTATCTGTTTGCGGGGTGGACTTTTGTACCCGACCAGGGCGTAGTCGCTGCTGACAACGATTCCGTATTCCGGGTCTGGTTTGACGACGAGTCCACCCCGACTTATTCCAGAGGAGCTAGCGAGTTCGCCAGTAGTCCGCTTGTTCCTGATCTCAGCTACTCGATGCGAAGACGAGGTCGCCGTCTGCGATACGAGATCCTCGAGGGCCGAACTCGTGGGAAATCAATGGAGTACCAGCGAGCGATTATCAGGTATCGTATACGAGGACCAAGGAGACGGAAATGAGTGATCCGAGAATCTACCACAGGGTTGGGCCGAACGCACCGGAGGGTCGTCAGATCTACGACGATATCCGCCGGCGTGATTTAGGGTTGAGCTCATCTTTCAACAGTCAACTCTCCACTGTGAATAGCACCTTGACCGGTGAGATCACGACCCTCGAGGGTCAGGTAAACGCTCTGGCCGTTACACCCGTCCAGGTTGGTACTGGTACTGGGTACACCCGGATGTCGATGGCAACAATCACGACAGCCACAGTATCGTCTGTCACCGTCACCCCAGTGGTCGCCACCCCGTTTATGTTAGAGATACGAGGTGGACTCACGCTGTTCTCCGGGCTCAACACTCGGACCTTCAAAGCAAATATCTACGAGGGAATAACTTGGATTCAGAACCTATACCAACCTGCTGAAGCTGGCTTAGTCCCGGTCGATACTGTTGACTTCCGGGGCAAAGATTCCGGTACAGCGATTGCTGGTGGTAGAGGTGGCATACCGATAGGGTTGGGTGCAACGATTCTAATTCCGAATACAGGCACGAGTAGTCGCACATTTGAATTCAAAGTTAACAGGAATGGCGGCACCTCGAGCGGTTCATCGGCTCAACACGCCGGGACTTTCAACGCCTTTCAATGGACGGTGGCATAGATGG
>TARA_R110000751_G_scaffold93925_3_pt1 | contig 15668 bp, 27 predicted proteins | sample TARA_R110000751 | Tara Oceans TARA_R110000751 (sample SAMEA4398001) | marine metagenome | biome: Polar Biome; feature: [MES] marine water layer (ENVO:01000295) within the mesopelagic zone...; material: water (ENVO:00002006), including particulate matter (ENVO:01000060) such as...... | reverse complement strand
CCACCGCTGTTTGGGGCGCGGCAGCAAGCTGCTGCAGGTTGACATGGTGCCGTGTATGTGATGTGCGGTTCACCTGGGGGAGACGACCCGGGAGCAGGGTCATCGGGTCGATTACCCTCAGAACATTGCGAACAACCCGGCACGCTTGTGCAATCCGTAAGGATAGACCATCTAGAGTTCTCTTCAACGCTAGATTCATCCCAAAACCACGTGCATCTGTCGCATTCTGCGTAGTAACAATCTTCTATGTGTGTATCACCATCCTGGGGGTTTGCGGGGAAATTGCCGTCGGGGCCACTCGGAGGAATGCACTCGCATGGCACAGTGCTGCCGATGGGCGCATAGCATCGATCTGCAGATATGTCCCAACCAGAACCAGAATTATACGTAAATGTGCAATCACCGCATTCGGTGTGTTTTGTTTGTACTATTATAAAATCAAAATCATCTGACATATGTCACCAAATATAAAAATTTCTATTATAATTTCGCCTCTAAATGTCATGATTTGTGTCAAAATTTATTAAAAGTCATTAAATATGAAAGACCTAATGAAATGCGATTTAAAACAATAATGCTAAGATTATTTACAACTTTTATAATTTGTTTGTCAATTAGTTTTAATATTGGTTTTTATTCCCAGCATGTTGTGTTAGAGCAAAGAAGAGCAGCAAATAACATAATGTTAAATGATAAATTTACAGAAATTTATGAAACTTTGGAGGCAATTTCTGCAAAATACAATATTGTAGCAGACACCAGCATGCGGGTACAGCATTACGCCAAACCGCATATGGTTTACCAAGATTTCTGCCCCGAATGCGGTGATTTATGGGGTAAGAAGAAAGAAAACGTCATATTTGTGCCTATAGATCAATTAAGCAAATTGTATGAAATGGAGCGCATTGTTTTAAACTTACCCGAACAAACAAAATTGTCGCCGGAATTAGAACCACCAGTAAATATAGAAACTGAATTGACGTCTCTTTTGCTGATTCTGAAATCGCAATCTTCTTTTGTGCATTCTTTGACCCAGATTGAAGAAAACACCAATCATTATATAAAGAATCATACGCATATATCGCCAGGACGAATTGGCAAATGCCCCGAATGCATTGAATTGTATGAGAAACAAACAACTTTAACTCAACCTATTTCTAAAAAACGACATGAGGAATTACTAAAGATAAAAAATGGATTTAATGCAAGCACCAATTAACTATCTGTTTGATGTAGATGGAACATTAACGCCACCTAGGCAAAGCATACCTTCAGAATTTAAAGGCGTGTTTATAAATTGGGTTGAAGATAAACAAAAAGACGATGATAAAGTATATCTTGTGACTGGCAGCGACAAGGATAAAACAGTAGAACAAATAGGACGTTATTTGTGGACCAAAGTAGATGGTGTATATCAAAACTGCGGGAATCAATTATACCAAAATGGAAATATCAAAATTGAAAACAAATGGTACCCAGATTTCAAATTTATTAATTTTTTAAAAAAACAATTAAATAACAGTGAGTGGAACGGCACGGCATCCAATAATATAGAAGAAAGAATAGGCATGGTGAACTTTTCCACAATAGGAAGAGACTGTACTTTAGAACAAAGAATGAAATATGTTAAATGGGATTCTGAACAAGATAAATCTGAAAGAGAAATAATAGCTGAGAATATCGAGGATCAATTTCCGGAATTGAATGTGTCTATTGGCGGGGAAATAAGCATGGACATTTATCCAGCAGGCAAAGACAAATCACAAATATTAGACACCATTGAGGGTGAATGCGTGTTTTTTGGAGATAAAATGGATTGCGGCGGCAATGATTATTCTTTAGCCCAAGCAGTCATTGAAAGAAATGGCGAGTCAGCATGTCATCATGTTGCCGATTGGAAAGAAACACTATCCATTATAAATAGTTTGTGATATCCCAAAATCTTGCCCGCAATATGGGCAAAACATCTTTTCAATTTTTGGCAAATCGCCGATTGTCCACCAACCTTGGCAATCTGGGCAATTAAAATGGTACAATCTCTCAATTGAAACATTGCGGATCACAGTGGGATTGATTCCCTCCCGCACCATATAAATTTTTTCTATTGTTCTTTTTGTTGTTGTCATTAGATGCGCACTCTGAGTTTTAATTGCCACTTGTTAAAAATACATTGCGAAAAATAAAATCACAATTGCCGCAGTATGTTTAACAATTCAGAATCATCGCATTGTTTTATGACTTATTCCATCCATTTAACAATACTCTTAGAGCATTTCCGCCTAGAATTTTTTCCATATCAGATTCTGAATATTTGGGAGTTCCTACACCTTTGTATTCGGCCATCATGAATTTAGTAAATCTCGGCAATTGAGACATGTTGATGATTTCATCTGGCGGATCTGTGAAACCATCAAAATCAGTGCCTATGCCCGGAACGCCGATGCCGCCCACTTTAACAAGATGCTCTAATGTTTGCGACAAATATTTTAAACCCATTCGTGTGTCAGTAGGTGCCAACCAGTAATTCATAAATATCATGCCGATAGTGCCACCATTATCAGCGATCCATTTAATCTCCCAATCTTCTAAATTATAAGGATCAGGGTTGACAGCGTAAACACCAGTGTGTGTTGCAATCACGCAATTCTTTTTACCACTCGATTCCACCATTTCATAAATTTGGGATCTTGCTTTTAACGTGCAATGGCAAATGTCTATGACCATTCCAAGATCTAGCATTTTTTCAACTACTTTTATGCCAATATCTGTTAAGCCTTTGGTGGTATCCCATCTACCCAGCGCTTCTTGCCAATCAAAGTGGTTTAGACCATAATCTGGGTATGGAAAGATCGGCGACACACAATGATTAGGGTAAAAATGCGCTAATCCTAAGTATGCCACACCTCTATTATAAAAGTGTTCCAAATTTGCGAGTATTTCTTCTTCTATTTCTTTGGGGTCCGATTTGCTGTCTTCGACTTTTTTGCCAGATATTGGGCCTTGCAATGAGTGTGCGCCTTCTATTGCATGAACCACGCAAGGAGTGTTGCTGTCGAGGCAATCTTTTAATTCTGCTGGGTTAAGGGCTATTTTAATTGCATCCTCTGGTTTACTTTTTTCATTGTGTTTGTTTATTTGTGCTTCTATTTCATCAAGCATTGCTATTGTAATATCAGAATATGGTGGGTCAAATGCTTTTCTCCGCACGGCAGGCATAACGCGCAATATCCATTTTATCAATGAAATATCATCTATCCACCCTTGTTCGGTGACATAAGCAGTGGACAACAACACATCTAATCCACCTTTTTTCATCATGTCAAAATTATTTCTGGCTGCGAATGGCCAAAATTTTCCTTTACACAATGTGGACAGAAATTTAAATTTCTTCTTTGTTAAATCCCTGCCGAACAGAAATGCCTTTAATGATGAATGGTTGTGTAAATCCACAACTTTGGAATTAAAATGTGTGTCATGCCATCCCATTAGTGTTCTCCTGCAAAATTGATTTTTTAAGATTGTTCATCTTGAAATTGTTGTAGATCCATATTGTCTAAAGCGATCATTGAATCTATATTATTGTCCACTGGTATTTTGTCAGCGAATATGATCCCGCCTGTGCTGCGGACATGCACATTACACATGCCATGATAATTGTCTTTGATATATTCTCTGGCAATGCTGAGCATGGCGGAGTCGCTGATACCATCATCAACTAGATTTAATATTACTTCGCATGGCGTTGATCCCATTTCCACATACTGTTCCATTAATTGTCTTAAATCAAGTTCCACGTATGCGTAAATGGCGATGTATTCACCATCTGAATTTTTATTAAATATATTGACACTTGGAACTTGCCAATTTAAACTATCATGGCATTGCTTGATATTATCGACGCCAATAAGTAATTTGGATTTGATAATATCAATTTTTACTGGTGAAATTCCTGGAATAGGGTCTGTTTCCCACTCAGATTTAATATAGGCATTTATAATTTCAGTTTCAGTATCTTTATCAAAATCATCAAAAACATTCATGATGATGTCATGAATTGCGTGCTGCGTAAGCAAGTTTGACATTACTAAAATTCTCCTAATTATCTAGTGAGCCATTTGAATAAAGCGAATAACGCTATTCCGATTCCTCCACTAGTCATTAAAGATTTTATAAACATTTTTCCAGAAACAAAGAACGATGGCCCATTTTTAAACACCACTGCCATTGCTTGCAGTATGTCACGTAATGGCCGGGGCTTGGTCATAAGCCACTCGCGATTGTCGTCAATTCTTTTTTGTCGTTCTTCTTTTTTTAATTCTTTCTTTTTGTCTTTTTCATTTTTGTTGTCTATTTTGTTTGTTTTGTCTTTTTCCTTGACTGCCTTGGCTGTCTTGGCTGTCTTGGCTTTTTCATTTTTGTTGTCTATTTTATTTGTCTTGACTGCTTTTTTGTTTGCCATGATATGGGCCTCGCGCTAGTTTCGATTTAAACAATGGTTATATTAAAATTTTGAATTCGTCAGTATCACTCTTATATATTTATTTTAGTATTGAATTATTCACGCCAAAATTATAGTATGATACCTAAAATTGACAAAAGAGTAATGCAATCTATAATGTCCAGGCTATTGATACACAACAATAAATCTGGGCAGTTTGGATATGAAGATATAGAATGCACTATTGATGATGACAATGAAGAATTAGCAGAAGTTGCTTATGTAATAATGGATAGTTGCATCGATTATTTAATAGAATCGCTTCTAGAAGATGGCACAGAAGAGCAAATTAAAGATGCTATTTATTCGATTACTAAAATAGGAATCCATTTTACCTATAAATCAATAAATTCTCAAATAGAAATAAACGAAATGAACAATGCTTAGTTGTCAGTTGAGAATAAAATTTCTCGGATGGTTTTCCAATCCGGTAAACCGCCGATGTTTCTGTCATCTATGTAATAATCAGCAAAAGGTTTTCTTTTTAACCCTTGCCGAAAATTGTCGATAGCTTCATTCACAGCGTCAAATTTTAAACCGCGCTGCCTGCAATATTCAACAGCATTTTCTAACGTGTCACCTTCACGGCATGTCCACAAGATAACTTTCCATTTTGCAGCTTTTAATTCTAAAAGCACTTCAAATGCACCTTCCATAGGTTCACCAATTTCAGGATACGCATTTTTCGCAATGGTGCCGTCAAAATCAACGCAAATAATTTTAATCATCAATATCGTCCCATAAGAGTAATTGCACTTGGGTAGTTGACGCAATTTCGGTGGTTTCTTCTGCGTTGTTATCAGTTGCCATAACGAGTTCCAGTGTGTAAAATGCCATTATTGTTTTATTGATATTTTCTCTTAAATACTTGACCGCGTTTGTTTGGTTTGTGATTCATTTCTTTAAAATAATCATCTCTGCAGCTTTTACTAATCCTACAATGCAATTCAACAAATTCAATGTCGATAAAAGGACATCCGCAGTATGGGCATTTAGCTTTTTTGCGGTGTTTCATGTGCAAGATTTATTATAAAACTGGTCATCATTTTTAATGTATCAATATTTACATTACCCATATTATCATCACTGGTGTGTAGCATTCGCCAAGTGTCGCGTGATTTTAACTCTGATTTCGGCAAAACACTTAGTAACAAAGAGCGGTCATCGCGATTCATCGACGCTTCGCCATTTTTGTCCTTTGGAATTAAACCCACTGTGCTATTTATAACCCAATCATCAGTAACAGGCATGGGTTGGACATCGTGCTTGTACCCAGAAAAATCAATGTCACAATCCTCACGCGTAAGTATCACATCTCCTCTAGCACATACGTCTAATATTATCGATCTTTTGTAATCATCTTTTAGTTCATTTTGAGCCATACATTTAGATCCAACGTCATCGATATCACCGAAGCCTCCCAAAAATTCTTCATTGTCCAAAAATGCTATAGTTGTGTCATCAACAGCATGTTCTTTAAGATTAATGGCTAAACCAATCAACTCAGCGATAGATGCGCCATTGTCCAATGCGCCTTGCACATTTGGAACTATATCATAATGCGCACCAAAAATGTTAACAAATGGTTTGCCATAATGAACATAAATATTTTTAGCTGCGCCATTATTATATTGCACTTCTTCAAATTTTATGTCACTTTCTTTCAATATTTTGATTATTTGGCTATATCTATAATCATTGCGCCAATTAGACGGATCATCATCACATATTTGTTCTAAAAAATCAATTATTTTCATTGCGGCAAATCTTCAATTGTTTCAAAAAATTGTTTGTATTTTTCAAATTCATCACCTTCAATTATCCAACCATGTTCGACAGCAAATAAGTATAAATCATCTAAATCTCGACTAAACGCTATGCATTGCCCTGAATAATAACCGTCTTTATTGATGAGCGAATAATTAGCGCTGTTTTTTAAAATGCCGTATGAAGAAGCAATTCCCATGTTGCATTTGTTTATAAAAACTTCTGTGCCAGCTGGTGTTCTTTCCACTCCGCGCATTAAATATCTGAAATTGTTCTTTTCATTAATATAAACATTTTCTTGATTTCTAGGCCTATTGCACCAGTTGTCTTTAGGTATTTTCTTATTCATGCTTTGCTTTTATGTGGAGTGTTAAGCCAGCTTTGCTGTTTGTTTTCTTACCGCAATATAAACATGTTAATTCGTTGATTTGCACGGGTTCTTTATGATTTTCTAACCCTTTTGTGTTTTTGCTAAATTCTTTTTGACGTTGTTTATAATCGTTGGTAGCTGCAGACACTATTTTGTTTTCATTGCTTTTAGGATGTTTAGACCTAACGTGCAATTTAAGTCCAGTTGTGCTATTGCAAGTATGGTCACATAATGAGCATCTTAATTCTAAGTTGTTTTTAATTGATGCTTTGACGGCTTTTATATGAAATTTGGCCTCGTCGGATGTCCATCCTTCTTCAACCATGTCTTTTACAGAATATAGTCTTTTAATGTCAAAATTTGAATAATATACAATTTCTGATTTTTCTTCGTCCCAATCATGCATTTTGGGGACTTCACTGCATCCATGGCAAATCCGAGCATATATTTTTCCATCAATAAATGGAAGATCGCGGTATCCAGAGCAGGACACATACAATTCGTCTCCGCAAATCGGACATAAATGTTCGTCGTTTTTAACCATATTAGATTGTGGCATTAGGCCACATATGTGTTAATATTAAAGAGTATTATTTGTTATTTTTAGATTCTGTGCCCATAGCACCCAGCACGATGATAACACCAGACCCAAAAAACCAACCCCAATTTGCATTGTTATTGAATGCTAAAACAGCGCCGCAAATTATTGATACTGTGCCTAACAACATTGCTAATATTATAGTTTTCATGAGTTGTCTCTGGTTATATTACTTTCATTCCACCCATTGGGTGATATGTTTTCTGATATTTCGTCGGATTCGATATCATAGTGTACTTTAGTTAAGTCTTCGATATCATAATTTAATAAAGAATTGTATAAGTATTCAGAAATTGCAACTTTTTGAGGTTTGTCAAACCCCGCGCTTATTTTAATTACTGCGTTCACACCAAAAAGTTCAGATTGCAATGTGATACTTTCTATTGGCAACATGCCATGGTCAGATACTTTAGATAGGGCAGCGGATAATCCTGGCAATACTTTTAACAATTGTGACTTGCTAATACATTTTATTTTCATAATATTCTCACCGTTAGATTATCCTGCTACCCTACCAAAGAATCTTTGGCCAATCAAAAGTTGATCATTTAACTCCGCAAGCTTCTAAAATTTCTTGTCGAAATGGTTTGTTCTTTCTTTGGCATTTTTCACCGCATGCATTGCTGATTTTGCTTGCAGTGTCCGAACGAACACCCAGCGCCTGCGCTGCAGTTTGATTGTCGTTTTTTTCGCATTGAATGGTTTTATCCAATGTTTTTGCAACAGATACGGCTAAACCTCGGCCCCATCTATCGACAATTTTGCCATTAGCGATTTTAAATTTTGTTTTTTTGGACGTCTTTTTAACATTGTTTAAAAATGTTTCTTTTGACATTACCATACCACACTTCTCCCTACTAAAAAAATAAAGTTACACTTACTTACTACGACTTAAAACATAATCAATAGCTTGTATTGACATGATTTTTCTAACCACTCCGACGTCAACATCATGATCCCAGTTTAAGTTGATAATTCTATTTATCAACTTGTCATCAAAGTAATCATCAACTGATTCATTTTGTGGACTTTTTGAATCAACAATAAGCCCTGATTTTTTAAACCAGCCTTCATATGTGGCTAATGGTTTAGTAATTTTTTCAACATGTTCCAATTTGACATTTCTGGGTAATTCACCTGGAGTTAACAATAAATGCACGTAAGCTTTATTAATGTCTTCGTAAAGATGACCACCATGCTTAGATGTCCAAGGGTGTGCTCTTACAAATACATGCCCGTCTTTTGAGAGCCACTTATTAATATTCTTAAGTATTTCTAGTTGGTTTTTATTTTTAACATGGTCCAACACGTCAAACAATATAATATAATCATACGGTGCGTGGTGTTTAACTGCTGATTCATCAGTGATAAAATAAAGATTGTCTTTAATTTTGTCATCCCAAACATTGCTTCTCTGTATATCATAGCCAACCACTTTATCTGCAGTTTGCGCCATTTCATATGCTATATGGCCCTCGCCACATCCAAAATCTAACACAGATGAATTGTTGAATGAAGTTTCTAATGAATCAATAATTTGCACAGCGCGATATTGTTTTTCCGTATCGCTGCTATTTGTGACTATTAAATTTGGATCAACAGCAGCTGGCCATTCTGGGTCCCGATAATTTGGCGCAGGCCCTATATTTGTTGATTTTGCAAGTGGGTTTGGCGTCTCGCTAACCACTTTTTGTTTTGCATGTTTATCATCAACATCCATTGTTGATTTTAATAAATCAATGCTTTCAGCCATTAACTTTAAAGCTTTTAAAATCTTATCTTGTTTATCCATAATTATTCCTTTCTATTTCTTTTATATACAAAATCGTTGCTTTTTAAAACAAAAAGTATTGCAATTTATTGCCTGTCCCCAAAAAAATACTATTAGCAACTATACTGCAAAAATTTTAATTAGGCAAGCATGATGAAAATAATAATTGCTGCTTTCATATTATTCTTAACATTAATCCCAAATAACGGCTGTTGTGATACTAAAGTTGATCAAGAGAATGCTGAAATACGGCGGCTTGTACAATTTAAAATGATTCAAGCCAACAAATTACATCAGCAAGGAAATAGCATAAAAGCTAAACAACTTGTCAATGAGTCCATTGAAATCATGCTTACGTCGATACAAAATGGCAAGTATCAATATTGGATGGAAGACGGTTTAAAGATAGCCATGCGAGCTAATCGCGCTTCTGAAGAAGAAATACAAAAAGTCATGGGCCAAATTGATTTATACGCAAAAACAAAAGAAAAAACGGTTCGCCCATTATCTCTTAGAGAAAAACTTAACAGTCTGACAGACACACCCGCTGTCAGAGAATTAGCTGTATCTCGAAGACGAGCGTCTTTAGATGGCATGTTTTTAGGGCAGAGGAATGGCCCTGTTGGTTATCACCCAATTATTTCTATTCTTCCTCAAGGAGACTCTATGACAACCGGCGTGGTTGTTTCACCGGACCGCCGATATGTGCGAGTAGGTGTCTCAATGATGAATGTCGGTGTTGGGGCTGTGCACACTTTTAATTTTTCCACTGGCGAAGCTGAATCTTTAGAAGGCAGAAAATAAACAAATTCTTGCAGTGGGAGTTGCGTATGATATATGGCGGCAAAGAATCGTTGAGAAATGTTTTTGCCGCTTCTGTAGAGCATGCCTTTATAATGAAGCTTGGCATTGCTGATATTGAAATTGTGAATTATATGACAGATATGTTGGTTCGGTTTGTAAAAATTGATGCGGTTTTTAATGTTAAAGATATATCGGGCAGAACATTATATGAAATCGCAGACATGATAGTGTCAGCTGAACATACTAATAGAGATAATCGTCACGTTATTCACAATCATATAGGAGATTTTACGTTGTTTTGGGTAGGATTGTACCCAAACAAATTAAAGAAAATGAGGCCAATTAGCAAAGATTATTTGCTCGATTACAGCGTTAATGGCAGCAAATCTTATCAAATAGCTAGCACTAAAGACGATTCCTCAAAATCTCAAATTTTACATAGAATTAGCGAAAATTTTAAATTATGTTCCGTCGGGCTGCAAATTGCCAGTCGAGATTGGATTTAAGGAAAACAACCATGATAGACAGCTCTAAAACAATTGTATTCGACTGCGATGGCGTAATCGCTAAAACAAGAGATGATGGTGATTACACAAAAGCAGAACCTTTATTACATGGTATTGAACAAATCAATGAAATTTATGATATGGGATATAAAGTAATATTGTTTACTGCGAGGTATGGCGATCGTGAAGACCAATGCGCTCAACGCATATATGGCCGTGGTTATATTGAGTTGGTCAATTGGCTAGACAAGCATGGTGTGAAGTACCATGAAGTGTGGATGGGAAAACCAGCCGCCATGCTGTATGTAGACGACAAAGCCGCCAGAGTAGATGGCGATGATAGCGCTGGCTGGAAGCACGTTTGGGAATCTTTAGAAAAAGCTAAACACTCAGACAAATACGGAAATCGTTTGTGGGGCAAAGAATCGGTTATTTATTGGGATAGTTTTGTTGATTAAAAAATCATTCTTTACAATGTAGCAAAATAAAAATTCGCATCTGTTAATATGAACGGAATTAACAAAAAATACCATTAAACAACCATGTTTTAATGATCATGCTATGCCTAATAAGATTCTAATATCGCTCGCTTGGTGCTCCATAGCATTAATTTCTTCTGTTGACGTATATTTTGCAATTAAATTGCAGAACGATCTATATGATAATGAAATTAATCCGATCGGCAAATGGCTGATGGATATGGACAATGGGGATGTTGCGCTGTTCATGGCGCTTAAATTTTTAGGAACTCTTATTGTTCTTAGTTGTTATCCAATAATAAGATCAAATTTTGGCGTAAAATGGGCACATAGATACATATTAATAGCCGCATTTTTGTCATTTGCATTATTAATATTTCTTTTCTATGCAAAATAAATGCAAAAAGGTTCAGTCTGGCGAATCATATAAGTCGGTAATAAATAAGTCTATGGCAAAATCGCCCCCCAAAGTCAATGATTTAAATTCATGTTTCTCTTTTGCCGAAAAAGGTGGCAAAGATGCTAAGTGGGTTAAAAGACGAATTAGAAAAAGATATACTAATTATAAAAATCGCGAGGTTTACCCAATATCAATAACAACGGGCGATCCAATTTGCAATACAATCTGTGAAGCATTTACCGCTGGTTTCGGCGGCAATGTGATTACTACTAAAAAATGGCGAAAACTTAAAAATTCGGGAATAAAATTAGATAACATAATGGCTTACGGCATATTGCGCGGCGTTGGCCCTATTATGCAGCAAGTGCCAAATTACTTTTATATTGACCATGGTTATTTTAATAAATCAAAAAATAAAAATCAAACGTTTAGCGGTTATTATAGAATATGTCACAATTCAATGTGGCATGATGGAAGTGGTGATTATCCATCAGATCGATTTGACAATTTAAATATCAAAATAAGAAAATGGAGAAAACATGGTAATCATATTATAATTATACCGCCGAACGAACCAATGGCTAAATATTTAACTATTGCAAATTGGCTAGATCATACAATATTAAAATTGCGTAAGCACACCGACAGAAAATTGGTAATATCAAGAAAATCAAACTTGCCAACAACAAACCCTCCATTAATGTCAAAATATGAACAAGACATTGAAAAATTGCCATTAAATTTAGCGATGAACAATGCCTGGGCAGTTGTCACAGACCATTCTAATGCAGCAATAGAGTCAATCATAAATGGAATACCAGCGGTCATCACAAATCCACAACGAAGATTGGGAAGCATTAAGAATATTGAAGATCCTCCAATGAACAGAGATTTTCTAAAAAATTTAGCTTATCAACAGTGGACAATTGAAGAAATAATATCTGGGCAATCCAAAGAACACTTTCCCATGATAAGTATTGCTCAACAACAATAATCATATAATGTTTGGTGTTTTAACACATGCACTTTGACGGTAATTCAGTATGCCCAAATTTACAATATAACAATAAGTTTTAATAATATCGAGGGATTTATGGCTAAATATCGTCGCAAACAATTAAAATCTAAAACTGAAAATCAAGAAGATTACATCAGAGCGATGATTGAAACAGATATAATATTTTGCTCTGGGCCAGCTGGGTCCGGTAAAACAAGCGTTGCCGTCGGGTTGGCATGCCAATACTTAATAGAAGAAAAAATTGAAAAAATCGTCATAACACGCCCAGTGGTGGAATCTGGGAGAGGGCTAGGTTTTTTACCAGGCACTTTTCAAGAAAAGATTCATCCTTATTTAATTCCGATATTAGAAGAAATGCAAATGTACTTGTTGCCAAAAGAAATTAAAGCATACATGGACAATAATATGATAGAAATTGTTCCTTTAGAATATATGCGCGGACGAAATTTTCATGGTTGCTTTATGATTTTAGATGAAGCACAGAACGCCACCATGAGTGAAATCAAAATGTTCATAACCAGAATAGGCAGGCACTCAAAAGCCGTAATTAACGGCGACGCTAATCAAACTGATTTACCGGATAACATTAGCGGTGGTTTAATAGATTGCATGGATAGATTGGACGATCTTGACAGTGTGGCTATTGTTGAACTTACTGATGATGATATTATTAGAAATAAAATTATTGGTCCTATATTAGCTCGGTTGAGTTGACGGGATGACTGGGAAATACCCATATGTTTGATAATAATTAAGTGTACCTTGATAGAGACGCAAATATTTTAATAGATACTTTTTAGTATATAAAGGTATAAAATCAACATGCTTGGAGTAATTAAATGGCAAACCAATTTATAATAAGCGCAAATGTTAGAAACGCCGCGTGTGATGCTATTGTCGATCTTGTCGACGTTGGGTCGGGCATATCATATTTAAAGATTTATAGCGGCACCAAACCGGCCAACCCCAACACCGCCGTGAGTTCACAAACATTATTGGCATCTTTAGCATTTTCAAGTTCTGCATTTGGAACTTCTGCCAATGGTACCGCAACAGCTTCTTCTATCACAAATGAAGTAAACACTGGAGCTGGAACAGCATCATGGTTTAGAATTTGTGATAAAAATAGCGCAGCTATCGCAGATGGCACAGTTGGCATTTCTGGAGCGGATTTAAATTTTTCAAGTGGTGTGTTATTTACTGCTGGCGGAACCGTGTCTATTTCTAGTTTAACTGTTCAAGTACCAAGTGGTGAGTAATAAACATGGCTGTAGATAAAACTACTGATGTGAACAATTTTATAGCAGATGTATTGGAACGCAGAGGAGCAAAGGTTTCAACTACAGGCAGTGATAAAAACGTGACGCATGCAACTTTATTGCATGGCAATAATGGAATTAGATTGTTAGAATTATTTGGTGCTGAAATAATTGAACCTACATCCTTTGAACCTGACCCATCCACATATCGTGATGAGCATTATTACAATGCAAACACTAATAGATTATATAAAAAAGTAATAAGTAGATCGGACAATGGCGTTATAGTGGCCCATTGGGAAGGCATAAGCAACTTCGCATAATGACAAAATTAACAATCGGCATGGCGTGTTACAATGATTACAATGGAGTATATTTTTCTGTTCAATCTTTGCAAATGCACCACAGCGAAATAATGAATCAATCTGAGATAATTGTGGTTGACAACAACCCCGATAGTCCGGATGGTAAAGCAGTAAAAGAATTCTTAAACAATTGGGTCGGCAATAGTCGATACATACCATATTTGGGAACAACCGGCACTGCCATGCCAAGAAATGTGATTTTTGAAGAAGCACGCGGAGAATATGTGTTGTGCATGGATTCGCACGTTTTGGTCGAAAGTGGTGCTGCTAGAAAGTTAATAGATTTTTATGACAGCGGCTTAGATGGTGGTAATTTGCTGCAAGGCCCAATGTTGTATGATGATTTGAAGGGCTATGCGTCACACATGGACCCAATATGGCGATCAGAAATGTACGGAGTATGGGGAACCGACGATAGAGCCAGAAGCCCAAACAGTATACCGTTTGAAATTGAGATGCATGGCTTAGGATTGTTTAGTTGTCGTAAATCAGAATGGTTGGGATTTAATGAAGAATTTGAAGGATTTGGCGGTGAAGAAGGGTATATTCATGAAAAATTTAGAAGGGCTAACAAAAAAACATTGTGTTTGCCGTTTCTAAGATGGTTGCATAGGTTTGGAAGACCACGAGGTGTTGAATATCCCCTGACAATTGAAGCCAAATTGCGAAATTATTTAATAGGAGCTATAGAATTAGGGCAAGATTTAACACCGATTTTAAACCACTTCAAACCATTAATTCCGGCTGAAAATGTTGCAAGATTACTTGAACAATTTGGTGTGACGGAAAAAATTTAATAAACAATTTATAAATTTTTAGGAACATTTATTATGGCAGTTAAAATTAGCACATCGGCCAGAAACGCCGCGTGCGACGCAGTTGTTGGCAAAATCGATGGTGGCAGCGCCAATTCTAGTGGTTATATTGAAATTAGGACTTCTCCTAGAGCGGCGAGTCCACAGGCGGCGGCAAGCGGCACTTTGCTGGCATCTTTAAACTTTTCAAATCCAGCATTTCAATCTTCAGTTAATGGCGTATCAAAAGCTAATACTATCGCAGATGATAGTAGCATAGATGCAACTGGTGTTGCTGCATGGTTTAGATTTTATGATCGCGATAGCAATAGTGTTATTGACGGAACCATCACAATTGTGGGTGGTGGTGGCGATTTAGAATTTAATAACATACAATTTGTAAAAGAAGGCTCAGCACAAGTTCATGAATTTTCTATAACAATGCCGGAGTAATTATGGATATTAAATTTAATTTGCAACCAAAAGCGTCTGGTGTTGGATCATTCACACCGCCCGAAGGATATGAAAAAATCGACGGCGAATGGGTTAAAAAAGATTCCGATGATTCAAAAGTGAATGAAAATGAATCCCTCGATGCTTCTGAAGCGTCTGAAAAATAAGAAAATTATCTAAATATATTTTCTTAGTGTCTCCTTTAGTCTTCTTCGCATTTTGACATTCACATGCGGCTTCTAATATATAGAGCAGAAAAGGCCTTCCGTGGCCATTTCAAGAGCATCCGTTCTAATAATGCATTTATAATATAGACTTAGCACCAACATCTACAAAGTATCTCGGTCTTCCGCCCATGTCAAGCCTTTGAGTATGTTGATCTACCCCAAAGTGTTTCAGTAAAGTTGCAGTGAGGTTTTGTGGATTAACAGGGTCAGTCTTTGGTTCTTCTGCTTTAGAAGTAGACGCGCCAACCGCATGGCCCATGTCAAAATCTCCGCCAGAAATCATTAAAGGAGAAAGTTTAGGCCAATGGTCTCTGCCAGAGTTTGCATTGATTTTATAGGTGCGGCCAAATTCTCCAGTT
>TARA_R110000751_G_scaffold93925_2_pt1 | contig 15685 bp, 17 predicted proteins | sample TARA_R110000751 | Tara Oceans TARA_R110000751 (sample SAMEA4398001) | marine metagenome | biome: Polar Biome; feature: [MES] marine water layer (ENVO:01000295) within the mesopelagic zone...; material: water (ENVO:00002006), including particulate matter (ENVO:01000060) such as...... | reverse complement strand
AATACCAGTACCGTATGCTTCCATAGTCTTAGGGTCTTCTTTCTTAACATCAAAAGCACTGGCGATGTTTCCGAGAAGCATATTATAAGACTGGTCACGAAGTCCAGCGCCATCTTGCAAATTGTCAAGACTACTTAATAAATCTTGACGACCAAGAAATTGATCTTTGTTTATCTTTAGTTGTAGATTCTTAACGCCCTCGCCAGTGGCATCATAGGGTTTATAATCAGAGCCAAGCCAAGCACCGCCGTCGTAAGTAATGTTATTGACCCGCACGTAAGCTGGCATTCCCGTTATGGGGTTATTGGTTCCGTAGGCACTGGCGGCCATAGAACCGTAAGAAGGGTTATATGCAGGCGACAGGGGAGTATTGTCTGTACTGTTATGCCCAGTCATCACCCAGTGAGTGCCAGTTCTATGACTAGCATTGCCATGAGCAAAAGAACGAACAACCGCCATCTTGTCGCCAACCGTAGCCAAGTTAGACCAGTCAGCACCGATGTGGTACCCGCCGTTTGTTTTTACCCAGCCGTTAATTGCTCTCACATTGTCTGGAGCATCTGGCTTAGGATCAAATGTTTCTACTTGTGTTGCTCCGCCACCAAGCCAAACCCATATTACGGATTTGTCGTTTGGTAACAAGCAGGTGGGAGAATCTTCTGCTTGAATGTCTGTTAAACCAATGGCACTTAGCGCTGCGCTAATGCCTCCCACTTTCATGAAGTTCCTTCGACCGAATTTTAACTTTATCATTACCGTATGCCTTATTAAAAATTAAACACCGGGCCAGACATCAATATATTCTAAAGAAACATCTCCTGTAGCCGTAGTTACAGATCCATCGGAATTAACATCACCCCACATGGATTCGACGTCAGCAGATACACTTGGGTCAGCCCATCGTGCGCCAATAGCAATTTGAAACTCTTCGTCGTCGGAAATATTGCAGTCAAGGTGGTGTTTAAATTTATCAAGTGGTACATTGCCACATGGGAATGTGTGCTGAAAAGTTTCTATACTTTGCGATGAACCTTCAGCAATAATTATATAACCGCCGTCAATTTGTTTTAACACTTGTCGGTGAGTTGTAACAATTCCTCTTCTAAAAACTGCGCGATTTTTAATATGTCCTTGGTCTTGTTCTGCCCACACATATGGTTGTTTAGTAACCGTGGTAATATCTATCGAATCGCCGATAGTCTCCCACGTTACTTCGTAGACTTGACCGTAGTCATCTTTGTAAAAAATGTCGCCGCTTTTTGATATCATTTTTAATCACCAAACTATATTTGCCGACTTTCATAGTAACATGTTACAAGTATTTATCGTTCAAATAAATATATCATAACAGAAGGAGAACAGTAAATGTCGATAATTCAAAACACAAATGTTCCACAGTTTGTATTGTTTCCTATTAACAATAATAGAACTGCATGGAAAAATTTTGGTCTTCCAACAATACTTGTTGTTCCACATCGAAGAGATGGTTTGGGATTAACAATACCAAATAGCAATATATTTAGCGTCCGCATTTTTATAGAAGATGTCCCAAAAGAAGCAAAAATTGCCGGGCATCAAAATATTGGCAAACGGTACCCAGACAGGGAGCTGTATAGAAGGAATGTCACTACTCTTGAACTTGCCAATAGATCTATTGATTTACGAAATTATAGTATCACAAGAGATGGTGTTGTTGTAACATTTGACAAGGCCAAAACCGGCGACATTGCTACGTTTACTACATCAACTGGCATAATTGATACTTTAACATTCATAAAACACGCTGATTACTATGATCTTTCAGATATTAAATTAGAAGATTTAGAAATATTGCCTAATGGTTTATACAATTTAGTATATGAAACATCGTACTTTACACGAAAAATGGCGTTAAATGAAGCAGATGAATTGCTGTGCATAAACACGCAATTACCCGCTATTGCTCAAACACAATTTAGATTAAACCATCCCGGAGAAGTAATTTCCGAGATGCATAATTTAACACCAGCAATTTATTTAACCGATGCATTTAAAAAGAATGACAAAACTTTAGAATTTTATCGTCCATTTTCTGATATTTTAAATGACGTTTATGATGAACAACAAATACTGAAAAAATTAAATTGGGTTGAAAAAGCACCATTAGAAGCCGTTCCTTATATTTCCCAATTGCTTGGATGGGGAGTTCAACATCTTCCACAATCCACTATTGATCTCAGTCGTGCAATTTTAAAAAGAACCGTCGAATTACAAAAACTAAAAGGGTCGCGTCAAGCATTATTAGAAATTTTTAGAACGTTTGGTTTTGAATTGTTAATAAGCAATTTATGGTGGTCATCTGACGGCAAGATATTAATAGCACCCGGTGACACGCTTGCAAATAAGTATGCAAGCCAAGAAATAACAGTTGAAACAAAATGCCAAACTGATCTTTTACTTGATGAATACAATACCAACGGCTATGGTGAATTTCAAATACCATTATTGTTTAGGCCATTGCAAAAAGATGGATTAGATGAATTCGTTTCATTAAGAGAAGGCGGCAATGTAACAATAGATGCCTACATTGTTAAAAAAGACAGCAATGCACACGTTAAATTGGCTGAAATCGTTGGCAAAATAAAAGCAGAACCAGAAGAATACTCTAAAAATAACGGCGGATGCACCACGGATTTGTCAGGGTTTATAAACACAACAAATATTCATAAATCTTTGTCCGGGTTAAAAATTGAAGGATATAGCCAAATATTATTATCTGGTAAAGCTGGAGTGTCTGTAGATTCAATACAAGTTGGCCCAAATGTCCCACTTACCAAAGAGAGTTGCAGTTTTGATAGAAGCACCAACACTCTATCCGTAACATTTAGCGGGTATAAATCATTAAAAGATGACAAATTAGTAATTTACATGTTTGCGACATACAAGCACGATGTGTTAGTCGTTCCCGATGTTATTAAAGATTTACAAAGTAATTATTTTAATATTCAAGTTATTACAAGTGAATTAGAATCACGCTTGTCATACATTGCTAATAAAAATAGTGGTCAATGGAAATTCCACGGCAGCACGCGAGGTGAAAATGCTGGGTTGTTGAGCCCAGCTGTTCTCGAATTTGCTATGGAATATCTATTTAAAACAAAAGCATTCCATAGCTTACTAAACGCTGTGAAGTATACTATAGAATTAACAGAAACATTTCAAACTAATGATTTGTGCCTTGGCGGGGACATAACTCAAAGGTTTGATGTTGATGCTGGGAGATTGCAAGTTCCGCCGGCGATCATCCCCAACGTTGTTACAGAAGGTGACTGTTCCAACGTTGATCCGATATCTCTTGGATATAAAGATGACGATATTTTATATCGACTGCGTGTATTAAAAAACTTGCCGGAAGAATTTCAATCATGGAAAAATTTGGATGACAATGAAGTAATTCAAATCACCCCGACAAGAATTGCGTTGACACAACCAACTCCCGGCAGAGATGATAGTTGCAAATACACAAGCACTGGTCAAGACAGATTACTTAAAGGTGATATAACAACTGAAAGCTCTGTGGAGCACAGCCCAAACCCCAACGCAAACCAAGGGGCATTTGGAACAGTAAGTAGTCAAGATTTATCGCCAGTTGATGCTGTTGATAATGGAGTATATGATAAAGGAATTTCTACAACAACCAACAATAACAGCAGTGCGTTTGGTTCTTTTATGAGAGAAACTGACGTTATTAGAGATGTTCACTGTGAATTAGAAGGCATAAAAGATTATTGTTATAAAGGTAGAGTGGATAATGAATTGCTTTACAGGCCAGCGCTACTGCAAGCTGAAGCAATAAACAATGAAAGATGTAAAATAGGTATGGGCAATGGTGCTTATTGGTCCTACAGCACTATAACAAAAAGAATTATACATGGGAATGACATGCCATCTGTGGATGTGATGCGTAATCGCACTGAAACACTTAGTTCTTATTCTGGCGCAAATCCTGGCAGCAATTCAATTGGCCATTTGACTGATAACAACAATGATCTCCTTAACGTTGATTATACAAAGCCGTTGACCAACAAGCATGACAATTATTTGGGTAGGTTATATAGAGCTTATGATGTTCCAGTAAGAAGTACTTTGCATTTTACAAACAGACAAGAGTCCCCGCCGGCAAGTCAATCGGAACAACTTGCATTGCAACGACCAGAATTAAACATTATTAAATCTACATTACATCTGCCGGGATGCAGATTCCCAACTATGCATGCTCTCGCAGCAGATTATACAACGTCTACTATGAAAGCTAAACCATGGGATGATGCTTTTAGTTCGTATTGTGGCCCAGCGAATTTGTGCTCCGATGAACCTTCTTTATTAAATGCTAAATTGATAAAGGATACATCTGGCGATTATGTGCTGCAATATGATGATCAAGACTACAAAATCAATGGAAATAGTTTAACACCCGATGTTCCATCTCTTGGCGACCACACTTTAGGGACTGGCAGTGATTTCGAAGACACAGATGTTATTCATAAAGTTTATTTGGGTGATAATAATGGACATAGTGCAATCACTCTTGATTCTACGTGTGATTTTGATAGCGATGTCAGCAATGGTATAATTGAAAAAACTAGTGCTATATTCGACAGCGCTGATCTTTGCGATAGTGGTCTTTATCAAGATTTTGCTGGCGGACACCCATGCGTTTCTGGGTATCAAGATTATGCCGATGCCAATTTAGGCAGGGATGGTTTGTATACAGAATTGTTTACAGCATTGGGTGTTGAGTCATCAGCTAATACTGCTGATAGCATTTTGTTTTTGTTGGGTTCTGGTATTTTAATAGAATACGGACATAGATTGGATTGCGGATGCCAAGTAGTGGATTGCAATCCTTCGGATGGTGGCGAAACACTTTGTTCAGCCAACATATTTTTAGATAGTGATGGAGACTATGATTGGGGCCATGATCATGTCATAGTAGATAATGTTGCAGTTCTTGAAGAAAAGATAGGGGCTTGCAGCGATCAACTTTCTGGCAATATAAAAAATTTACTTGAGTTAGTATGAAGCACCCCACTAAGATTGGGACATATGGAATTGTGACCGCTATATCTTCAGAGTGGTTTACAGAATTCAAAATGTTGTATCAGTCTATTCAAAAAATAGCTGACATACACATCAGCGTGATCGGGCTAGATTTATTAGATGAACAAAAACAATATATTGAAAAAATTCAATCAGTTAAATTGATTGAAATAAAAGAAGATAAATTAAACGAATTTAAAAAATTAGGGGAACATTGGAGACCATATTACAAACCATATTATATGCTGCAAAGCCCATATGATTATACTTTGTGGATAGACGCCGATGCAATTGTTCTTGAAGAATTAGATGAAATATTTGCAAAAATAAATGATGGGATATTTTTCACAGCTGATTATTTTGCACCTCAAACATGTTTAAATGACCCAAGATTATATGAAGAATACTCTGCGCCGGTTCCTTCCGAGCATGAAAATATCGCAATAAACACAGGTGTGCTTGGATATCGCTTTCCTCGCGACAAGCATATTTTTGAAAAATGGCTTAAAAATGTTGATATTGTAAACAAAAATCCGCATTTAAAAAATTATATTAAATTATATGACCAAGGTGTTTTCATATGGACCATGCGGGAAATGGGAAGTATTGGAAAAATAAACGTTGATTTAAAGTATAATTGCCCTGCTAAAAGAAACTTATATGAATATGATGAAGATGAAAACGATTATAAATGGCCATCTCCAAACACTCCGAGAATGGGCGGCGATATTTTTGACAATATTAAATTAGATAATCCCGGTGCTGTTATTGTTCATTTTGCCGGAAAGCCAAAATTATCTGATTTAATTGAAATAAATAATCACCATAGCATAGTTAATAGACAACGTTTAATAAATAAACCTGTAAACAGAGTATTTTGCGTTGGCATGGAAAGATGCGGGACACACACACTCGCTGAAATTATAAGAAGATCAAGTGAAAAAGATAAATGGCGCAACACTAGTACGGGATTGCATAGAAAGCCGATGACATGGATACGGCATGAGCATAGCCCATCTTTAGCTAAAGAAGCATGGCTAAAATTTAATAAGCATCATTCAAAATTTGACAATTTTAATTGCAAACTGGCAAAATATAAAAGAGAAGATTGCAATTTTTTATTTGAAGCAGACCATAGATTATCATTCTTCATTGATGATATATACAAAGAATTAAATGGGGATGCCAAATTTGTGGTGTTATTACGCAACCCAATTGATTTAATTAGATCACGCTTAATGAATTTCACCATGTGGCCAAATTTCAATTTCAAATATCCTGGGTTTTATCAAATGGATATGTCTAAACTACGGCATACATTTGGGGATGGGCCGAGTTTTCAAAATGAATACAGAATTAAACCAGACAATTATGTTGAATTAGATATTATAGACATGCATTTGTGGGAAATAACAACCACAATCAATGTGATAATGGATAATTTGAAACCTATTGATGAAAAGAATTTTAAAATATGGTATGTTGAAGATTTAGACCCCGCATTGATCGTAAATTTTGTCGGTAAAGAATATATGAGCCACGCATTGTGCAAAGAAGCATTGAAAATTCACTACGGATCATCTAACATTAACACTCAGTCAGAATCAACCGTCGATTGGATCAACGATTTGGTTGTTGAAAATAAAATAAAAATATATGACACTTTCAATGAATGCCTTAATTTGCATGGCTTACCTATTAAAAAGAATAAAATAATTTAATGCAAAATTTAATATTACGATGGACATTAGGGCCTGTGAGTGTTAATGGCAGAAAAATATTAAAAGAATCAATATACAGAGCATATAAAATTTGGGGTGCTGATGCGCGATACGTTGTATGTTATAACGGCTGTAGACCACCACAATTGCCAGATTATACAGAAACATATGAGCAATCTTGGGACGAGCAACCAATTCGCGAGCATGACATAACAGCAATGATGTGGAAATGGAGTCCGCCAAGATTAGATATATCAGCACATGAAATATTTTTAGATAATGATGTCGTAATTTTAAATAATACGCCGGAAATAGAAGATGCATTATGCAACAACAAAATAGTCATTGGTGGCGGGTGGCGTAGATGTTATGGCGCTTATGATTCAGTTGTAGATGGTGAATTTAAAACTTGCGCTGGTTTTGTAATATTGCCGCCGAATTATGATATCGGGGCTAAAATAGCAAATTATAGATCCAAAACAACACACCTTAGGTTTAATCACCCGTGGGACGAGCAAGGGTTAATTACAAAAATATTGTTAGATGATGGCGCTAGTGTGCTATCCGCAAACACCATATCCAATTTGCCAATCAGTAAAAAAATGCTGGAGAGATTTGGTGTGCACAATTTCAAATTTGCAAAAGACCAAGCCGGGTATCATTTTGTAGGCGCAAATTCCAGCGAATATCATTATTATCTCAATGAATACTGGAAATTCAAATCATCTGTCGATCATATTTAATAAACCAGCGCCGATCAACGACACAAAACTTCCAACACACCCACACACAATAAAATTTGGTATTGTCAAATCATTTAGCGGATTGGACAACCAACACATCAGTATGCCACTCCAAAAGCCAACACATTGATAACAGTTTAATTGATAACTAATTAAACTTAAAAATTTAAATTTAGCAATAATGCGTTTTGGCCATTCAAATATTTTGCTTTCCACCACTATTAGTGTGAAGCCAATAACTGCTAACATAAAAATTATTAATTGCATTATCAATTGCATTATTACCTAAGCCTTTTGCGATTTCTGCCTAAATTGCGTTTTAAATTTTTCCCGCCTGAACATTTGCAGCCGGGAAACGATTTTTTAATGTGATTTACTAATTTTTCAGCTCTGTCTTTTGAACAATCATCAACACCACCAACACTAATGATTGTTTGCGCTGCGGTGGCCAATTTTATTGCCACAATTTTGTTTATTTGTTTAGGTGATTTTGGCAATCCTTCTGCCGCGCATGCAATGCATGTTTTATCACTAATATGGTAAAGACTGTCATTTTCTGATTTTAGTATGTCTTTAGCCAGTCCGCAATATAATTTACCCTTGACATCATTGGATCTGTACGAACAATTTGGAATGTCTGTCATAATATTTTACAGTGTGTGAAATTTACGTTATTTACATGCCACAATTTACAAAATAAATTGTGGCATATGGTAATACTTTTCTGATTGAATTTTCATCGGTTTTAGAAATATTTTTATTTGAAATTATGGTTATTTCATTTCTAATGCCCATTTTCACAAATTTTATGCCAGATATTTTCAATTTTTTAATTTTATTCTTTACTTTTAGTGATTCTAGATGTAAAGATCCAAAATCTCTATTTTTCACAAATTTAAATTGCCGATACCACCTGCCGCATTCACATTTTTCATATTTATCATCAATATCGCAATAATCACCATTCCAATAATTCACAAATGGGGACACTTGATTAAAATAATCTGTGGAAATCAATTTTCCATCAATGCTATGGCAATATGCGACATCGTCAAGTAAATGATAAGTGTTATGCTTACAAGTTATAAAGGATGCGCCACCATCCCAGCATTTCATATGATCGCACCAATTGTCTATAAAACCATTGTCTTTTAAAAATTCTAAATCTTCTAATAGCACTTTTTCATTGGTATTACTTAACAATTTGCAAATTTTAAATGTTTTGCCAGTGTTTTTTATAAAATTACATAAAGCATTTATATGCGCTCCGTCGCTCAGTATTACATCTATTCCCTTGTTTGATACTTGTTCAACAACATTGTTTAAATATTTTGATGTTAAATTGTTAAAGCATATTGTCTGCACAGTCACATCGCGTAAACCATGACTATAAATTGTTGGTTTTGTAATTATTTCTTTAATATTGTCATTTATTTTATGCCCGCGCGTTATGGCTATAGGGTTGGCCATAAAATAAAAAATGCTTTTGGGTTTGTAATCAAAAAATTCTCTTATTACAGCTTGATAATGACAATAATATTCCAAATAATCATAATATCTAGAATCTATTAGATATGCAAATCGTTTTCCAGTTGTTCCAGATGTGCGTGTTTGCGATCCAACGATTTTACCATTAATTGCAGGTTTATGCCATAAACCCGTGTTATCTGACAAATGCTCTTTTGTCATTATTCCTTTATAATTTTTATAAACTGAACAATGGTTATTTGCGTACGAAGAAATTTCATTAACTAATCTAGAGCATGTAGTTTTAATGGTGTTTGGATTTGTATATAACAATCCTTTTGTGGCAATGGGTTTAAAAATTTTGCTGCTTGGCCACAACATTTATAACACACTATTGTCTAAAAGATCAAAACGATTATTTTCGACGCGCCTGCGTACAGCATTTGATCTTACTTTAATTGTCCAATATTTAGAAACGCCATTCCTGATATTTGTCATGGTCATGCTGTCATTTCTTATACGCTGATCATACAGATGTTTATTAACGAATTTTAAATCGGTGTGCTCTTCCAATTTATAAATAATGTCTTTGTCAACCGATGCTTTAATGTCTGGATCAAACCCGCCGCATTTGTCATACGCGCTTTTTGTAAATGCTTTAAAATGCGCCACATTATGTAAACTGTGAGTTAAACTATTCTTCCCTTTATTAAACTTACATGGCATTTCATCATTAGGTCTAAAAAATTCGTCTGCCCAATTTTCTGAATATAATTTGTAGGTTGAATACACACATCCCACAGACCCAACAAATTCACCAGCAATAACTTCAAGAGCGTTTGTTTGCAAACGGTCATCCGAATCCAACACGCCATAAACATCGCCGGTGGCTAAATTAATTGCGGATTTTAATGCTGATGCGTATCCGCCATGCTTTTGTTTATAATAACGCACTTTGTTGTTTAAATATTTGCTAACCACATTATCAGTATTATCTTCAGAACCATCATCGACTATCATTATTTCCCAATCATCATATGTCTGATTAAGAATAGATTGTATAGCTTCGTTGATGTAACTTTCGCAATTGTACGAAGCCATCAATATTGATATTTTCATGATTTAGATAATTGATAATCGATAATCGATAAATTGCATTGGCAGAACATGCCGCTGCCAATTTTCAGCAGCGTCAAATGCGGAATTACTTAATCTTTTTCTAATTAATTCTGAAATATCAGTGTCAAAGAAAAAATCTTCAACTGGCGTTTTAACAATATCAATGTCTTCAATTTTAAAACCAGCTTCTTTGAATAAAGCTTCATATGTTGCTAAAGGTCTTGATATATTAGCAACAGGCATTGGGTCATGTCCCATTTTAATTAATTCATCGTCATTTATAAACAAGTGCGCGTATGCCTTGTTAAATGTTTCATACACATGATTTGCATGCCTTGATGTCAGAGGATGACACCTGACATACACAGTGCTGTGGTCATGAATAACAGATTTAATTAATTTTAATGCTTCTTGACATTTGTCAATTTTAACAATGTGATCTATAACGTCATAAGCTAACACCACATCATACGGACCATTTTCTACTATAAATTCAACATCAGTAGTGAAAGAACAATTATTTGGCATTTTGCCTAAAGTTGTCCAATCATGCGCAGCGTGATCATACCCAACAGTAGTGGCACCTTTTTGAGCAGCAGTAATTGCGCAATGGCCCTCCCCGCATCCAAAATCTAAAAATTTTTTAGAATCCAACGAATCGTTGATCATGGTGTTAATTATTGACAACGCACGGAAAAACTTTTCTTCATCAGTTTTAACAATTAAATTATCAGCAACAGCTTTAGGCCATATGTTAGATGCTATTAATTTTGCAATGTCCGGCATGTCAATGTTCACTGGTGTGAGTTTAATTTTATCGTTGATTTCTGCGGTGTCTTACCACTTTCCACTCATCGTTTTCTAATTTTTCTCTAATTTCTATGTTAGCTTTATGGTTTGCCACTTCCATGATAAATCGGTCGTTTACTTCTTCCGCTGTGCCCTCTAATATGAATTGCCCAGCAATAAACAATGAATAAAATTTTACCATTGATTTGACAGCTATTTCCACATCTGTTTCGAGATTGATATCTTCTGATAACGAATCCATAATCGATTCAACAAAATCATTTCTTTTAGAATCACTGCTGAATGTCAACAATACATTGGCCATAATAATTTTTCCCTTGATTAAAATTTGTGTTAGTTTTATTTACGTATATAAATATGGAGGTGATTTATGAATGATAAAAAAGAAGTGCATGCTCAATATATAAATGATAAAAAAGGCAAAAAATTGCCGCCGATTATAGAGCATGAGCGTCACGTGGACCCTAAGGCAACAACAATACCTATCAGAGCGGTATTGTATGTCGAAGTTGGCGACATGGCATCGGAGCAAGTATCACTGTTAAGCGCTGCGATTGCGGATCAGTATAAAAAAGCAGACGGGGGTGTCCACTATATTATGCCCGTTAGAGATGGAAAATTAGGACCAGATATAGTATTTGAAGAAGAATTTTTAAAAATAGTAAATAAAATGTGTGAAATTAAGAATGGCGCAATAATATTACAGGGCGGTGCTAAAAAAGTTCAAATAGTGAAGGAGAGATTATAATGGTTGGAAAAATTAACGTTAACGTTGACAAAATTGTAAATCACAAACATAAAACGGAAAGAGAACACATGAATGATGAAGCATTATCGCAACTTCGCGCTTTACGATCTAAAATGAGTTCGGTGCTAATACAAACAAATGTGGTGAGTTCGGACACTGCCAGAAAATTGAGCGTGGAACTAGAAAGCATGAAGGCTGACGAGAGATTCGCGTTTATTGAATCACGTTGGGGTAAATTGTATGCTGAAAAAGTACAGCCATTGTTGCATCAAATAAAAACGCTAGAAGATTCAATATTTGGTTAAATTACTGGTAATGCTGCGAGAATTAGCCATTATCTTGTTGCAGTCTTTGTCAGTTAATCCCACGTCATTTTTAAGAACGCCATACTCTTTGGCCATATTGGTTGAGCATTGGACAGGGTCATCAGTTCCTATTGTAATGTTTAATCCATAATCCAACATTGCGCGTATTGGATGTTTTGAAAGATCTTTGCATACGCCAGTCATGCGGTTGCTGGTTATTGCCATGTCAAAACAAACATTCTTGTCCAATGCTATCTGCATTAATTCTTGATCTTCTGTTATTTTTAAACCATGCGCCACATTTGTAACATGCATGGTCTCAATAGCTTTTCTTATATTGTCAACGCTTTGTGATTCTCCCACATGCGCGCATAAAATTTTTTCAGCATTTTTCCATTCTTTAAATATGGGTTGATAAAATTCTGCGTCAAAATGAGCTTCATCTCCCACTAAATCAATTCCTATAAGTTTTTCGGCAACACGTTCGTCTTCAATTAGTTTAGCGTATTGCCTTTGGCTCGCCCTTAAGCTTTCATATTTAAGAGACAACATTAATCCAATTTTTCCGGGGCGATATTGTTCAAATGCGTCGTAAATAAATTTTATTGCTTCATGCTTGCGCCAACTCATACAATCCATATATTTGTTTATTGAAAATCTTAACCAGGCGTAATCAACATTATTGATATCCATGTAATCACATACGGATTTTATGGATTTATCAATTAATTCTTCATTCCATTTGATTTTGTCTAATATTTTAAACTTATCAAGAAATTTATGGAAGTTTGGTTCTTCTCCAGGCCCAAACTGCATGGCTGATATAACATCGCTAAGGCTCTCGCCTAAATAATAAAGATCATCTCGCTGAATAACTTCCCATACAAATTCGCTGGTTATACATCCGCCTAGATGGACATGGGTGTCTATAAACATGGTGCTATTTTACGTTATGTTATGCTGCTGGGAAAATCGATAAACCATTTTCCTATTTTTTCTGCCCAATTTTTTAATTCAGAATCAGTTATCAAATAATCTTCTGGAATATCGTGAGCTATCAAATCTTTTTTTATTTGTAGATCGCAAACTGTAGCGCTTATTGAATTGCCTTCAGCGTTTTTTAAATTGCTAGTTTTTTTATCAACAATTTTACATTTTATAAAGGGATCTTGGTCATTGGGATCCAAGTATTCTATTAAAACCCAAAACGGAAGCCATACGTCATCAGAAATTTTAAAAATGCTCATGCGTGTAAAATACACCAGCATGTTGTGATTGGGGCGGATCTAATTCACCCAAATCGTTAACTATACGTCTATATCACCATTTAACACCACGCAGGTCCAAACCCATACGATGCGCGTTACAGCCGGGATGCATGGTGCCTTCAAAAATGAAAGTCTTTCCTTTCATTATGCTATAAGCTTGCGCGATCCTATCAACGGTGATTTTATTGCCAATATGTGTCATCGGTTCGCCATGGGCTTTCCACAGTAACCAAACTCCTGGATATATGAAATCCTTTTGAGGAAGGTTCTCGCCTTCGTGGCTCGGATCCTGCGTCACTTTTGGCTTAGACCTTAATTCATATTCATCTTCGAAATCATCGAAGTGATCGCTCGGAGCGCCATATACCCCAGCATGAGATGCGTCGCGGGCAAAAACAGCCGATTCTTGATCAAATTCTTGTATCACAGACTGTGCCCATCCCATAAAATCCGTAAGAAGCATGCCGGAAGGCATTGGGACAAAATAAGATTCCTCTCTAGAAGGAGTTGCCGCCCCTTCCTCTTGGTAATAACCAATTAACTTAATGCCGCCAGCGTCGATTTCGCGGAACTTCTGTTCTAATTGTTTATTCCGATCTCGATTCTGCTTCAACGAAAAATTACCGCGAAAAGCAGTTAAGATAACGAAAGGCCCGGCAGCATGAGCAAGAAGCCTGCTCAAACCGGCCTCATTCAAAAGACCTTCGGATATTCCAGAAATGCGTTTTAGTTTCATATTACATTCTCTTCTTCCAAATCTCGCCGCCAAATCTCGCCGCCAAGTTTCATCTAAAACCATGTGGCAAAAGGAAGAGAGAGTGTTAACCCACTTCTTTCGTAAATCATATGCTTCTTTGTATTTGTTCTTCGTATATGTCAAATAAATCATAAGCATAATGTGCCGGGACTTTTAATTCTTTAATTCTTTCACCTTTTTCATTGTACAACAACAAATGCGCGTCATTAACTTCGGCATCAATATCATCTACAATATGCGGCGGCACATTTGTTAATTTTTCACCACCGTGCGTTGCGTCTTGTGCTTCGTGGGTGTGATTAACAGTATAGTTTATGGTTAGTTCTGCGTGTGTTACTTCAAATTTTTTAAATGTTGATTTTAATTTTTGTAGTGCGGTATGTCCTGCTTGGTCATGTGTCAAATCGTATACTACACACCTGTCATAATATTCTGGATTATCTAACAAATCTGTGTTGATAGTTTGTAGATTATGCGGCAGTATATATGCTCCATGCTTTCTATTTTGGTTTTTGCTTTTTGGGCCAACAAACACCAATTCTACATTAAACTCTTTATTTTCATTTGACGAATAATTTTTATCTTCAAATGCTAATTTGTTTAAAATTCTGTTTAGTTTCATAGTTTAACCGTTATTTTGATTATCCTCCCGCCATAGAACATACTTTATGTTTAATTACAGTGTTTAATGCAGTGTAGGGCATTAACAATGGAGAGATAAAATGAAAGTTCCTCCCAAGACTCCAATTGTCGCTCGAAGGGGAAATGAATATTAACGTCTTTTTTCACTATTGTCACATTAAAAGGTTGGTGTCGCTTAAGACCAATCGCAAATATATTGCAAATATTAATGTTGGAGAGAGATATGCCCAAGCCAGACGATGTTGATCCTAAAAAAATAGCCAAGATGATTTCGGAAGATCCGGATGAAGTCGCTCCTGATGATCATTTCGATGATTTCGAAGATGAATATGGCACGTCGTTTTCAGCATGGACAGCGAATTTACGCCAATGTTTAAATAACCATCCGCAAGTTGAATATGAAACACATAAACCGACAGACGGTGAACTTAATAATCTCTGTTATTTGTCGATGAGGTATATCGCAAATTGGCCGATGCGCAATGTTGATTTTAATGTCGTAAAGATGATGAGTGGGGATCCGCCGACCGTAGAAGCCCTTTCAGATCAATTTATTCCCAACTTGGTTGAATATGTCTGGGATCATATTATGGGTGAACCGGCAGACCCAACCGTTGAAGATATAACGTTGGCTGTCGAAGCATTGCGAGACCAGATTTATGAAATGGATGAACAAACAAGAAATGCGACAGATGCAGCGTAAATACTGGTCTAGTCAAAATTTAATTGAATGTATAATATAGCCTTCATAAGCTGGCTCGCGCCGCATACTGATTCTTCGCCAAAGCATTTTATTTGTCGAAAGGTAAAGATATGAAACTTAGAACTATTTCCGAAAACGTTCAAAACAAGGTTCCCAAAAGGGATTTCGGATTCAAAGACGACAAGGCAATTTGGCCAGTACTTAAAAAGTATGGATTAGAGCCATCCAGCATTGTTAAATTTACAAAAGGTCCAATCGGCAGCATACCTGGCTATTGTATTGGATTAGCCGGTTTTTTTAGTCATTATTCAGCGCCGAGATTA
>TARA_R110000751_G_scaffold1968_2_pt1 | contig 15685 bp, 21 predicted proteins | sample TARA_R110000751 | Tara Oceans TARA_R110000751 (sample SAMEA4398001) | marine metagenome | biome: Polar Biome; feature: [MES] marine water layer (ENVO:01000295) within the mesopelagic zone...; material: water (ENVO:00002006), including particulate matter (ENVO:01000060) such as...... | reverse complement strand
CCAGCCGCAGCCTCGCCTCGCGCCGCTCGCCGTCCGACAGCCAGACGACCGCCGCCTCGCGCCCCACGCCAAGCGCCGAGAGGCGGAACGCCAGCTCCGGCTCCGCCCCCACCGTGCGGCCGTCGACCGACAGCAGCACGTCGCCGCGCGCCAGCCCCGCCTGCGCGAAGGGCGAGCGCGGATGCACCTCCGAGATCGCCAGGCCCTGCGCCCGCTCGAGCCCCAGCGCCTCGGCCAGCGCCCCGTCGACCGGCTGGCCCGAGATCCCCGCCCACGGCCGCGCGAGCGTCGAGCGCCCGGCCTCGGCCTGCGTCACCACCTGCGCCACGAGGTCGGAGGGCACCGCAAAGCCGATCCCGATCGAGCCGCCCGAGCGCGACAGGATCGCCGTGTTGATCCCCAGCAGCCGCCCGCGCATGTCGACCAGCGCCCCGCCCGAATTGCCCGGGTTGATCGCCGCATCGGTCTGCAGGTAATAGCCCGCGCCCCCGCCCGGCGCCTCGCGCGTGCGCGCCAGCGCCGAGACGATGCCCGAGGTCACCGTCTGCCCCACCCCGAACGGGTTGCCGATGGCCAGCACCAGGTCCCCCACGTCCACCTCGGCGGTGTCGCGCAGCGGCAGGGCGGGCAGATCCTGCGCCCCGTCGAGCTTCAGGACCACCAGGTCGCTGTCCTCGTCGGCGAGCAGGATCTCGGCCTCGAACTCGCGCCGGTCGGTCAGCACCACGCGGATCTCGGTGGCCTGGCCGACGACGTGCAGGTTGGTCACCACCAGCCCGTCCGCCCGCACGATCACGCCCGAGCCCAGCGAGTTCTGCACCTGCTGGGTCCTGGGCGCGATGCCCTCGAAGAAGCGGCGGAAGAACGGGTCCTGCGCGAAGGGCCCGGCGAGGCCGCCGCGCTCCACCACCCGCTTGGCGTAGATGTTCACGACCGAGGGCGCCGCCGCCTTCACCACCGGCGCAAAGGACAGCTGGATCTCGGTCATCGAGCCGGGAACCGTCGTCTCCGCCCGGGCGACGCCCGGACCGGTCGCGACGGCGAGCGCGAGGGCGGTCGCAAGGGCGGTGCGGACGATGGGCATGAGGCGCCTCCTGGCGGGTGCGGCGAGGGGGGATGCGAAGGGGAACCTAGGTGCGGCGGACGGGAAAGAGAAGGCGGGTCGCGGCAATGCGGGCCGGGGGCGCCGCGGCCGCCCGGAAGGGCGAATCGAAAGAGCCGCCCCGAGGGGGGCGGCTCCTGCGTGCGGCGTCGACATCGCGCGGCGCGATCAGTCGGCGGCGGCTTCCTCGGCGGCGACACGCTCCTTGTCGCCCTTGCCCTTGGCGGAGGCGTCGCGCTCGACCAGCTCGATGAAGGCCATCGGGGCCATGTCGCCATAGCGGAAGCCGGCCTTCAGCACGCGCGAGTAGCCGCCCGAGCGTTCCTTGTAGCGCGGGCCCAGCACGTCAAACAGCTTCTTGACGGCCGCGTCCTGCTTCAGCTCGGCATGGGCCAGCCGGCGGGCGTGCAGATCGCCGCGCTTGCCCAGCGTGATCAGCTTGTCGATGATCCGCTTCATTTCCTTGGCCTTGGGCAGAGTCGTCTTGATCTGCTCATGCTCGATCAGCGAGCTGGCCATGTTCGCGAACATCGCCTTGCGATGCTCATGGGTGCGGTTGAGTTTGCGGTAACCGTGACCGTGGCGCATGGGAGTGATCCTTTCGCGTTATGCTTTGTCCGGGAGACGTCCATGGCGTCCCCCTCCTTGGGGTCCCGCGGAATGCCCGCAGACCCATTTCGTGCGCGCCGATACAGGATTCCGCCCGCCGGGGCAAGGGCGGGAGCGCGGGGGCGACGAATACCGCCGCCCCGGATCGGTCAGAACAGCAGGCTGTCGTGTGCCAGGTCGTCCACGTCGACGCCGCGCAGAACCAGGCGGCCGCCGTCGTAGATCACTACCGCCGAGCCGCCGTTCTGGCGGAATTCGAGCTCGCCGATCCCGTCGATGCCATCCCCGAAGTCGAGGCGATCGACCCCGATGGCGAAGTCCTTCACCACGTCGCGACCGTCTCCGGAGTCGACCTCGAACCGGTCCGCGCCGTCTCCGCCCCACAGCACGTCCTTGCCACGCCCGCCGGACAGACGGTCGTCGCCGTCGCCACCCCACAACTTGTCGCGCTGGCCGCCTCCGTTGAGGACGTCGGCGCCGCGCCCGCCGAACAAGCGGTCGGCGCCTCGGCTGCCGTCGAGGTCGTCGGCGCCGCCCCCGCCGAACAGGCGGTCTCCGCCTCGGCTGCCGTCGAGGTCGTCGGCGTCGCGCCCGCCCCGCAGCCGATCCGCCCCGAGGCCGCCGTCGAGATCGTCGCGACCGTCGCCCCCCAGCAGACGGTCTGCGCCGCGATTGCCGACAAGCTTGTCCGCGCCGCCCAGGCCATCCAGCAGGTCGGCGCCGCGACGCCCTCGCAGCACATCGTCGGCCCCGCCCCCGACCAGTTCGTCCGCACCGGCGCCGCCGGGCAGGGTCAGCGGCTGCGGAACCTCCACGCTGACGCCGTCGGCGAACAGCAGCCGCTCGACATTGACCAGCTGGTCGGTGAAGCCGTCCCCCTCGGCGGCGGCCGTTAGAGAGACCTCCACGGAGCCGTCGCCGGAAATCGTGATCAGGAAATCGCTGCGCTCGTAGCCGTAAAGCCATGCGAAGCTTGCGTAGTCGACGATGTCGAAGCCCGCGCCGCCATCGACGGACATGCCGCCGAACGACGCATGGATCACGTCGTCGCCGTCGAGCGCGTCGACAGGCCCGGTCTGGAATGCCGCGTAGATATCGTCATCGCCCTCCGAGGGATCGTCCCCGGGACCGGACGTCGGCACATCGCGGTCGGCGAAGCGCATCAGTTCGACATTCAGCAGCGTGTTCGTCCCGCCCTCGCCAACCAGGTCCCTCACCGTGGCGCGCCCCGGCGCCGACACAACGACTTCGTAGTCCGCGAAGTCACCGTCGAACACGGCGACGTCGATGTCATCGCCCTCGTCGAGATACTCGTCGTCGCCGCCAAACAGCAGGTCGTCCCCGTCGCCGCCGATCAGCGTGTCTGCGCCGTCGCCGCCGTAGAGACTGTCCGCGCCGCCGTCGCCCTCGAGCACGTCGTCGCCGTCGCCGCCCTCCAGCAAGTCGTTTCCAGCCCGGCCCAGCAGGAGATCCGCCCCGCCGCCGCCCTGGAGCGTGTCAAAGGAATCCCCGCCGACCAGCGTGTCGTCGTCGTCGGTCCCGATCAGCGTCATGCTGGGGTCCTGGGGGATGTCGATATAGACGCCGTCGGCGAAGACCAGCCGCTCGACGCCGGTCAACCTGTACAACGCCTTCGGCCCGTCCCCGTCCGGGTTCTGGGACCAGAAGACACTCGCGCCGCCAAGAGCGTCGAGACTGACCGAGAAATCGTCCCGCGAGAGCGTCGTCTCCCAAAATCGGCGGGAGAGCGGGTCCGCATAGGCGGGGGCGTCGAAGCGGACCACGTCGTAGCCGTCGCCACCGTCGACATTGGTGATCCCTTGGGTGTAGCCCGCGTAGAACACGTCGTCGCCGCCGAGCGCCGAGACGTCGGACTCGAAATAGTCCTGGAACAGGAGATCGTCGCCCTCGGTGGGGGACTGGGTGACGTCCTGACGTACGACCATGTCGCCGTCGTCGAAGCGGAGCGTCTCGACGCCTTCCAGCATGTCGACCCCGCCATCTCCGATCAGGTCCGTCACCTGCGCTTTGCCCGGCGCCCAGAGCAGCACCTCGTAACGGGAGGCGGGCCCTTCGAAGATCGCGACATCATCGTCTCCGGCGCCGCCGGAGACGAAGTCGTCGTCGTCGCCGCCCGTGATCACGTCGTCGCCGTCGCCGCCGAAGATCAGGTCGCGCCCCCCGCCGCCGAAAATCACATCGTCGCCGTCGTCGCCCTCAAGCCTGCCGTACCCTTCGTCGCCGACCAAAGTGTCGTCGCCCGACGTGCCCTTGACCAAAGATGGCAAGGCGTCGATCGAAACAGCGTCGCCGTAGTTGAATTTCAGGAACTCGACGCCTTCCAGGATATGGACGTCGATCCGCGCGCCGCCATCTCCGGTCCGCGCGGAGCCGGTGCGCAGAAGCCAGTCCTCGCTAAACTGGCGATCAGTCAAGTGGAAATAATCGACACCGTCGCCGCCGTAGATTACATCGGCGCCATCTGGGTTAGAGCCGCCCACCAGAACGAAGTGGTCGTCGCCCGTTCCGCCATACAACGTGTCATTGTCTTCGCCGCCGTACAGCGTGTCGACGCCCTCGCCGCCGTAGAGTGTGTCGACGCCCTTGCCGCCGTAGATACGGTCGGGGCCGTCGCCACCTTCGAGGTGGTCATCGCCGTATTCGCCATAGACCCAGTCCGCGCCGCCCCCTCCGTACAGGGAGTCTCCCAAGCTGCCGCCCTTGAGGTTGTCACTGCCGTCGCCGCCATACAGGATCACCGGCCTCACTTCGGGAAGCTCCACCACCTGGCCGTCGGCGAACCGGAGTTCCTCGATCCCCCACAAAGTGTCGGTGAAACGATCGCCGTGGCTCACGCCCCAGAGCCAGACGGTCACGCTCCCGTTCGCCAGGAACGAGATGAGGAACTGGTCGTAGCTGTAGTCTTCGGCGCCGTAGTCGACAACGTCGTAGCCGTCGCCGCCGTAGACCGTCGCGCCGGCGGTGGAGACGATCGTGTCATCCCCGTCCAACGCGTAGACATGATAGGTGTCGGTGGCGTCGATCAGGTCGTCGCCCAAGGTCCCGTAAACCGTGGTCATCAATAATCGTCCCCAAATCGCGGACGCGCCGGCGCGACTCAGCGCGTCCAAGTCCACCCCCAGGCGCCAAGATTACTAAGGGTAACAGAATTGATCAACTTCAGCCGCCCTGCCTCGATCCGGGCCTGTCTGGCAGGTTCGACAAATGCGGAAGGGCGGCGCGTCCTCCGCGCCGCCCTCCAGATCTGCGAACCGAAACCGGCTATCCGGCTCCTTAGAACTGGTCCTCGTACTTGCGGGCCAGGTCCTCGATGTTGTCCGGCGGCCAGTCCGGCACGTCCATCCCGAGGTGGAGGCCCATCTGGGTGAGGACCTCCTTGATCTCGTTGAGCGACTTGCGGCCGAAGTTCGGCGTGCGCAGCATCTCGGCCTCGGTCTTCTGAACGAGATCGCCGATGTAGACGATGTTGTCGTTCTTCAGGCAGTTGGCCGACCGCACCGACAGCTCCAGCTCGTCCACCTTCTTGAGGAGGATCGGATTGATGCCGCCCGGCAGCTCCTCGTCGTCCGAACGGCCGGCGGCCTCGGGCTCGTCGAAGTTGACGAAGATCGACAGCTGATCCTGGAGGATGCGGGCCGCGTAGGCGACCGCGTCGTCCGGGGTCAGCGAGCCGTCCGTCTCCATCTGCAGGGTCAGCTTGTCGTAGTCCAGCACCTGGCCCTCGCGGGTGGGCTCGACCTTGTAGCTGACCTTCTTGACAGGGCTGAACAGCGCGTCGACCGGGATCAGGCCGATGGGGCTGTCCTCGGACTTGTTGCGGTCGGCGGGGACGTAGCCCTTGCCGGTGTCCACAACCAGCTCCACGTGGAAGCTCGCGCCCTCGTCGAGGTGGCAGATCACGTGATCCGGGTTCAGGATCTCGATGCCCGCCGTCTCCTGAATGTCGCCGGCGACGACAAGGCCGGGGCCCTCGCCCCGCAGCGTCAGGCGCTTGGGTCCCTCGACGTCCATCTTGACCGCGACGCCCTTGATGTTCAGGACGATGTCGGTCACGTCCTCACGGACGCCGGCGACGGACGAGAACTCGTGCAGCACGCCGTCGATCTGGATCGAGACGATCGCGGCGCCCTGGAGCGACGAGAGAAGGACGCGACGCAGGGCGTTGCCGAGCGTCAGGCCGAAGCCCCGCTCGAGCGGCTCGGCGATCACGGTGGCCTGGCGCTGGGCGTCGGCGCCCGGACGAATGTCCAGGGCTGTCGGCCGGATCAGCTCCTGCCAGTTCTTGTGGATCATGCGATGGTCCTCCATCCGTGCCTGAGCGGGATCCGCAGACCGCCCGGGCGTCCCGAGGAATTAATTTCCGTCCACGTAAACGGCCGAAGGCCCGCGCGGCGGGCGCGGGCCGGGGCCACCGAAGAGCGACGCGTCAGACGCGACGGCGCTTCGGGGGACGGCAACCGTTGTGGGCGATCGGGGTCACGTCCCGGATCGAGGTGATGGTGAAGCCCACCGCCTGCAGGGCGCGCAGCGCGCTCTCGCGCCCCGAACCCGGACCCTGCACCTCGACCTCGAGGGTGCGCATCCCATGCTCCTGGGCCTTCTTGCCGGCATCCTCGGCGGCAACCTGGGCCGCGTAGGGGGTCGACTTGCGCGAGCCCTTGAAGCCCATCGCGCCCGAGGAGGACCACGCGATCGCGTTGCCCTGCGCGTCGGCGATCAGGATCTTGGTGTTGTTGAAAGAAGAGTTCACGTGGGCGACGCCGGACGTGATGTTCTTCCGCTCTTTGCGCTTTACGCGCTGCTTTTCGCGAGCCATCGACGCCTCTCCTTACTTCTTCTTGCCGGCGATCGGCTTCGCCTTGCCCTTGCGGGTGCGGGCGTTCGTGTGGGTGCGCTGGCCGCGGACGGGCAGCTGGCGGCGATGACGCAGGCCGCGGTAGCAGCCCAGATCCATCAGCCGCTTGATGTTGACCGCGACCTCACGGCGGAGGTCGCCTTCCACAGCGAGGTTGCCGTCGATGTACTCGCGGATCGCCAGAACTTCGGCGTCGGACAGTTCGTTGACCCGACGCTCTTCAGCGATGCCCACGGCCGAACACACCTCCTTCGCGGAGGAATGGCCGATGCCATGGATGTAGGTGAGGGCGATGTGCGTCCTCTTGTTCGTGGGAATGTTCACGCCAGCGATGCGCGCCAAGGTGCTGCTCCGTATCTCGATCCGGTCCGCCGCCCGGGGGGCCGAAGGTTCCAACGTTCCTGTCGTCGCCCCCGCCGGCGGCGTCGGGCTGAAATCCTGTTCGCGGGTCGAACCGGGGAGGGTCAAGCGACCCCCTGCCCGGTCTGCGAACGAGCGCCGGCCCGGCGATTCTCTGGACCGGGGTCCAGAGCGCCGTCCGACGACTCCCCTTGTTCGGAGGCGCGGAGTATATGAAGGGATGGTTCCGCGTCAACCCGGGCGGGCCCGGATCCAGTCCCTTTTTATCTCTCCGCGCATCCGGATGGCGTTTAACCGTCCAGCGCGGCCTTGACCTGGCCTGCCACGTCGTCCGGCGGAGCCATTCCGTCCACCCGCGTCAGCTTGCCGAGCGCGTGGTAGTAGCCGATCAGCGGCGAGGTGTCCCGGTAGTAAGCCAGGAGCCGCGTGCGCATCGACTCGGCGTTGTCGTCGGGCCGCTTCTTGAACTCGGTCGACCCGCACTTGTCGCATACGCCCTCGACCTTCGGGGGGTGCGCGGTCTCGTGATAGACCTCGCCGCAGCTGGCGCAGGTGAAGCGGCCGGAGACGCGGTCCACCAGCGCCTCGTCGTCCACCTGCATGGCGACCACGGCGTCGAGCGCCAGGCCCTGCGCCTTCAGCAGCTCGCCCAGCGCGTCGGCCTGGGCCAGCGTGCGGGGAAAGCCGTCGAAGATCGCGCCCTTGGCGGCGACGCCGCTCTCGAGCTGTTCCTTGATCAGTCCGATGACGATCTCGTCGGTCACCAGGTCGCCGCGCGCCATGATGTCCTTGACGATCTCGCCCATCTCGGAGCCGGAGGCCTGCGCCTCGCGGAGCATGTCGCCGGTGCTGAGCTGCACCATGCCCCGCTCCTCGACCAGCCGCCGCGCCTGGGTGCCTTTGCCGGCCCCCGGCGGCCCGAGCAGAATGATGTTCATTTTTTCCTCTTCCCTCGCCGTCCAAGACGGGACCGTTCGATCAGTCCTTCGTACTGGTGCGCCAGCAGGTGACTCTGAACCTGCGTGACGGTGTCCATCGTCACCGAGACCACGATCAGCAGCGATGTGCCGCCGAAGTAGAACGGGATGCCGACGTTCGAGATCAGGATCTCGGGCATCACGCAGATGATCGACAGGTAGATCGCGCCGACCGCCGTGAGTCGCGTCAGCACATAGTCGAGATACTGCGAGGTCTTGGCGCCCGGACGGATCCCCGGCACATAGCCGCCGTTCTTCTTCAGGTTGTCCGCCACATCGTCGGGATTGAACACGACCGAGGTATAGAAGAACGCGAAGAACACGATCAGCGCCACGAAGCTGAGCAGGTACAGCGGCTGCCCGCGGCCCAGGTAGGCCGAGACGTAGCCCATCACCCCGCCCGCGCCGCCGTCCGCCGAGAAGCCGGCCACGGTGGCGGGCAGCAGCAGCAGCGACGAGGCGAAGATCGGCGGGATCACGCCGGCGGTGTTGACCTTCAGCGGCAGGAACGAGTTCTCGCCCCCGTACATCTTCTGGCCGACCTGGCGCTTGGGATACTGGACCAGGATCCGCCGTTGCGCCCGCTCGATATAGACCACGGCCGCGATCACCGCGACCGCGCCCACGATCACCGCCACGACGATCCCCGCGGCCAGCTGCCCGGTGCGGCCCAGCTCGAACAGCTGCGCCAGCGCGCTGGGCATGGTGGCGATGATGCCGACGTAGATGATCAGCGAGATGCCGTTGCCGATGCCCCGCGCGGTGATCTGCTCGCCCAGCCACATCAGGAACATGGTGCCGCCGACCAGCGTGATCACGGTCGAGGCGCGGAAGTACCAGCCGGGATCGAGCGCCAGGCCCTGCCCCTCGAGACCCACGGCGATGCCGTAGGCCTGCACCGCGGCCAGCACGACCGTGCCGTAGCGCGTGTACTGGTTGATCTTGCGGCGGCCGGCCTCGCCCTCCTTCTTGAGAGCCTCCAGCGACGGCACCATCGAGGTCATCAGCTGCATGATGATCGAGGCGGAGATGTAGGGCATGATGCCCAGCGCGAAGATCGCCATGCGGCTGACCGCGCCGCCGGCGAACATGTTGAACACGCCCAGGATACCGGACTGCGTCTGTTCGATGAATCTCGCGAGCTGGACGGGGTCGATCCCGGGCATCGGGATGTAGGTCCCCAGCCGGTAGATCACCAGCAGGCCCAGCGCGAATAGGATCCGGCTCTGGAGCTCTTTGGCCTTGCCAAAGGCGCTCCAGCTCATGTTCTGGGCCATCTGCTCGGCGGCGGACGCCATGCTTCTCTCCCGCAGGCTGTCATACGGACGCCGCCGGGGGACGAGCCCCGCGGCGGCGTCGCGGTTTAGTTAAAGGAGGGGCTGATCGCCCGCAATGTCATTCGGCGTCGCTCTCGGCCGCCGGCTTCGCCGGGGCGAGGACGGTGACCGAGCCGCCGGCCTTTTCCACGGCCGCCAGCGCGGACTTGGAGGCGCCGGTGACCTCGATCGTCAGGGCCTGCGTGACTTCGCCGCGACCCAGCAGACGCACGCCGTCGCGCTTGCGGCGCACCAGGCCCGAGGCGACCAGCACGTCCTCGTCGATCTTGGCCGAGGCGTCGATCTTGCCCTCTTCAATGAACTTGGAGAGGTTGTCGAGGTTGATCACGGCGAACTCGTCCCGGAACGGCTTGGTGAAGCCGCGCTTGGGCAGGCGCCGATAGATCGGCATCTGGCCGCCCTCGAAGCCGTTGATCGCCACGCCGGAGCGGGACTTCTGGCCCTTGATGCCGCGGCCGCCGGTCTTGCCGACGCCCGAGCCCGGGCCGCGGCCGACGCGCTTGCGCGCCTTCGTGGCCCCGGGATTGTCGCGGAGTTCGTTGAGCTTCATGACGCGTATTCCTTCTGTCGGACCCTGCCTGCGGCGTCATCCGCGGCGGGCCATCGACCTGCGATAAAGGGCCCGGGCGCCGGAAGCGCCCGGGCGAAGCGGACGATTACTCGCCCTTTTCCTCCACGATCACCGCGAGATGCGGGATCGAGTTGACCATGCCGCGCACCGAGGGGGTGTCCTCGAGCTCGCGGGTCTTGTGCATCTTGTTCAGCCCGAGACCCTTGAGGGTGTCGCGCTGGCTTTTCGGACGGCGGATCGGGGACCCGATCTGCTTCACCACGATGGTCTTGCCCATGCTCTCGCTCCTCAGGCCTCGGCGCCGGCGGCCTCGACGGCCTCGCCAGCGGTCTTGGCCTCGGGGGCCTCGTCCCGCTTGGGCAGGATGTCGGCGACCTTCTTGCCACGACGCGAGGCAACCTGGCGCGGAGACGCCTCGTTGCGCAGCCCGTCGATGGTGGCGCGGATCATGTTGTAGGGGTTCTGGGACCCGATGGACTTGGCCACCACGTCCTGAACGCCCAGCATCTCGAACACCGCGCGCATCGGGCCGCCGGCGATGATGCCGGTGCCGGCGTCGGCCGTCCGCATCACCACCTTGCCCGCGCCATGACGCCCGTTGACGTCGTGATGCAGGGTCCGGCCCTCCCGCAGGGGCACCCGGATCAGGCCGCGCTTGGCCTGCTCGGTCGCCTTGCGGATCGCCTCGGGGACTTCGCGGGCCTTGCCCTTGCCGAAGCCCACGCGGCCTTTCTGGTCGCCCACGACGACGAGCGCTGCAAAGCCGAAGCGTTTGCCGCCCTTCACCGTCTTGGACACGCGGTTGATCGCGACGAGGCGATCCTGGAACTCAGGATCCTCGTCCCGGTCGCGACGACGATTGCCGCGGTTGTCTTCCCTGGCCATGGTCGCCCTCCTCAGAACTTCAGGCCGCCTTCACGGGCGGCGTCGGCGAGCGCCTGGACCTTCCCGTGAAAGAGGTAGCCGCCGCGGTCGAACACCACTTCCTCGATGCCGGCGGCCTTGGCGCGCTCGGCGATCGCGGCGCCGATCTTGGCGGCGGCATCCTTGTTGTTCTTCCCGATCACGCCCAGGGCGCTCTCCAGCGTCGACGCCGCGCAGAGGGTCTTGCCCTCGACGTCGTCGATCACCTGGACCGAGATGTTCTTGTTAGACCGGTGAACGCACAGACGCGGACGTCCGTTCGCCACCTTTTTCAGACGGTTGCGCACCCGAAGGCGGCGCCGCTGAAACAGCTCTCGCTTGCTCAGTGCCATGTCGGCCTCCGGTTACTTCTTCTTGCCTTCCTTGCGGAAGATGTACTCGCCCTTGTAGCGAATGCCCTTGCCCTTGTAGGGCTCCGGGCGGCGCCAGTCGCGGATGTTCGCCGCCACCTGGCCGACCTGCTGCTGGTCGGTGCCGGTGATCGCGATCTCCGTGGGCTTCGCGCAGACGATGTCGATCCCCTCGGGGATCGCATACTCGACGTCATGCGAATAGCCGAGCGCCAGCTTCAGGACCTTGCCCTGAACCTGGGCGCGGTAGCCGACGCCCTGGATCTCGAGCTCTTTCTTGAAACCCTCGGTCACGCCCTGCACCAGGTTCGCGACCTGGGTGCGGGACATGCCCCACTGCTGGCGCGCCCGCTTGGACGTGCCGCGGGGGGTGACCGTGATGGTCTCGTTGTCGATCGCGACGGTCACGTCGTCCGTAGCCGTGAAGGCGCGGGTCCCCTTGGGGCCCTTCACCTCGACGGTCTGGCCGGAGACGGTGGCCGTCACGCCCTTGGGAAGCTCGACCGGCCTCTTTCCGATGCGGGACATTACAGTCTCCTCAGAACACGGTGCACAGGACCTCGCCGCCGACCTTGTCGGCGCGGGCCTGCGCATCGGACATGACGCCCTTGGACGTCGAGACGATCGCAACGCCCAGGCCCTGACGGACCGAGGGCAGCGTCTCGACGGGCGAGTACACCCGGCGGCCGGGCTTGGAGACGCGCTTGATCTCCTTGATGGCGGGCATGCCATCGAAGTACTTCAGGCTGATCTCGTACTCTGCGTGGGAGTCCACGGTGACGCCCTCGTAGCCGCGGATATAACCCTCGGCCTGGAGAACATCGAGCACACGGCCCCGCAGCTTGGAGGCGGGGGTGCGGACGGTCGACTTGAAACGCATCTGCGCGTTGCGGATGCGGGTCAGCATGTCGCCGATGGGATCGTTCACGTTCATTGTGCGCTCCTCACCAGCTCGATTTCACCATGCCGGGGATCTGGCCCACAGAGGCGTAATCCCGCAGCGCGATGCGCGACATCTTCAGTTTGCGATAGTAGGCCTTGGGGCGGCCCGTGATCTCGCAGCGGTTGTGCAGGCGGGTCGCCGAGGAGTTCCTCGGCAGCTTCGCCAGCTTCATCGAAAGCTTCACGCGGTCAGCCAGGCCCAGATTCTCATCGCGAATCTGCTCCTTCAGCGCGGCGCGCTTGGCGGCGTACTTCTCCACCAGCTTCTCGCGCTTCTTCTGACGCTCGATCATGCTCGTCTTGGCCATGTCGAATTCCTTTCCCGCGCTCAGCTCGCGAAGGGCATGTTGAAAAGCTTCAACAGCGCCTTGGCTTCCGCGTCGGTCTTGGCAGTGGTCGCCATCACGATGTCCATGCCCCACATCTGATCGATCTTGTCGTACTCGATCTCGGGGAACACGATGTGCTCCTTCAGGCCCATGGCGTAGTTGCCACGGCCGTCGAAAGCCGTGCCCTTCACGCCGCGGAAGTCGCGGACGCGGGGCAGCGCGATGGTGATCAGGCGGTCCAGGAAGTCGTACATCCGCTCCTTGCGAAGCGTGACCTTGACGCCGAGGGGCATCTCCTCGCGGACCTTGAAGCCGGCGATCGAGTTGCGCGCCTTGGTGATCACGACCTTCTGGCCGGCGATCTTGGTCAGATCGTCCGCCGCGGCCTTGATCTTCTTGGAGTCCGACACCGCCTCGCCCACGCCCATGTTGAGGACGATCTTGTCCAGGCGGGGGATCTGCATGTCGTTCTTGTAGCCGAACTCTTCCTTCAGCGCGGGACGCACCACATCGCGGTAGTGCGCGCGAAGGCGCGGCGTGTAAGCGGCTGCGTCAAGCATCGATCACCTCCCCCGACTTCTTGGCGAAGCGGACCTTCTTGCCGTCGACCATCTTGAACCCGACGCGGGTCGCGCCGCCGGTCTTGGGGTCGACGAGCGCCAGGTTGGACAGGTCGATCGTCGCCTCTTTCGAGATGCGGCCGCCCTGCGCCTGCGCGGTCTGACGCTGATGGCGCACGACCATGTTCACGCCGGAGACCAGCGCGCGGTTCTCGGTCGGCATGACCTTGAGGATCTCGCCCTCGTTGCCGCGATCGCGGCCGGCGAGAACGACGACCTTGTCGCCCTTCTTGAGCTTCGCGGCCATCAGAGCACCTCCGGCGCCAGCGAGATGATCTTCATGAAGTTCTTCGAGCGCAGCTCACGCACGACCGGCCCGAAGATGCGGGTTCCGATCGGCTCGCCCTGGTTGTTCAGCAGGACGGCGGCGTTGTCGTCGAAGCGGATGGCGGTGCCGTCGGCGCGACGCACCTCCTTGGCGGTGCGAACGACGACGGCCTTGCGGACATCGCCCTTCTTCACGCGACCGCGCGGAATGGCCTCCTTCACGGAGACCACGATGATGTCGCCGACCGAAGCGTACTTGCGCTTCGCGCCGCCGAGCACCTTGATGCACTGAACCCGACGGGCGCCGCTGTTGTCGGCGACCGAGAGGTTGGTCTGCATCTGGATCATGGCAGTTTCTCCCGACCTGCAGGAACGCGTCCTGCGGTTTCGACTACTGGTAGGTCAGTCCCGCGAGGCGCCAGCCTCTCCGGTCAGGACTTCCCAGGATTTCGATTTCGAGCGCGGCGGGCACTCGGTGATGCGAACGGTCTCGCCCACCTGGCACGCGTTGCCTTCGTCATGCGCATGGTACCGCTTGGTCATGCGCACGGTCTTTTTCATCAGCGGGTGGGTGAAGCGACGCTCCACCAGCACGGTGACGGTCTTGTCGTTCTTGTTCGAGACGACGGTGCCCTGGAGAATGCGACGGGGCATGTCAGGCCTCCTGCGAGACCGCAGCGGCGGCCTTCTGGTTCAGGACGGTGAGCACGCGCGCCACATCGCGGCGCACGGTCTTCATCCGCGCGGTGTTCTCGTTCTGGCCGGTAGCGGCCCGGAAGCGCAGATTGAACTGCTCCTTCTTCAGCGCCGCGAGCTCGTCGCGCAGCTGATCGGGCGTCTTCTCGCGCAGATCGGCGGCTTTCATGAGCCTCAAATCCTCTCTCTCGCATCCAAGCGGGCCGCGGGCCTGGGAGTTCGGTCCCGGCCGCGCCCGCAATCACGCCGGATCCGCCCCGGCCATCTCATCTGACGAAGACGCGGGGCCGGCAACGCCAGCCCCTCGCCTCATGCCTGTCGGCAGCAGTCAGGCGACCGCCGTGGCCCGCCTCAGCGGGCCCGGGATCACCAGTCTTCTTTCTGCACGAATCGGCTCTTGATCGGCAGTTTCATCGCCGCCAACCGGAGGGCCTCCCGTGCCACAGGTTCGGACACCCCGTCAATCTCGAACATGACGCGGCCGGGCTTCACTTTCGCGGCCCAGTATTCGACCGAACCCTTGCCCTTGCCCATACGGACTTCGGTGGGCTTCTGGGTGACGGGCACATCCGGGAAGATCCGGATCCACACGCGGCCCTGACGCTTCATGTGACGCGTCATGGCGCGGCGGGCGGCCTCGATCTGGCGCGCGGTGATGCGCTCCGGTTCGATGGCCTTGAGCCCGAACGAGCCGAAATTCAGCTCGGTTCCGCCTTTCGCCAGGCCGTGGATACGACCCTTGTGCTGCTTGCGGAACTTGGTGCGCTTCGGAGAAAGCATCCTGTCAACTCCTCAGGCTCAGCCGCGGGCCGGGCGCGAGGCGCCCTCCTGCAGCTCCTGCTGGCGACGGTCGCGCGCCTGGGGATCGTGCTCCATGATCTCGCCTTTGAAGATCCAGACCTTGATCCCGATGATGCCGTAGGCGGTCTTCGCCTCGACATGCGCGTAGTCGATGTCGGCCCGCAGGGTATGCAGGGGCACGCGGCCCTCACGATACCACTCGGTCCGCGCGATCTCGGCGCCGCCGAGACGGCCGCCGGCGTTGATGCGGATCCCCAGCGCGCCCATGCGCATGGCGTTCTGCACCGCGCGCTTGATCGCACGACGGAAGGCGACGCGACGCTCGAGCTGCTGGGCGATGTTCTCGCCGACCAGCTGGGCGTCGGTCTCGGGCTTGCGCACCTCGACGATGTTGAGGTGCAGCTCCGACGAGGTCAGCTTCGCCACTTCGCGGCGGAGCTTCTCGATGTCGGCGCCCTTCTTGCCGATGATCACGCCCGGACGCGCCGTGTGGATCGTCACCCGGCACTTGCGGTGCGGACGCTCGATCACCACGCGGCTGACCCCGGCGTTGGCGCACTTCTTCTTGATGAACTCCCGGATCCGGATGTCCTCGTGAAGCAGCGCGCCGTAGTCCTTGGCGTTCGCGTACCAGCGGCTGTCCCAGGTCCGGTTGACCTGCAGGCGCAGCCCGATCGGATTGACCTTGTTGCCCATCAGGCGCTCTCCTCGACCTGCCGGACCTTGATGGTGATCTGGCTGAACGGCTTCTCGATCCGCCCGAAGCGGCCGCGCGCCCGGGGGCGCCCGCGCTTCAGCACCAGGTTCTTGCCCACCCAGGCCTCGGCCACGATCAGCTCGTCAACGTCGAGCCCGTGGTTGTTCTCCGCGTTGGCGATCGCCGACTGCAGCGTCTTGCGCACGTCGAGCGCAATCCGCTTCTTG
>TARA_R110000751_G_scaffold214914_2_pt1 | contig 15695 bp, 14 predicted proteins | sample TARA_R110000751 | Tara Oceans TARA_R110000751 (sample SAMEA4398001) | marine metagenome | biome: Polar Biome; feature: [MES] marine water layer (ENVO:01000295) within the mesopelagic zone...; material: water (ENVO:00002006), including particulate matter (ENVO:01000060) such... | reverse complement strand
GTGATAAATGATAGCTAATCATTTATCAATGAGAGATACAAGGCGTGAAGCTTGCTCACGCAACCTATTCTAAGAGCCGCTTACGTTGGGTAAAGCAGTCACATTAGTTTGGCTACTTTGTTTTTCTTGCCAGTTAAGGTCGCATATGCCATCTGTTGGAGCAAATGCAGTAGGCGCTTGCAGTAGCAGCTTACGTATTAGAATATGATCTGAGTCATCACATGCTGCTTTGAGTTTACCTAAAAATGGCTCTAGCTCATGCCATGGCATTTTTATTTCTTGCGCACTTAAAATTCTTGGATGATCGGTACCAATAACATTGTCGCCAATAAGTAGCTCTTCAAAAAGCTTTTCGCCAGGGCGCAAACCTGTACATTTTATTTCTATATCACCATTTGGCCGTTTTTCGTGCTTAACTTCAAGCCCCGATAAGTGGACCATTTTAGTTGCTAAGTCTTTAATTTTTACTGGTTCACCCATATCAAGTACAAACACATCGCTGCCTACTCCCATAGCACCAGCTTGAATAACCAATTGAGCAGCTTCTGGGATCGTCATAAAGTAGCGTGTGATATCTTGATGGGTTAATGTTATTGGACCACCGGCTTTTATTTGCTTTCTAAATAATGGTACAACAGAACCAGAAGAACCCAGTACGTTACCAAAACGTACCATTGTGAAACGTGTCGAACTTTGAATATCAGACAACCCTTGCAATACAAGCTCTGCCATGCGTTTTGTAGTTCCCATAATATTGGTTGGGCGCACCGCTTTGTCTGTTGAAATGAGAACAAAAGTATCGACTTTTGCATTTATAGCTGCCGTAGCAACGTTGTAAGTCCCATAGATATTATTTCGTACACCTTCAACTACGTTATGCTCTACTAATGGGACATGCTTATAAGCCGCTGCATGGTAAACGGTTTTGACTTTAAAAGTAGAAAACGTAGATTCAACTAGTTTTTTATTTTGTATTGAACCCAAAATAGGTATTACTTCTATATTTAAACCGTTTGTAGTGCGGTATTCCGATAACTCTTTTTCTATTGCGTATAGAGCAAACTCAGACAACTCAAAAAGCACTATTTTAGTTGGGTTGTTTTTAATTATTTGCCTACAAAGCTCAGAGCCGATTGAACCGCCCGCACCTGTTACCATTACTATTTTATTTTCTATATTTGCTGACATTAAATCTTGACGTGGCTGAACCGAATCTCTGCCTAATAAGTCATCTATTTCTACATTTTTCACTTCATCAAGGTTGGTTGTACCCGAAACGATGTCAGCCATACCTGGAATGGTCATTACTTGTAATTTAAATTTCTCTATTGCATTAAGCACTTCTTTTCGACGACTTCTTGAAACGCTAGGTAGTGCAAGTAGAATTTTATTAACGCATTTTTGCTTTGCGATTTCAGAAATTTGAGAAGGCGGATGAACGCAAACCCCCTGAATTAACGATAAATGCTTTTTAGGATCGTCATCAATAAAGGCAACAGGTGAGTATTCTGGCCCATTAGCTAGCGCAGTAGCAAGTTGCCGGCCAGCAGAACCCGCACCGTATATAATAACTCCTTCTTTACGACGCATTGTTATTTGCCCTACAACAGCCCTGACAGCCAGTCGAGCTCCTCCTACAAATAGAATACAAAAACTAGCGTATATAAATGGCACTGTTCGTGGGACTGGTGCACTCAAAAAGAAAGATAGAATAGTTAAGTAAACGGTGGAAAGCATAACACCTGCGATAATAGCCCACATAGCCTGCATGTTCATATAGCGAAGTACAGCTCTGTACAGCCCTAGTTTCACAAAGCTTAATAAACTTAGGGGGAGGACTGCTGCGAGTAGTATCCATGTGTGGTTATTTTTTAAAACAGCCGTGCTGTCGAGCCTTAATAAAAAGGCAAGCCAAAAGGCAACAATAATAAAAATGCTATCTACAAAAAGCGATACGACTCTTTTCTGAGGGCGAGGCAAGTTAACTAAAAATTTTAAAAACACAATATATTTCCCTGAAGCTAGCAGCAATACTGCCATTCTATTAGTTGCAATTTTACTACACAATGAACGACTGTTGCACTTTATAATTAAAGACTATATGCAAAATATTAAATAGTCTTTATGTATTTAGTTACTTTGTGTAATTTTCAGAATGCTACTTAACTCTATCACCACTGCCACTTCCAGTAACCGTTTGTAATATATAAGTAAAGTAGAGCTTGAGATTCAACGTGGCGATCATTTTGGCATCTGTTTCTGCTAGCAGCTCAGGAGTAGACATGTCAATTTCGTTAACTTGCGCTAATCCCGTTATGCCTGGTCGAACTGCAAATACATTCTTAACATCTCGAGCCTGGGTTAGCTCTTCTTGATTGAACAGCCCTGGACGAGGGCCAACTAAGCTCATTTCACCTTTTAGTACATTCCAAAGCTGCGGTAGTTCGTCTAATTTAGTTTTACGTAAAAAACCGCCAAAACGAGTGATAGATGCACTGCTTGCTAGATGGCTAGCAACCGATACTGTATCTACTGTCATTGTTCTAAATTTAACTAAGGTAAATGGTTTCTGATTACGGCCAACACGCTCTTGCATAAAAAGCGGCGAGCCAGTATCAAATAGACCAATAATAAAAAGTAGAATAAAAAATGGAAAAGCAAATATTAATCCAAACAATGCGATAAAAAAATCTAAAATACGTAACATTAATGTCTACCCATATTTATTTCTGTTAAAAGTTTGTCTGCTTTCGATGAGTCGACAACAAAGTTATCAAGCAAGACATTTTCACGTTCTTTTTGGCCTAGAACTCTTAACACCAAACGAAGCAATACCTCAGGAAAGTAAAAGTGCCTAATATTTACTTTTTCGTTACCTGCAAGATAATTCAGTACTTGTTGGAGCGAGAGAGCTTTTTCATCAGCTAGTAGGTAGATTTCACAATTAGCTTTGTCGGTCATTAAGCAAAGCTTGATGAAACTAAGTAATTTATCTACTGATAAGTATGAACGCTGATTTCTAATAGCTTTGAAAGGAAAAGCATGAACTTTAGAGACTAGTTTAGCTAAGGTTCTTATATTTCCTGGTGCATCATGGCTCAAAACAAGTGTAGGGCGAATTATAATGTAATCAATACCTGAATCGGAACAAAAAGTTTTTACTAAATTTTCTGCAATGATTCTCGTTTGTAGCTGTGGCTCACCAATAATTAACGAAGAGTCTTCTTTGACTGCTAGATTAGCATGTTTACCATGGACATAAGCAGTACTAAAGTAAATAAACTTTTTAATATTACTGTTTTTACAGGCTACTAATAAGTCTTTTAAAGCACTAATATTTGTTTGCTCAAGCTCTTGAATAGTTTGTGCATGCTTGTGAGCAAACGATGCTAAATGAACAATTTGAGAGCATCCCGTAAGCGCACTATCCCATTCTGAAAACTCAGCTAAGTCACCAGTTACTACTGTTTTCACTACGCCTTGAGGAATTATTTCATCGGTTCTTTGTGTTATAGAGATCGAGAAATCTTTCGCTAAATAATCAACAAGCTTTTTGCCGACAAAGCCATTTCCACCCGTAATTAAGACTCCCATAATAACTCCTAAAAGAATCTATTTTTAAGTTTTAAGCTAGGCGCTTCAACCAACTTCCACGAAACTGTAGAAACAACAAAGATAGTCGTAAATAGCACCAAGTAAGATGAAACCGTATTAAACTCAAAACCGTTTGCTATAAATAACTGAATGATCGGGAAATGAAATATATATACGCCATAAGAAATATCACCCAACTTTTTAAATGAAAGTACATTAGGCAATGAAATAAATACCAGGGTAATGAAAACAGCAATTACCAATGGCTGTAAGTAATAGAAGTTCAGCCACATCAAAATAACTGTTGCAATTAACAAGGCTGAAAATTGCCTTTTCAGTACACTAAAGTATTTAAAGCAAAAGATACCTGCAATAAAATACATCATCTGCCCTGGCAGCTGAGATGCTAGTGTCTCAGCCATTGGAATACTATTTTTATGCAATAAGATAAAATCTTTATAAATGAATGATAATACATAAATTACCAACATATATAAGCAACTATATTTACGTTCAACCAATATGTAAAAAATAGGAACCATACAATAGAACATGACTTCTATTTTTAAAGTCCATAACGAACCATTAATAAATGGTTCTGGATTAGTAGAAAATACGCCATCAATAGTAGGTGCTAAGAAGTTCAAAAAGACCGCATTAGCTATAAAGTATTTAGTTTCTGATGCATAACTTCCAGCAAAACTTCCGTCCCCGGCAAAGAAATATAAACAGCTAGAAAACAAAACAAGCAAAATATATGCAGGGTAGAGACGAAGAAAACGCCCCCAAAAATAATTAATTGTGGTTTTTTTTCTGTCGTAGCTCATGTAAATCAGAAAGCCACTAACGATGAAGAATGTAGACACCGCACTACCAGATAACCAATGTAGTGACTCGCTAACGGACTCCGTCAGTGGTGTTTTAGCTAAAAAAGCTAAGTGCAAAAACACTACCGCTGTGGCAAGTACCAATCTTAAAAAGTCTAGATTGTTGCTTTTATATATGTACTTCATTGATGTACTACCTCAAAAGTGCCATGTAAGTTTCAAACCATGACTCTGAGTCAGGAAATGATTGCGCTCTAGTGTTTGAAGCTAACCGAACGTCGTTATACGTTTCAAGATCAAATAACTTACTTATCTGATTTAGGCAGTCATGTACATTGTCTTCTTTATAAATCACACCCGCTTGATCTAAAACTGAATGAGCATAATCAAGGTCTGGGGCAATAACTGGAAGATCGTAAAACATAGCCTCAATTAGGGGGTTACCAAAGGTTTCAGATTTTGAAGGAAAAATAGCCGCAAATGCAAAGCCTTGATAGTACTTTTTTAAACCAGCTTGAGGTAGCTCCCCCAAATTATTGATCGGTAATTGCTGCTCTTTTATAGCAGCTATAAAAGAGTCGGCTTCAGGTATTGATTCATCAACCGTAATATTAATAACTACAGGCAAGGCCTTATCTTTTATTTCAGAAGCAAGTTTCAATAAAAATGTATGATTTTTATGCGCATAAAAGCGACTGACATAAAGTAGCTCTTTAACTTCAGGCAGCTCTTGCTTAGCTTGAAAATTGGCAATGCTCTCTCTTTTGAAAATATCACTAATTGGGTTAAAAATAATTTCAGAATCAATGGTTACTTTTTCATTGAGCAACTTTTGCATGTAACTACTTTGAACCACAACTGTGTCTACAGCTTTAACTGTTTTACTAAAAAGGTATCGCTTTATTTTCTCAGCTATTTTGGCAACCCCACCCAAATCACCATATAAACGATCATCGACGATGTATGGGTGATGAAGTAAAACTACTTTTTTATGATTACTCTTAATACCGAACAAGAAATTACCAAAAGCAAGAATTGCCTTTGGCTCATATTGCTTTACTAATGAATTCATCAACGAAAAATTTACTTTAAACACATTCAGCAAAGCTTTAATACTACCCGGCACGACATCAACAACAACAAACTTACAATTTTCTGTCTCTGAATATGTTAGAAATTCAGGCAGATTTGGCACAATAAATACGAACTTATCATCGCTTTGCAGTGCATTGCGGATAAAATTATTAGCAATATTTTTCGGGCCTGCTGCAATCTGATTTGAAAAGTTAACGAGATACATTTTTCTTGCCCTCAAATAAATAAATAAACAAAGTGAATAACATTAATAAAACGAATATAGTTAATGTATTAAAAATAAAAGCATTTGAAATACCAAATCCTGTCAGCATCATGAAGGCATAAAAAGAAACCCATAAAGGTGCGAATTTAGAGCTGATCATGACTTGGTAGAAATATTTTAAAATCATACCAGTCAAAATTGCATACAAAATGACTCCAACAGGCCCAAAATGCACATAACCGGCCGTTACGCGGCTCAGAGGCCAGCCTACAGGGATCATGTATTTAAAGGGTGAATTAATTGCAACATTATTACCCTGAGCGAAATTATAGATATATACACCTTCATCTAGTGGTGGTTTAGCCTCATAAAATGAACTTGGAATAAACCCAGTAAAGAAATCCATAAACGTACTACCAAACCAAAGCTTATTGATAGAGTCAAAATATGGAAAGATAAATAGTGAAATATCAATATCACTAAATCGCTTGAATAACTCGCCCATGTACGGTAAGGCATCAGGTATTAGTGAGCTGGGATCTGACATATAATAATCTAATGCTCCATCAACCCTTAAAATAGGAGCAAGAGAGGCAAAGAAAACTAAAAAGAATAATAAAAGTAAGTTCTTAACAGAGAAAACATTTACATTTTTAATTTTATAGTTCCACATTAGTACTAAGAAAACTAAAAGTAACAGTGGGTTTTTCCTTTCACCGTAAGATGCCAGCATCGCAAAGAAAAACACGGATATAAAAAACAGAAAGACATAATTTTTAAGTTTTATTCTTTTCAATGACAAATAGGTTATGTAGTAACCTATAGAGAGCATTGCAGATATAAAAAAGATATTTCTATACACTGCAGTGCCTTGAACTACCAAGGTTTTATTATCCATATTACTTATTAGAAAGAAAAAACCGCCTACTTTATGAAGGAACAAAGCAAACATTAGTATAGTGAGGACAATAAAAAAGTAGCTCGCATATTTAAATTTTATAACCTTCATACCTACGCCGATATTCGACACGCCAAAAAGTTTGCCTTTAGGCTCAAAGAAAGCCATGGTAAAAATGCAAACAATTGCAAATATTAGCTTGTACATAACATGCTGAAAAAAGGCAAAATTAAAGTCATCTAAGTAATAGATAACTTTTGGATGAAGCTCTTGCGGGTTATGAGCAATAAAGTATAGATACGGCACTTCAGCCATAGAAAACAAAATAGTAAAAGGAATAACATGGAAAAAGTCTTTCTTCCCCCTTTTCAAATAAAGAAGTAACAGTAATAGAACAATAAAATAGAAGGTTATAAATGAATCAATCATTATACTGTTTTATTCTTTTTGCAGGTACACCACCAAAGATACATTGCTTTTCTGTAATAGACTTAGATACAACCGCAGCACTTGCAACGATAGTCTTTGCAGCGATACTTTCTGCAGTTTCTAATAAAATTGCACGTGTACCTAACCAGCAATTTTCTGCAATTTCCTTTTTTATGCTAACAGGCTTACTTTTAGGATCGTAGCCATGGCTATGGCTGTAAATGACCACACCTTCTGATAACAAAGTATTATTTCCAATAGTTAATCCACCGGTGTGATCTAAATGGCAATTTCGGCATATATGTACTTTATCTTCGATAATACATTCACCTGTGTTGTTCTCTGATACAAGCAATGTTCCTTTTCCAATGAAAACTCTATCACCTATGGTGACAAGCTTAGGTGACTCAATTCTAGCACCGAACTCTATACGAACATTTTTACCTACTTTTTGACATACAGCTCTATAAAAGAGGGTATTTAAAATATCGAAAAAAACTTTTAGAAAGCGCAAAGGAATTCGTACACAAAAAAGTAGTAAGCCACTGTCTTGATAAAGTTTCGTAATACGATTAATCATTTGATAAGCCTATATTTAAAAATATATAAATAAACAACGCATGAGGTTAGATAATAAACAATGAATGATATTGCTAAATTCTCTGCACTAGCAGTTACTGTTAAAATATATGCGCCCATGACTATCGCAGAAGTTAAGGCAACATAAAAAAGTTGATATGTTTTATTCATAACAACCATGACTCTATTGAATGCTAAAGCAACAGAGTAAAATAAACAGATTAAAGTTACTTCTAAAAATAAATCCGCAGTGTATTTATCACCATATAAAAGTAAAAAGTAATCGTAAAGAAAATAGCCAATACCAACGAATAGTAAGCATGATAACGACATATACTGCATAGCATAGCTGAGAAGTTGCCTTACATTGCTTCCTGACTCGTGGAGCTTTGTTAAATTTCGTAAAACTATATTACAGATGATATTTAAAAGGATTGAACAAATCATAAACATCTGAAATGAAACATCGAACTCAGCGAGTGCTACAAAGCCATCATCACTATTAGCTGTTATATACCTTACAAACCAAAAGATAAAAGCATTAATTGCAGAACCAATAATTACTGGCTTTATCGAATTGAATACACCTTTAGTTTTCTGAAAAAGTACATCATATTCAATATTTTTTAAAATATACGTGTGATTCACCAAGACATTAGATGCTTTGATTGCTAAATCTGTAAGCTGATAAATAAGCATATAAAATAAAGCTATTTCTACAGTAATATCTTCATATGTATTGAAAATAAAAGCGGCTGATAAAACAATGCTAATTACTGTTGAGTAGAAAATTACTTTATAGATGCCTTTCCCTATGTACACAGAGATCACATATCCATTTAACAGAGTCAGTGAAATTAATATTACTACTGTCAAAACTAAATGGAGCGTCAAAAAGTCAAAAGAAGATAAACTTCCAAAAAATGAACTGCTTGCCCATAATAACAGGCATAAGGTTGAGATAATGAATGCGGTAAATGCATAGAAAACACCATATGCAAGCACTGAAACTCTACTAAAGTTCTCTTTAGAGCTTTCTTTAACGGCGAAAGGATTAACTGCTGAGCTAAATGTAGTCTCAAATAAGTTAATTGTACTTCGCAAAAACACAAAAGTTCCATAAGTATCTTTTGATGTGTAACGAGCAATTAAAATATTAAGAATTAATATAAAGCCTTTCGCAATCAAAGTACTAAGCATTAATAAAAATGCACTAGAAAAGAGTTTTTTTAGCATTGAATTAAACGCTCAACCCAGTTTTCTATGGCGTAACTTTCATGAACTTCTTTACTAACTGGAACATATGGTGAAGTTAGAAATTGTGCTAGTTCTTGCTCGTTCTGCTCGCCAATTACAAAAATATTTTCAGTTTTATAAAAAGGCTCTTCCATTATTAGTCTATTGTTAGTGATTAACTTTTTGTTTATCCCTAAGGTCTCAATGGTTCTCATTGTTAAGCCTGTTTGATCAGGATGTCCATAATCAATAATGACCTCAGAATCACACATTACACGTGAAACATCTTGGGCACTCAGCTTATCGAACGAGACCTCCTCTATTGGTACCTTGCGAAAGGGCTCGTTAATAACTTTGAGTACTTTAAAAACAGGTTTGCTAGGGTAATAAAAAAAAGTGAAAGCTGGTTTATTAAGATTCTTTTCAACTAAAGAAGCCATTCCTAGTACATCACTAAAGCGATTAGAGTGTAATGTTCCAACAAAAGCAGCTGAGTATTTATTATCTGTGACTGAATTTACCTTTCGGCTATATTCCTTACTATAGAAAAGCGGTAAATACTCAAGGTGTTCAATATTTTGACAATCAACCCTATCAAATGATTTTATCGCATCAAAATACTTAAACTTTCCTTTAGCACCTTTTACATTAGACAGTGAGTCCCATGAGTAATACACAAACTTAGCTTTGCTAAAGGTCTGCTTCATTTTATCAAGCAAAAACTCTGAAAGGCCTTCACCTTTAATGGCAACAATCAACTCATAGTCGCCTTGCCAGTCGATTTCATTTATGAAGTACTTTTCTGTTAACTTACTTGTAAGGCTTGGCATTAACCTTGATTTTACTCGATCAAAGTTACTCTTTACATAAATGTGGTTGATCCAGTCTACAGAATGACCTTTTGTCTCCATCACATTTATAATTTTTGTGTAATAGCCAAACGTATCTGGACTAAAAAGTAAAACTTTCATGCTTGTCGTAAAATTCCGTAAATGAATTAATCATTGATTCGAGATCGTCTTCGATTGTAGTCGGGCTAAAGTCAACCACACTTTGCAGCTTGCTAATATCAACTTCAGAAAAGGCTTCATTAACGTTACTTTCAAACCAATTTACTTCACAGCCTGTTTTATCAGTCAATACCTTTGCAATTGTATCTGCTCGAGTATTTCTTCCTGAAGCAATGTTAAATATTTCATTACTTTGAATGCCAGCTTTGGATAATTTGTAGATTGCATCAGCTACATCAACCACTGAGACATAATCTTTTTGATAATCCTCGCGAATATACATGTTAACTTCTTTTTTAACGATCGAATCTCTAACAATTGAAGGTAAAAATAGAGGGCTATTTACTGCTAAACCGTATACGTTACTAGGTCGAACAATAATTGCTTTATCTACTAAATTTAAAACTAGATTTTCAGCTGTAAGCTTTGTTAAGTTAAATAGCGCTCTGTTATCTTTAGCGCAGACGGTCAGGTCAGCACTTTCAGAACTTGCTTGCTGATTCATGTAAACACGCGTAGATGAAATGTAAATAAACCTATCAAACAGGCTACTTTCTAGCATTTTCACTAGGTAATTGACGTTTGAATCGAATACTTTCATTGAATTATTAGCGCAGTCTCCATGCCCTGCAGCATAAATCACTGTACCTAATGGTTTACTGAAAACACCTTTATCCAGCTTTTCAGGTACATATACATGCTCACCAGCCTCGCTAAGCTGTTTTACAATTTCACTACCAATGAATCCTTTACCACCAATAACTGTATACATCATGCACTCCCAAGCCTCTCTCGTTGATAATTACCGGACTGAACATTTTCACACCATCGTGAGTTTTCTAAATACCATTTAATTGTTTTTAGAATACCTGACTCAAATGTTTCAAGTGGTTGCCAACCTAGCTCTTTGTTTATTTTTGTGGCATCGATTGCATACCTTAAGTCATGACCGGGCCTATCTTGTACAAACGTAATCAACTCTTTAAAGTCATCTAAGCCATCAGGCTTTTCTATAATTAGGTCATTCAGATGGTTACAAATTGTTGTGACTACTTCGATATTTTGTTTTTCATTGAAGCCACCGATATTGTATGTTTCGCCTAGCTTGCCTTCAGATACAACTTTATAAAGTGCTCGTGCATGGTCTTCAACAAATAACCAATCTCTTACTTGCTTACCATCACCATATACTGGTAGTTTTTTACCCTCTAAAGCATTAAGAATAATTAACGGGATCAATTTTTCAGGAAAATGATATGGTCCGTAATTATTTGAGCAGTTTGTTAGCACTACTGGCAGTTGAAAAGTTCTGTTCCATGCTCGAACAAGATGATCCGATGCAGCTTTAGATGCAGAATAAGGTGAACTAGGCTCATAAGGCGTTTCTTCAGTGAAAAGACCAGTTTCCCCTAAGTCGCCGTATACTTCGTCTGTTGAAATGTGGTGGAAGCGAAATAAAGCCTTTTTTTCATCACTTTGAGAAGCATAATAAGTTCTAGCAGCCTCTAGTAGCTCGTAGGTACCAACAACATTTGTCTGAATAAATTCACCTGGTCCATCTATTGAACGATCCACATGGCTTTCCGCAGCTAAATGCATGATAAAGTCTGGTTGAAATTTGGCAAACGTATCGCTAACTATCTCACTATCACAAATATCACCTTTAACAAAATGGTATCTTTCATTTTGCTCTACACATGCTAATGACTCTAAATTACCCGCATACGTAAGCTTATCGAAGTTAACTACTGTATGTTCGGTTTCATTTATTAAAAAGCGAACTAATGCAGAACCAATAAAACCAGCTCCGCCGCTTACAAAAATTGTTTTACTCATAAATTACTCGATTAGAAGGTAGGGGCATCTGCTAACATTACGCCAGCTTCATCTTTAGGTGATAATAATGGCTGCATACTATTTACGAGAGGCCATTGAATCGAAAGACTAGGATCATTCCAAAGAACACTTTGTTCGAATTCAGGTGCATAGTAATTTGTGCACTTATAAACAAATTCCGCAGATTCAGTTGTTACATAAAAACCATGTGCAAACCCTTCTGGCACCCAAAGCTGTCTTTTATTATCACCATTTAATAAGACACCGACATGCTTTCCAAAAGTTGGGCTATCTTTACGAACATCAACGGCTACATCATAAACTTCACCAGCTATCACACGCACTAATTTACCTTGCGTTTGCTGCGTTTGATAATGCAGACCCCTTAAAATTCCTTGTCCAGATTTGCTGTGATTATCTTGCACAAAAGTTACATCTGCAACATGTTCTCGAAACCAGTCTTCACGAAACGTTTCTAAGAAAAAGCCTCGCTCATCACCAAATACTTTAGGCTCTAAGATTTTTACATCAGGGATAGCTGTATCAATTATATTCATGAGAATACCCTTTTTGAAAGTAAGCTCAACAAATACTCACCGTAACCACTTTTGACTAGTGGAGCAGCTAATTGCTGTAACTGTTGCTCATCGATATACCCCATTCGAAAAGCGACTTCTTCTGGACAATTTACTTTTAATCCTTGTCTTTTTTCTATGGTTTCAATAAATTGTGCTGCTTGCAACAGGCTGTCATGTGTGCCGGTGTCTAACCACGCAGTTCCGCGCCCCATTATTTCAACATTTAAAGAGTTAGTGGTTAAATACTGTTCAATAACATCTGTTATTTCTAGCTCACCTCTAGGTGAAGCTTCAACATTCTTTGCGTACTCAACAACTTTATTATCAAAGAAATATAAACCTGGAATAGCATAGTTTGATTTCGGTGATTCTGGCTTTTCTTCTATAGAAATCGCTTTACCACTCTCATCAAACTCAACAACACCATATGAACATGGGTTTGCTACGTGGTAACCAAAAACCGTTGCTCCAGACTTTCTAGAAGCAGCTACTTGTAGTGACTTAACAAGATCGTGACCATAGAAAAGGTTATCACCTAAGATCAATGCAACATTGCTACTACCAATAAACTCTTCACCCAGCAAAAAAGCTTGAGCTAAACCATCTGGTGATGGTTGAGTTTTGTACTCAATATTTATACCCCAATCTTTGCCATCACCTAGCAATTCTTTAAAGCGGTCTAATTCTACTGGTGTTGTTATAACTAAGATATCTTTGATGCCTGCATTCATTAAAGTAGCGATCGGATAATAAACCATCGGTTTGTCATAGACAGGCATAAGTTGTTTACTGACGACTTTCGTTAATGGGTAAAGGCGAGTACCGCTACCACCCGCTAAAATAATACCTTTAGTCATAAAGCTTCCATAATAGTAATACCTGAACTTCAGGCTTAACTTAAAAAGTAATGATATTGAGTGAACTACTAAAAAGAGCCAAGTCATCAAACACTTTCTTGTTCTCTAAAGTAATTTTTACCCAAGATAATAATAATACCAATTAGAATGCCAAACAATGCTCCTACAATGCATATAAGAGCTCTTTTTGGACTGACTCTTTCTTCGGGAACTAATGCAGGATCAATTGTTTTGAAGACATACTCATCTCGAACTTCAGCAAACATAATTGTTTTAGCTTGCTCCTCGATAAGCTTAAATAATACTGTTTGAATATCTGCAACTTTCGTGGTTTCGATTTGTTGCTTTAAAAATTCAGTACTTTTAATTGCCTCGGCAACATCTCGTTCTTTCATCTCGTTATTAATATCCTCAATGAGCCAAACAACCCATTGTTGAGCAATGTAAGGCGAGATATGTTCAACAGAAATTGTAATCATGCCAGTATCTTTTGAAGAGTTTATATAGACGATCTCTTTAAATTCTTTGTAAGCCTCCTGCAGTGATGGCTTTGGCTTAAATGGAAATTCAACATCTCTGACCCAAGAGTTTGTTTTGGTATCATAAATATCATCATCATAAGCTATAGTATTCTCTTCATATGACCAGCTTTCGGAAGCCATTAAATCTAGTAAAATGTTATGGCGTTCAATGAACTCACTTGTAAATTTTCTAGATTTTAATACTTCAATTGCTAATGCTGACTTATCAGAAGAACCTGCACCTAAATCAATTCCAGCCATACTGGCTAGACCACCAAATTGACCTGCAAGTGCAGCTAAGCCACCTTCTCCTTGTCCACTTTCCGCAGGAAAAAGTAGTGCTTCTGCTTTATAAATGTTAGGAAGACTAAGAGCTAAAGCAACAGATAAACCCGTAAAGATGACAGTTATCATTGCAATTATTAACTTGCCCTTCCAAATAGTTAAGAAAAAATCTTTAAGATCTACGCCTTCATCTTCAGCATACATACTTTGTTGAGTATTCTGTGAGTCCACACTTCTTTCCATTAGTAAGTTATCTCATTTATTTAGAGTTACTGAAATTGAATACTAGGTAACTATTAAATTACAGACTGCCAATCGCAGCAACCGCTACACCCAGTTGATAAAGGATCTGGGTAGCTGTGCTCCATAGCGTTAGCTTATCCATATGGCTTGCATCCATAGGTATTACTATTGTATCACCGGGTTCTAACTGCTCTGAGTTATTAACCGCAAACCAGCCACCTTTATTTGGAATTTTTACTGAACCATTAGCTTTAATAATATAAATGCTATCTTCATTGGCACGTTCTTTAAGACCACCACTTAGGGCAATATAATCGTCAACACTTACGCCTACTTTATATAAGTGTGATGTTGAGTAATTAACCTCACCAATAACGCTAATAGAGTCACGTTTACTTGGTACATACAATACATCACCGTCTTGCAGGACTAAGTTTTGTTTGCTTTCAACAATAAGAGGTAAATCGATAACTAAGCGCCCTACCGCTTCTACACTCGCTAAATCATCTAGAAGCATATTCATTTCTTCATACGAAAGGGTGTTGCTACTTACTGAATTTTGAAAACTTTTTGATGCAATATCACGACGCAACTCTGTAGATAAACGGGCTAACTGCTTTTGCTCTTGTTCTTTTATGGAAGCACGGGTAAAAATAGCAGCCTTCTGCTCTGCAAATTCAGAGAACCCTCCAGCACGTTCGAGTAACTCCGTAAGCGTTTCGCCGCGGCGTATTGTGTATGTGCCCGGAAACCTTAGTTCGCCTTTAAGTTCCACTTTTACATTTTCTTGCCAATTTGGAATGGCGAATACGTTAATACTGTCTTTGCTTTGTAAAGTAATATTGTTTTTTGAATCACCTATCATCGCACTTTCAAGGTCTAAGCGTAAGTGCTCAATTTGTGAGCCATCCTTTTTAACAACCCGCGTTATTTCTGCCTGTTTTACGTAAGCAGACTCTAATAACCCGCCAGCAGCAGTAACCAAATCACGCACTTCACCATCGACCATTAATGGATATATGCCTGGAAATGTAACATTACCGCTAATTTCAACAATTTGTACAGCTTGGTCAACAGATGCTTGTTGTTTGAGCTTAGCTAGAATGGGCGCTAGAAGATTGTGCCGACTAAATAAAGCATATTCATCAAGTTTAGTTTCAAGTTCAGTATTCTTCTGCTTTAAATCAATGTATTTTTCAAACTCTTTTTGCTGATATTTATGCCATTGCTCAGCCTTAAGCTGTTGCTTTTGCTGCTCTTGGCTTAAGGCCATATTAGTAAGTGCTGAATTTTCAGCTTCTTTTTCTTCAAAGCGGCTAAATACGATTATTTTATCATTCGCTTTTAACGTTAAGTTATTCTCTGGATTCTTTATTATCGCTTGGGCTACATCAAATTGATGCGCTTCTATATCACCATTAATATTTATTTCGCGAATCACTAAGCCATAGCTTAAATCCGCTTGTGGCAATAAGTCGCCTCGCACTGATTTTAAAACATCA
>TARA_R110000751_G_scaffold46927_1_pt1 | contig 15708 bp, 13 predicted proteins | sample TARA_R110000751 | Tara Oceans TARA_R110000751 (sample SAMEA4398001) | marine metagenome | biome: Polar Biome; feature: [MES] marine water layer (ENVO:01000295) within the mesopelagic zone...; material: water (ENVO:00002006), including particulate matter (ENVO:01000060) such as...... | reverse complement strand
AGCTTTCGGGACGTGAAGCACTACAAGCGCCGCAAGCGGTGGCTGTCGTGAGCGCGCCTCTGCTGAAACTGACCGGGGTCACCAAGCGCTTCGGCGGGCTGACCGCGGTGAGCGACGTCTCGACCCATGTCGAGGCGGGCGAGATCGTCTCGATCATCGGACCCAACGGGGCGGGGAAGACCACGCTCTTCAACATGATCTCGGGCGTGCTGCCGCCCTCTGCGGGGACGATCGAGCTCCTGGGCCGCGACCTCGCCCGCGTCGCGCCCCACGATTACGTGCGCCACGGCATCGGGCGGACCTTCCAGAACCTCGCGCTGTTCAAGCACGGCACCGTGGTCGACAACATCCTGGTCGGCCGCCACTGGCGCATGAAGACCTCGCTGGTCGAGGCGGTCTTCCACTTCGGCCGCCCCCGGCGCGAGGAGATCGCCGCCCGCGAGCGCGCCGAGGAAATCATCGAGTTCCTCGAGATCGAGACCATCCGCGACAAGATCGTGGGCACCCTCAGCTACGGCCAGCAGAAGCGCGTCGAGCTGGGCCGCGCGCTCGCCACCGACCCCAAACTCCTGCTGCTGGACGAGATCGTGGCCGGCATGAACCAGGAGGAGACCGAGGACATCGCCCGTTTCATCCTCGACATCCGCGACGAGCTCGGCGTGTCGATCCTGATGATCGAGCATGACATGCACCTGGTGATGGACATCTCCGACCGGGTCCACGCGCTGAACTTCGGCGCGACGATCACCGAAGGAAAGCCGGCCGAGGTGCAGGCCCATCCCGGCGTGATCGAAGCCTACCTCGGATCGAAGGCCGCCGCCGCGCGCCAGGCGCCCGGGGCCGCGCCCGCCCTTCTCCTCCAGGCGAAGGCGAGCTGAGATGACCGACCTGACCCCGGATCCGCGCCTCGCCCCCCCCGCCGAACTCTTCGCCGCCGACCGCACGCCGCTGCCGTCGGGCCACGACCCGCTCGCCTTCGACACCCTTCGCGCCGGCGCCACCACCCTGCCGCGCCTGCTGCGCGAACGCGCCCGCCGCACGCCCACAGAGCTGGCGCTGCGCGAGAAGGACCTCGGCGTCTGGCGGCGCTACGACTGGGCGCATTACGAGCGGCAGGCGCGCCGCTTCGCGCTGGCGCTGCTCAGCCTCGGCATCGGGCGGGGCGACCGGATCGTCATCGCCTCGGAGAACACGCCCGAGTGGTACTACGCCGACCTCGGCGCCGAGATGATCGGCGCCATCCCCGTCGGCATCTACCCCACCAACCCCTGGCCGGAGCTGCAATACATCGCCCGCCACTCCGGCGCGCGCCTCGCCGTCTGCGGCGACCAGGAGCAGACCGACAAGGTCCTCGACGCGCAGGCGAACGGCGACGGCCTGCCCGACATGGCCCACGTGGTCTGCGTCGACATGAAGGGCATGCGCCTCTACGCCAACCCGCAGCTCACCTCGTTCGAGGCGCTGCTGGAGGCCGGGGACGCGTATCTTGCCGCCCACCCGGACGCCGACGCGCGCCTCGACGCGATGCTGGAGGAGGCCTCGCCCGACGACGCGGCGCTGATGGTCTACACCTCCGGCACCACCGGCCCGCCCAAGGGCGCGATGCTGACCCATCGCAACATCGTCTATTCGACCCACGCCTACGCCCGCACCGTCGGCGCCGACCGCGCCCGGATCGAGGCGGTGGGCTACCTGCCGCTCTGCCACGCGGCCGAGCGCTGCTATTCGATGGCCATGCTGCTGGTCGCGGGCGGCACGGTGAACTTCGCCGAGTCCATCGACGCGGTGAACCTCAACGTGCGCGAGATCGCCCCCACCTTCATGGTCGGCGTCCCCCGCATCTGGGAGAAGATGAAGGAGGGGTTCGAGTTTCGCCTGCGCGAGAGCGGCGCGACCCGCCGGCGCATCGCGGAAGCCCTCCTGCGCTGGGGCCGCCGCCTGGACGATGCGCGCCAGGCCAATGACGGCCGCCTCTCCCTCTCGCAAAAACTGCAAGGGCAGGCGCTCCACTGGCTGATGTTTCGCAACGTGCAGCGCCACATGGGCCTCGACCGGACCTATCACCGCCTCTGCGCCGGCGCCTCGGTCTCCCCCGAGACGCTGCGCTTCTTCTCGGTGATCGGCCTGCCGCTGGCGCAGGGCTACGGCATGACCGAGGTGGCGGGCTGCGTCTTCGTCCAGCGCCCCGGCTTCTTCCGCCTGGGCGGCTGCGGCCTGCCGGTGGAGGGCACCGACTACGAGATCGCGCAGGACGGAGAGATCCTGCTCGGCGGCCCCGCCGTCTTCAAGGGCTACTTCCGCGACCCGGGGGCGACGGCCAAGACCATGCAGGGCGACTGGCTGCTGTCGGGCGACGTCGTGGCCACGCTCGACAACGGCGAGATCGCGGTGGTCGACCGCAAGAAGGCGATCATCATCACCTCCGGCGGCAAGAACATCGCCCCCTCCGAGATCGAGAACGCCCTCAAGGACCATCCCTGCATCAAGGAGGTCATCGTCACCGGCGACGGGCGCAAGTTCCTCGGCGCGCTGATCCAGCTCGATTTCGACAACGCCGGCCTCTGGGCCGCCGAGCGGGACCTGCCCTACACGACCTACAAGTCGCTGGCGCAACTGCCGCAGATGCGCGCCTTCATCCAGACCGTGGTGGACGAGGTCAACACCCGCTTCGCGCGCGTGGAAAACATCCGCCGCTTCGTGATCCTGGAGAAGGAGCTCGACCACGACGACGGCGAGCTGACCGCCACCCAGAAGGTCCGCCGCTCGATCATCGAAACGAAGTTCGCCCGCGAGCTCGAACAGATCTATGGCCCGGCGGAGGCGAGCGCATGAACTACCTTGTGGAACTTCTGGTCTCCGGCCTCGCCGTCGGCGCGGTCTACGGCCTGATCGCGATGAGCTTCGCGATCATCTTCAAGGCCACGGGCCTGCTGAACTTCGCCCAGGGCGAGATGGGGATGGTGACCGCCTACGTCGCGTTCTCCATCGCCTCTTCGACCGACGGAAACCCCTGGCTGACCGCGGCGGGCGCCATCGTGTTCTCGGTCCTCTTCGCCCTGGCGGTGGAGCGGATCGTGATCCGCCCGATGGTCGACGAGCCGATCCTGGCGCGCATCATGACCACCATCGGCCTTGCGGTGATCCTGCGCTCGGGGACCATGCTGGTCTGGGACGCGCTGCCTCATGACATGGGGCTGGCCGCCGGCTCGGCGCTGGTCGATCTCGGCGGCGTGCGGGTGCGCGGCGCGCAGATCGGGGTGGTGGTCGCGCTCGCCGTCTCGGTCGCCGCGATGCTCGCCTTCTTCCGCTATTCGCGCTTCGGCATCGCCATGCGCGCGGTGGCCTCCGACGACGCCACCGCCCGGCTGATGGGGGTGAAGACCGCCCGCGTCCAGCAGGCGGCCTGGGGCGCGGCGGCGGTGATGTCGGGCATCGCCGGCGCGCTGTTCGCCATCGCGTGGGAGCTGTCGCCCTCCCTCTACGCGCTGGGGCTGAAATCGTTCCCGGCGACGATCCTGGGCGGGCTCGACTCCGTCGTCGGCTCGGCTTTCGGCGGGCTGGTGATCGGCGTCACCGAGAACCTGGTCGGCGGCTACCTCAGCCCCGGCCTGAAGGAGGTCGCCGGCTTCGTCATCATCATCGCCATCCTGATGGTCCGTCCCTACGGCCTGTTCGGCGAAAAGCGGATCGAGAGGCTCTGATGCGCTCCGGGTTCTACAAGCAGACCATCGCCGAGCATCTGGCGCTGACGGATTCCTGGCCCCAGCGCGCCTGGATCGCCGTCGGGCTGGCTTCGCTCGCCGCGGCGCCCTTCCTGCTCGACACCTACCTGCTGACGCTGGTCACGCTGATGATGATCACGGCCGTGGGCGGCATCGGGCTGAACATCCTGACCGGGTGGACGGGCCTGATCTCTCTGGGCCAGACCGGGTTCATGGTGCTGGGCGCCTACGGCTACGCGATCCCGGTCGAGAGCTGGGGGTGGGATCCGCTGGCGGGCTTCCTGCTGGCGGGACTGGTTCCGGCGGCGGCCTCGGTGCTGGTGGGCATCCCCTCGCTGCGGCTGACCGGCCTCTATCTCGCGATCACCACGCTGGCCTCGGCCTTCATCGTCACCCACCTGGTGCTGGAGTTTCCGGGCCTGACCAACGGCGCCTCGGGCATCTTCGTGAACCGCCCGACGCTGCTGGGCTGGGATGTGGCGACCGACCGGGACATGTTCCGGCTCGCCGCGATCTTCCTGGTGCTGGCGATCCTCGGCGCGCTGAACCTGAAGCGCTCGCGCATCGGGCGGGCCTGGTTCGCGATCCGCGACAAGGACGACGCGGCGCGCGTCATGGGCGTCGATCTGCGGACCTACAAGCTCTACGCCTTCGTGGCCTCCTCCTTCGTGGTGGGGATCTCGGGCGCGCTCTACGGCATCTTCCTCAGCTTCGTGACGGTGGACGGCTTCCCGTTCCTGCTGTCGATCGAGGCGCTGGCGATGCTGATCGTGGGGGGCATGGGCTCGATCGCCGGCGCGATCCTGGGCGCGGTCTTCCTGGTGGGCCTCCCGGAGGTCGTGTCGATGCTGTTCGCGGCTTTCGGAGACTCCGCCCGCGCCCTGCTTTCGACCGGCGCGCATGAGGTGAAGGGCGCGCTCTACGGGCTGGTGATCATCCTATTCCTCAGGCTCCAGCCCGAGGGGCTGATGGGCCTGTGGCGAGACGCGCAGCGTGTCTGGACGCTCTGGCCGCTGCGCTACTGAACAAGAAAACCAGGGAGGTCAAAGAGATGAAGACTTGGAAAGGCGCGGCCGCCGGCCTGCTCGCCGCCGCGGCGCTGGCGGGGGCCGCAACGGCCGCCGACCAGGGCGTGAGCGACACCGAGATCCTGCTGGGCGAGGTCGAGCCGCTGACCGGCCCGCCGGGCCTGCTGGGCATCGCCCACAACCTCGGCGTCCGCCTGGCGCTGGCCGAGGCCAACGCCGCGGGCGGCGTCGGCGGGCGCACCCTGAAGCTGGTCGCCGAGGACGACGGCTACGTCACCTCCCGCACGATCCAGAGCCTGCGCAAGCTGATCGGGGTGGACAAGGTCTTCGCGCTGACCGCGGTCTCGGGCTCGGGGCAGGCGGTGGCCTCGATCCCGGTGCTCAAGCAGTCGGGCATCCCCACCATGATCCCCATCGGCCCGCTGCCGCCGCTCTATGAGCCGCCGATGGACAACGTTTTCGTCGTCGGCCAGTCCTACACCGAGGGCATGCGGCAGCTGGCGCTGTTCCTCGCGGACAAGCATCCCGGCGCCAAGTGGGGCGTGATCACCCAGGACGACGACTACGGCGCCGCGCTGCGCGAGGGCATCGAGCAGGCCAGGGGCGAGGCCGAGATCGAGGTCGCCTTCGAGACCCGCTACGCCCGCGGACAGAAGGACTTCTCCTCCGAGATGCTGCGCGTGAAGGACGCCGGCGTCGAGGTGCTGGTCGCCGGCGGCATCATCTCCGAGAACATCGCCATGGTGAAGGAGGCCGAGAAGCTGGGCATCACGCCCGCCATCGCCACCTTCTGGCCCGGCCGCGTGCCGGAGGTGCTCAAGGCCATCGGCCCGGCCTCGGACGGGATCTACGCCGTGGACTACGTGGCGCCCCTGCAGTCCGACGCGGGCAAGGCGTTCCTGGAGCTCGCCAGGCAGCATCTCGACGAGGGCGAGGTGGCGCGCGTCAACCGCTACACGATGACCGGCTACACCTCTACCCGGCTGCTGATCGCCGCGATGCAGAGCTGCGCGCAGGACCTGACCTGGGCCTGCACCAACAAGGCCCTGGCCGAGGGGCCGCCGATCGACAGCGGCGTGATGGCGCCGGCCGCGTTCGAGGGCGGGCGGTTCACCAACTCCCCCGTCACCATCATGCAGGCCGATTTCGAGACGCTGAGCTACGCCCCGGTCGAGTGAGCCGACGGCGGAACGACCCTGCGGCGGCGACCCCGGTCGCCGCCGTTCTCATGTGCGGATGGCGGGAGCGAGCGCAATGGCAGGCGTGGTGATCGTGGGCGGCGGGCAGGGCGGTTTCCAGGCCGCGGCCAGTCTGCGGCAGGAAGGATACGAGGGCCCGGTGCGCCTGGTCTGCGAGGAGCCGGGCCTGCCCTACCAGCGCCCGCCGTTGTCCAAGGCCTATCTCAAGGACGGCGACGCCGCCCGGCTCGCCCTGCGGCCGGAGGCGTTCTACGCCACCTCGGGCATCGAGCTGGTCCACGACCGCGCGCGCGCCCTGCGGCGCGAGGCGCGGGAGGTCGCGCTCGCCCGCGGCGCGCCGCTCGCCTACGACCACCTGATCCTCGCGCCCGGCGCGCGCAACGCGCGTCCGCCGCTGCCGGGGATCGACGCGCCCGGGGTGCTGGGGCTGCGGACGCTCGCCGATGCGCAGGCGCTGCGCACGGCGCTCCCCGCCGCGGTCGAGGCCGGCGCGCGGGCGGTGGTGATCGGGGGCGGCTTCATCGGTCTGGAGTTCGCCGCCGTCGCCCGCGCCGCCGGCTGCGCCGTCACGGTCGTCGAGGCGGCCGAGCGGCTGATGGCCCGCGCCGTCTCCCCCGAAACGTCCGCCCGCTTCCGCGCCAGGCACGAGAGCCTGGGCGTGGAGCTGGCTTTCGGCGTCCCCGCCGCCGCGATCCTGACCGACGCCGCCGGTCGCGCCCGAGGCGTGGCGCTGGCCGACGGGACCGAGATCCTCGGCGGCCTCGTGCTCTTGGCCGTGGGGGTGCGCCCGAACGTCGAGCTGGCGCAGGAGGCGGGGCTGGAGATCGCCGACGGGATCGCCGCCGACGCAGGGCTGCTGACCTCCGACCCTGCGATCTCGGCGCTGGGCGACGCGTGCAGCTTTCCCGATCCGCGGACCGGAGCGCGGGTGCGGCTCGAGTCGGTGCAGGCCGCCAGCGACCACGCCCGGACCATCGCGCGACGCCTTGCCGGTCGCCCCGAGCCCTACGCGGCGCTGCCCTGGTTCTGGAGCGATCAGGCGGACTGGAAGCTCCAGATCGCCGGTCTCCCCCCGCGCGGGGACGGCCCGGCGGAGGTCCGCGACCTGCCCCGGGGCGGCTTCGCCGTGCATCGCTGGGAAGGCGCCGAGCTGGTCTGCGTCGAGACGGTCAACGCCCCGGCCGAGCACATGGCCGCCCGCCGTCTGCTCTCCGCGGGCGGGGTGTCGCGCGCCGCGCTCGAGGCGCACGACGGCAGCCTGGCGCGGCTCGCGAAAGCCGGCTGACTCGTCGGACAATTCGCCAGATCGGACGAAAGGACGCCTCAACGCTCAACCCAACAGGCGGTTTTCGCTCGATTCATTCTCATTGCATAAACCGGACAGCCGGTTAATAATTGCCCCATCGCGCCTCTGCCCCCTCGCCCGTGGCGAGCCCGGGCGGACCGCGTCGGGAGACGGTCCGCCCGCGGCGGCCGCCTCCCGCGAGACAGGGCGCCGGGACCCTCAGAACAGGCGCCGGATCAGGGAGAACGCGACATGAAGATGGATCGACGCCTGGCGCGCCTGGCGGGGCTCGCCCTGCTGGCCGCCACGCAGGCCCCCTCGGCCCAGGCCGAGACGGTGCTGCGCTACTCGAACTGGCTGCCCGCGGGCCACTCGGTCCTCGAAGGCGCCATCAAGCCCTTCATCGCCGAGGTCGAGGAAAAGACCGAAGGCCGCGTGAAGATCGAGACCCTGCCCAAGGTGGTGGGCACCGTCCCCGGCCAGTACGACGTGGCCGTCGACGGGCTCGCCGACATCACCTTCCTGGTGCTGGGCTACACGCCGGGCCGCTTCCCCCTGACCGAGGTGGCCGAGCTGCCCTTCTCCAACTTCGACCCCAGCGCGCTGAGCGTCGCGCTGTGGCGGATGTTCGAGGCCGAGATCGAGCCGCGCGACGAGTTCAAGGGCGTGAAGGTCCTGACGCTCGCCGTCACCACGCCTTCCCAGATCGCCACCCGCAGCCAGCCGATCGAGCGCATCGACCAGCTCGAAGGGCTCAAGATGCGCAACCCGGTGGCCAGCTTCACCGCCGCCTCCGAGGCGCTGGGCACCGTGCCGATCAACAAGCCGGTCTCGGAGATGTACGAGCTCGCCTCGTCGGGCGTCGTGGACGGCACCTTCACCCCGCTCGACACCATGAAGAGCTTCCGCCTGATGGAGGTGATGCCCTACATGACCAAGGTCGAGGGCGGCCTGTTCCAGCCGGCGCTGGGCCTGGTGATGAACCGCGACGCCTGGGAGGCGCTGAGCCCCGAGGACCAGCGGATCGTCCTCGCGGCCGCCGGCGAGAAGATGGCCGCCACCATCGGCTCGGGCTACGCCGCCAACGACGTGCTCGCCGAGGCGGAGATGAATGCGCTCGAGACCGGCGGCGTGATCGAGGCCGACCCCGAGCTGATGGCGGCCCTGCGCGAGCGTCTGGCCTTTGTCGAGAAGGCCTGGGTCGAGAAGGCCGAGAGCCTGGGCGTCGAGAATGCGGCCGAGCTGCCCGGCCGCCTGCGCGACGAGACGGCGGCGCTGTCGCAATGAGCGGGGCCGGAGAAGCGCCGGGGCCGGCGCGCCGGCTCTGGTCCAGGCTGCTGCGGGGGGTGGAGGCGGCGTCGGCCGTCTCCATCCTCGTGATGATGGGGCTGATGACGGCGGACGTCTTCGGGCGCGAGGCGCTCAACAGCCCGCTGCCCGGCGCCACCGAGCTGATCGAGTTCTCGCTCGTCGTCGCGGTGTTCACCGGGCTGGTGTTCGTCTCCTGGCGCGAGCGCCACATCACCGCCGACCTGTTCGACGCGCTGCTCGGTCCGCGCAGTCGGCTGGCGCTGCGGGCCTTCGGCTGCCTGCTGGGGGCGGGGATCTTCGGGCTCGCCGCGCCCCAGGCGCTGCGGCTGGCGCGTCGGGCGGCGGAGTTCGGCGACGTCTCGGCGACCTTCGGGCTGTCGATGACCTGGCCGCTGGGCTTCATGACCGTGATGTGCGCGATCTGCGCGCTGGCCTTCGCCCTGCGGGCCCTGCTGCTGGTCGCGGTGATCGTCCGCGGCGGGGACCTCGAGGAGGGCGCGGAATGACCGTCGCGCTGCTGGGCTTCCTCGCGGCCTTCGTGCTGATCTTCGCGCGCGTGCCCGTGGCGGTGGCGCTGATGAGCGTGGGGACCGCCGGCATCTGGATGACCTACGGGGCGAAGATGGCGCTCGCCTCGATGGCGCTGGTGGTCAAGGAGACCACGCTCGCCTACACGCTGACCGTGATCCCGCTGTTCATCCTGATGGGCGCCGCCGTCGCCCGCGGGGGCCTCGCCGAAGAGCTCTACGACGCCGCCCGCGCCCTGGTGGGGCGGTTCCGCGGCGGGCTCGCCTTCGCCACGATCCTCTCGTGCGGGGGCTTCGCGGCGGTCTCGGGCTCGTCGGTCGCCACGGCCGTCACCCTCTCGCGCATCGCGGTGCCCGAGATGCGCCGGCGCGGCTATTCCGATGCGCTGGCGACCGGGGCCGTGGCCGCGGGCGGCACGCTGGGCATCCTGATCCCGCCGAGCGTGATCATGGTCGTCTACGGCATCACCACCGAGACCCCGATCGGCGAGCTGTTCGCCGCGGGCATGATCCCCGGCCTGCTGGGCATTCTGGGCTATTGCCTCGCGATCGCCTGGATCGTGATGCGCCGCCCCGCCAGCGCTCCGCCGGGCGAGAGCGTGCCCTGGCGCGAGGTTCGCGCGGCGCTGGGCCGGGTCTGGGCGGTGCTGCTGCTGTTCGTGGTGGTGATCGGGGGCATCTACGGGGGCCTGTTCACCCCGACCGAGGCCGCGGGCATCGGCGCCGCCTGCAGCCTGCTGATCGTCGCTTCCCGCGGCGACCTCACCCTGCGCACGCTGTGGGAGATCATGGTCTCCACCGCCGAGGTCACGGCCGCGATCTTCGCGATCCTGATCGGCGCCACGGTCTTCGCCGAGTTCCTCAACTTCTCCGGCGCGCATGAGGGCGTGCTGGCGGTGGTGCGGGACGCGGGGCTGCCGCCCTGGGCGGTGATCGCGGCGATCCTGGGCATCTACCTGGTGATGGGCTGCGTGCTCGAGAGTCTGTCGATGATGCTGCTGACGGTGCCGCTGTTCTTTCCCATCGTCACCGGGCTCGGCTTCGATCCGGTGTGGTTCGGGATCGTGGTGGTGATGGCCGTCGAGATCGGGCTGATCACGCCGCCGCTTGGCATGAACCTTTTCGTCATGCGCACGGTGGTGCGCGACGTGCCGCTGTGGACCCTCTACCGCGGCGTCGCGCCCTTCGTGGCGGCGGACGTGCTGCGGCTGATCCTGCTGGCGGCGATCCCGGGGATCTCGCTGCTGCTGCCGGAACTTCTGTTCCGGTGAGCGGAGCTTGTGTTCCGGAAAGCGGCTGGTTCAGCCCTTGAAGCTGAGCCAGCCGTGCAGGAACGCCTGATTGACCTGGGCGGCCATCTGCCCGGCCCCGATCGGGCCGTCGGGGCGGAACCAGCGGTCGGACCAGTTCAGCACGCCCATCAGGTAGAGCGCCATCGGGCGCAGCATTTCCCGCGGCGCGCCGGGGTTGGCGGCGGCGAGCCGCTCGCCCAGCCGCTCCATCACCTGGCGCTGGAGGGCCTGCATTTCGGTCCGACGCTCGGGCGAGAGGTAGATGACGTCGTGGATCGCCACCAGGTTGCGGTGGCGCGCCTTGGCCGAGGCTTCGAGGAAGCCGCGCACGAAGCTTTCGAGCCGCGCCCGCTCGACCTCCGCATCGGCGTCGATCTCGCCCGCGAGGCTTTCGACCACCTGCTCGAGATGCTCGCGCACCAGGTGGTGGAGGATGTCGTCCTTGGCGGGGAAGTAGTGGTAGACCATGGCCTTGGAGACGCCGCAGGCCTTGGCGATCTCGGCGATGCGCACGGCGGGGTAGCCGGATTCCGCGAAAAGCCGGGCGGAGGAGTCGATGATCGCCTGACGTTTCTCGCCGTAGTCGGCCGCTTGAACCCGCGCCATCCCGCGCCCCCTGCCTCGTCCCCGGTCGCCTCGCGCGCCTAGCCGACCGAGCGTCGCCGGTCGGCCCACCAGGGCGCGCGCAGCTCAGCTTTCACGATCTTGCCGGCGGCGGAAAGGGGCAGGGCGTCCCGCACCTCGAGGCTGCGGGGGCACTTGTAGCCGGCGAGCCGCGCGCGGCAATGCCCGCGGATCTCCTCGAAGGTCGCCGAGCGGCCGGGGCGGAACACCACCACCGCATGAACCGCCTCGCCCCATTCCTCGGAAGGCACTGCAATCACGGCGCAATCCTGCACGGCGGGGTGGGAGAAGATCGCGTTCTCGACCTCCTTGGAATAGACGTTCTCGCCGCCCGAGACGATCATGTCCTTCACCCGGTCGGTGATGTGGACGAAGCCGTCCTCGTCCATGAAGCCGCCGTCGCCGGTCTTGAGCCAGCCGTCGTGGAAGGCCGCCTCTGTCTGCTCGGGCTGGTTCCAATAGCCGGGCGTGATCTGGGGGCCGCGCAGCAGGATCTCGCCGGCCTCGCCGCGGGGCAGCTCCTCGCCGCCGCCGGGGGGGGCGATGCGCACGTCGATGCCATAGGCGGCCCGCCCGGTGGCGGCGCGCTTGCTCGCCCCCTCGGCGCTGTCGAAATGGTGGCGCCAGGGCAGCGACAGGGTCAGCGCGGTGGCCTCGGTCAGCCCGTAGCCCTGGATGAACTGGCAGTCCGGCAGGCGATCCATCGCCGCCTCGAGCACCGGGAGCGACATCGGCGAGGCGCCGTATTCGATGGTCCGGATCGAGGAGAGGTCGAACTCGCCCGAGCGCGGATGGTTGATCAGCGTGTTGATCATCGTCGGCACGAACAGGCAGTAGGTCACCCGGTGGCGCTGGATCGTCTCCATGGCCGCCTCCGCGTCGAACTTGGGCAGCAGGACATGGGTCCCGCCCGCCAGGGTCAGCGCGAACAGCGGGATCGAGCCCGCCAGATGGAAGAACCCGGCCGAGTGCAGGAACACCGTCTCGTCCGAGAAATGCAGGCTCGCGATCCAGTTCACCGCCGCGAAGGTCAGGTTGGCGTGGGTCAGCATCACCCCCTTCGAGCGCCCCGTGGTGCCGCCCGTGCAGCACAGGCTGCACAGGTCCTCGCCCGAGCCGGAACGGTCGGGCAGGGGGGCGTGGGCGGCGATCAGGGCCTCGTGCCCCTCCATCTCCGCGGGGACCGGGCCGGGGCCCATGTGGATCGCGCCGCCGATGCCCGCGCGACGTCGCAGCTCGGGCGCCTGGTCGCGGAAGGCGGCGTCGACGATCAGGAGCTTCGGCGTGAAGTCCAGCAGCGCCGCAACCGTCTCCTCGACCGACCAGCGGGTGTTGAGCGGGACCGAGACCGCCCCCGCCCGCGCGATGGCATAGAGCGCCTCGAGGTAGTCGGCCGAGTTCATCGCCAGGATCGCCACCCGGTCCCCAGGCGCGACCCCCATGGCGACGAGCCCGCCGGCGAGACGGTCGACCCGTGCGCCGACCTCGGACCAGGTGCGTGTGGTTTCGCCGTCGATCACGGCGGGGAAGCGGCCGCGGGTCTGCACCGCCCGCTCCAGGCTCGACATGAACCGCATTTCGTCCTCCCAAGGCGCGGTCCCGGCGCGGCGCGCCGGGAGGGGCGTCGCGTCAGAGCGGCTCGTGCGCCTGCGCGATTTGGTATTTCGGATAGCCTTTCGCGACGCCGTATTCGCTCATCCCCCAGCCCACGGCGCCGTCGCATTCGACGCGGGTGAAGTGGTCGCCCAGCTGGCGGGCCTGGCGGCGGGTCTCGGGGTCCGAAAGGTCCCAGACGTAGTGGTCGGAATGCTCCCGCCCCATGTCGTCGCCGTGGTTCCAGCCCTTGTGCCCGCCGTAGCCGCCGCCCTTGAGGAAGAAGCGTCCCGGCTGCGGATCCAGCGTGATCCGCCGCCGGCCGCCGTCGGCGTAGGTCAGCTCCAGCACGCCGCCCTTCCAGGTCTGGCCCAGCGGGTCGTCGGCCCACTCGATCTCATGCTCGACCGCCACGACGTGGCGGGTGCGGCCGTCCTTGTCGACTTCCTCTCCCGACAGGAAGAACGGCGCGCCGGGCTCGCGTTCCTTGAGGAACAGCGACAGGGCGAAGTCGTCGAACTGGTAGGTCAGCCAGAACCAGAAGAACTCCTTGTAGGCGGGCAGGCTGTCGTTCGAGGCCATGTCGGTCTGCATGCGCGAGCGGATGCCCCAGGAGTGATCGCGCTGGGACCACCAGGTCTGCGGCGTCGCCTCGAAGCGGCGGCCGTTCAGCTCGATCCAGCCCTGCAGGCGGCCGAACTGGGTCATCCGGGTCAGATCCTCCTCGACCCGGTTGCGCTTGCGCCGGAAGCTCTGCGCCTCCTGCAGCCCGTCGAACCGGGCCAGCCAGTCGAGCTCGAAGCTCAGGCCCGAGGCGTTCTCCCCCAGCACCAGGCGGTGGCGCCTGAGTCCCTCGATCACCTGGAAGCTGAGCGGCCCGACGCGCGTGCCCAGCGGGTCGCCGCCCAGCCGGCGGGAGGCGCGGAACGTCGTCTGCACCCCGTCTGCGGTCAGGCCGGCGAAGACGTCCATCACGTTGCGGTTGGGATACCACCCCAGCCCGAGGTCGAGCACCACGCCGGGCAGGTCGATCGGCGCGCCGGAGTACCAGTAGCGCTCGGTCCAGCGCTCGTCGCTGGAGGCGACGTGGTTGAAGGTGGTGGGCGTCTGGTGGCCGATCAGGTCGTCTTGCGGCGACAGCATGGACGTCGTCTCCCGTTGTTCCGGTTTCAGCCGCGGGTCATCGACGCGAAGTCGATGGCCGCGATGCGTTTGCGTTCGGCCGCGAGCATCCCCTGCAGCGCCTCGCTCAGCAGCCGCTCGAGGGTCTCGCGCCGGGCTGGCTCCAGCGCCCGCCCCGGCCCGTGCAGCCAGTCGAGCCAGGCCGAGGCCTCGCGCCGCCGCGCCGCCAGCCGCCCGTGCAGGTCGGCGCAGGGAAGGGCGAGGGGGGCCGAAAGGGGGGGCGCGCCCTCGGCCCCCGCCGCGGTCTCCGCCGCCTCGGCCAGCCGGCTTTCGAGGGCGGCGATCTGCTCGCCCAGCATTTCGCCCGACCAGTCGAGCAGGGGCGCGATCTTGCCCAGCACGTCGATGGCGGCGTGGAGCTGCGACAGCGCGTGGTCGTCGTCGAGCTTCGGGGCCACGTCCTGGGCAAGCCGCTCGCGCAGCGCCGCGCAGATCTGGGCGGGGGTCATGTCCATCGGATCGCCTTGATCATGCTCATCAGGCCCATCTGGGCGGCGGCGGGCTGCAGGCCCATCACCGCCAGACGCGCGTCATGCACCGCCCCGCGGCGCACCCGCTCGCGCGCCATGATCAGCAGCGAGGCGGCCTTGAACTGGCCCAGCACCTCGAAATAGCGGAGCCGTTCGGGCTCGAGCGCCAGGCCGCTGCGCTCGGCGTAGCGGCGCAGGAACGCGGCCCGGTCCAGCCGCCCGCCCAGGGTGGCCGCGGTGCCGCCCAGGCTGCGCAGCCCGGCCCAGGCGAGGTCCTCGTGCGGGTCGCCCAGGTGGGTCAGCTCCCAGTCGAGGATGCCGCTGATCCGCCCGTCCTTCACCATGTAGTTGCCGACCCGGTAGTCGCCGTGCAGGAGCGCGAGGCGCACGGCGGTCGGCGCGTGGTCGTGCAGCCAGGCGGCCGCGTAGCGCATCGCCGGCGCCTCGGGCCGCCCGTCGGCGCCGGGCAGGCGCGCCACCCAGCGCGCAATCTCGTCGCGCACGCAGCTGTGCGCCGTCGCGCCGGGGTCGAGCGCCGCCGCGGGCGCGTTGCGCCAGTCGCAGGCGTGCACCGCGACAAGCGCGTCGACGAAGTCGTCGAGGATCCGGTCCGCGTCCTCCGTCTCCTTGTCGCCCGCCCCGTCGTGCTCCGCCCCGGGCCAGATCGGCATCGGGGTGCGCCCCTCCAGCCGCGTGGTCACGATGAACGGCGCGCCGATGATCTCGACGTCGTCGCTCCACCACCGCGAGGCCGCCGCGGGCAGGCGCGCGGCGCCGGCGAGCGAGGACAGCGCCAGGTGTTCGGGGCGCGCCGAGTAGGGCGCGAGAAGGCCGTTGGGATCGCCGATGCGCAGGATCAGCGGCTCGTCCGGACGCCCCTCGCGGCGCAGGGTGAAGCCGATCGTGGCCCAGGACAGTCCCGCGGTGAACCGGTGCAGATCCGCGACCGAAACCGGTTCGCCGACTTGCCGTTCGATGAACCCGGCAAGCCGCGGTTGCAGCGCCGGGCTTCTCCAGGCGGGGCTGGCGAGAGTCACGGGCGGCCTCGGAAAATTGTCTTATGGCGGGGGGAGTTCTGCATGTAGCCGACGACGCCATCCTCTGTCCTGCGGGCGTCAGTTCCGCGACGCCTGTCCGATGCTATAAGAAAAACCGGCCAGTCGGTCAATCAATTATCTGGATGAGGCCGGAGCAGCGGGCCTCGGGGGAATCGCGGACCCACGTCCAGCGCAGGCGAGAGTGGCCGGACAGCGGCCGGTCCGAAGCCGGCCTGATCTAAGGATTTTGTGCGGGATCGGCTTGCGACGGTCCGGACGCTTCGGGTCCAGACCGTCGCGGGCGCCCGGTCGCGGGTCAGTCAGGAGACCGACCCGAGCTTCGCCGATTCAAGAGCGTGGGCGTCTCATCTCCCGTTGAAGACTGCGGGGCGTCGTTCGACGAAGGCGGCGGCGCCTTCGCGCAGGTCCTCGGTCTGG
>TARA_R110000751_G_scaffold41273_2_pt1 | contig 15760 bp, 12 predicted proteins | sample TARA_R110000751 | Tara Oceans TARA_R110000751 (sample SAMEA4398001) | marine metagenome | biome: Polar Biome; feature: [MES] marine water layer (ENVO:01000295) within the mesopelagic zone...; material: water (ENVO:00002006), including particulate matter (ENVO:01000060) such as...... | reverse complement strand
TTTTAGGTGTAATTCATATAATTCAAACAAAAAGCCAACATCTAATTTGTCAATTATTGCAAAAACTGTCGGCTTTTACCTGTTAAAAGGTATAGATATGGCAATACTTTTGGCGTGAATTGCCGTCAGATCAGAATATTTTCAGTCGTCAGCCCTATTTTCCTGACCCCGTTTGTAAATGTTACTTGAGATACCCTGTCTGCTATGAGAAATTCAAACCCATTACAAGATGGCGCAAAGCCGTTGGCGGAAAAAAATACCGTCACACTCAACACGGGATCACGAGGCCTGTAAGATGAAAAAGTCCACACGTCGCGGTCTGTCCGCGACTTGTATTTTGGGAGGTATATTCTCCCTGCCCTTTGTTATGTTTTCACCCCTGATGTTTGATGCTCCGGGGTCAGAAAACAATCTGTATTTGCACTTGCTGTTTGGCAGTGTGCTGCTGTTTCCATTGATGTCGTTTTGCGGGGCCCTTTTTCCGTGGCTGTTACGACGATGGGAATGGTCGGCGTGGTTTTTCTTGCTGCCGTTTTTGGGCACCGGATTTGTGGTGTTTTCGGCAACACTTCTACAAGTTAAATGCAGCGGAAACTTCGCCTGTATCACCTGACGCCAAGACTTAAATGAAAAGGCCCGCCAACAAGGACAGGCCTTTCATTTTTGCCAAAAGGCAAACAAATGTCATACCCGTTTTCGATGAGAACAACTCATTGAAAGCGGGTTCGGTCGGCTGCGGTCAACGCGTTTTGGCATCAAGCAGCAGATTGAAGGGATTTCATATCGATGACAAAGCGATATTTAACATCCGATTTCTGCATCCGCTCATAGGCCTGGTTAACGGTGTCGATCGTGATCATCTCGACATCCGAGGTAATGCCATGTTCGGCACAGAAATCGAGCATCTCCTGGGTTTCGGCGATCCCGCCTATCAGAGACCCGGCAACAGACTTGCGCCCCAAAATCAACCCGGCACCGTGGACTTCCTCAACCGGCGTAACCGCACCGACAATCACCATTGTCCGATCGCGTTTCAGCAACGTGATATACGGGTTCAGGTCGTGTTTGACTGGAATGGTATTGAGCAGGAAATCAAAGCTGCCCGCATGGGCCGCCATGGCATCGGCATCCTTGGAAACCAGCACTTCATGCGCCCCGAGCCGCTTGGCATCTTCGCCTTTGGCTGCCGAGGTCGTGATCATGACAACATGTGCGCCCAGGGCTGCGGCAAATTTAACGCCCATATGACCCAAACCACCAAGGCCGATCACGCCGACCTTGTCGCCCTTTTTCACATTCCAGTGGCGCAGCGGCGACCAGGTGGTGATACCGGCACATAAAAGCGGGGCAACAGCCCGGGTTTCAAGTTTATCAGATATGCGCAGAACGAATTTTTCGTTCACAACCACCTTGCCGGAATAACCGCCATAGGTGTGCCCGCCCAGCACCTTGTCTTCACCGTTATAGGTGCCGACCATGCCGTTTTCACAATATTGTTCCAGCCCTTCTTCACAGGACGGGCACGACTGGCAGCTATCCACCATGCAGCCAACACCCACCAGATCGCCCGGCTTGAACCCTTTAACATGGGCCCCGACATCGGTCACCCGGCCAATAATTTCATGACCTGGCACCACCGGATACAGCGCGACACCCCAGTCATTGCGGGCCATGTGCAAATCCGAATGGCAAACACCGCAATAATCAATATCAATGGCCACGTCGTGGGCTTGCACCTGTCGACGCTCAATGGTTAAAGGTTCGATATCCGAGGTCGCCGATTTTGCACCATAAGCTGCAACTTGCATTCTTTCTCTCCGTGTTTAGAGTGATCAGTCAGTCAAATTATCGGTAAAAAATTACGCGCAAATGCCCCGCCAGAAAACATCAAAACTGCGATGGATATGTTTGCCAGCCTCGACCGTGTCAAATTGATGATGGCGTAAATACATCACCGCCACCCCGATCTGTGCCATCGACAGCTCACAAATATAATCCACAGGCAAATCAACCAGCTCATGCCGATCAACACCTTGGCGCAGCTTTTCAACTTTCAGCTCGAAAATCACATCGACACGCTTTTGCGCCGATGCACTTAAAGCTCTCGCCTCCCGAAGCAAAACAGACACTTCATGACGCAACGGATTGGCGACGGCCCATTGAATATAACCCCGCCAGATCCCGAACATCACTTCCTTTACCGACATCTCCCGACCGAGACCAGAAAGCACATTTTGAGCAATATCCTCCTTGATCGACAGATAAACACTGTCGATCAACTGCTGTTTTGTAGGAAAATAGTTAAACAGCGTCCCGTTTGACACGCCAGCTTCTGCGGCAATTCGCGCCGTGGAAACCGACACACCATCGCGGGCAAAAAGACCGATTGCCGTCTCAATCAAATGTGCTTTCTTGTCTTTCATACGCAGAACCTATCAAAAAAATGACTAATCAGTCAATCAGGTTCATAGCATTACCTCGCTCAGACGATTTTTTCGTCTGCGGCGATCATCGCCAGCCCATGCGCCACCGACAAGAACGGTTGGCCAATTTCAACCCGCTCTTTGCCAAAGCCGTCTTCAAACAAACGTCGTACAGCAGGCACATAAGACGTACCACCGGTCATAAAGACCTTGGAAATATCGCCAGCTTTTAGTCCCGCCTGATCCAGGCACTGTTTGGCGGATTTTTCGATATCGGCAATATCGGGGCTGATCCAGCTTTCAAAATCGGCACGAGAAAGTTTTTCATCAATTTCAACCCCGCCATGCTTGAACTGCAACAACGCATAGTCATTGGACGACAATTCAGCCTTCACCTTTGACACCGACTGATACAGGAAGAAGCCCAGTTCTTCTTCGATGATGGTGACCAGATCGGCAATGTCATCGGCACTTTCGGCGGTGCGAATAATCGCCTGAAGATCGGCCATAGTGCGCGGATTACGCATCATCGACAAGTAATGCCACCGCGCAAAGGCGGTATAATATTGCCGCGGCACGGGCAAGGACCCGCCCATCACCCGATAGTTCGATCCAAATCCAAGCCGTGGCCAGATCACATTTTGAATGATGCGATAATCAAAACTGTCGCCCGCGATGCCAAGGCCGGTATGGGCCAGTGCCTTAACCCCGGCAATGCCCTTACCTGGCTCAAACCGGATCACGGAAAAGTCGCTGGTGCCACCGCCAAAGTCGGCAACCAGAACCGTTTCCGGACGATCAAGCGTGCGGCCATAATAATATGATGCCGCCAAGGGTTCATAGACCATTGCTTCGACTTCAAAGCCTGCCTGTTCGTACGAGGCGCGCAAGCGGGCCTCAGCAAAGGCATTGTCCGGCCGGCTACCGGCAAAGGCCACCGGGCGGCCCGAAATTACCCGGCGCCCCAGATGGCCCAGTTGGCTTTCGGCGTGATAGTGAATTTGGTTCAGAAACGTTGCGATCAGGTCTTCAAGCGAAAAGGCCGTGCCAAAAATATCCGTTCCGTCAAAATCCTTTGCCGCCAGATAGGATTTGATCGACTGGATCAGGCGGCAATCCTGACTTTCGCGTTGATATTCGGCAATGGCGAACGGGCCGGAACAACTGCGCAATTGCGGAACAGACCCCGCAACCTTGATATCCTGTTCCTGCCACAGATACAAAATCGTCCGATAGGTATCAAAACTGTTTGTTCCAACTTCAAAGCTGGCAGACTTGACGTTTCCGGCTTCATCGGCCACGGCCAGAACAGAATTGGTTGTACCAAAATCCAGTGCAATTATTTCGGACATACGTGCAACCTTTCCAAACTGTTTTAATCCCTGTCGCAACAAGGGGGCGAAGCATGTACCCCAGTCATCGGCACACTGCAACCAAAAACCGCCGTTCGGACATTGCACCAACCAGAAAACAGTTTTTCAATGACGAAGAACTGAAATTGCCAACGATGAACGCGTCACCAGATAAAGGCGACACACCGTCTTTCATCTTTTTGCAAAATCCCGAATTTTAGAGCTGGTCAACATAAAAAATGGGGTGCCAAGGCACCCCATTACACATCAGGCAACAGAACCCGAAAGACTTATTTATACCACACCTTGCGGCTGAAATCGTGAACGGCACGAATATAGCGCACCGTACCGCTTTGACTGCGCATCACGATTGATTCCGTTTCCGCACCGTGCGCAAACCGGCGTACACCGCGCAACATGGCACCATCGGTAACACCGGTTGCAGCAAACATCACATTGCCATGGGCAAGGTCGGTCAGAATGTATTTACGGTTCAGATCCTCGATACCCCATTTATAGGCACGGGCAACTTCATCGTCGTTGCGAAACAGCAAACGGCCCTGGAACTGGCCACCGATACACCGCAGGGCAGCTGCGGCCAAAACGCCTTCCGGTGCCCCACCAGTGCCCATATAAATATCGATGCCCGAGGTCTTTTGCGATGTCGCAATCACACCCGCCACGTCGCCATCATCAATCAACATGATGCGTGCGCCCGCTTCACGGGTTTTGGCGATCAGTTCTTCGTGGCGCGGACGGTTCAAAATGCACGCAACCAGGTCCGAAACATCACAGCCTTTGGCCAAGGCCATGCTTTTAAGGTTTTCAGCCGGGGTTGCGTCAAGATCAACCACGTCATCAGGCAAACCACCGCCAACGGCAATTTTCTGCATATAGGTATCTGGCGCGTTCAGGAACCCGCCTTTTTCGGCCATGGCCACAACCGCAAGCGAGTTCTGGCCGCCGGTCGCGCAAATGGTGGTCCCTTCAAGCGGGTCCAGTGCGATGTCAATTTCGGGGCCTTTGCCACTGCCGACTTCTTCGCCGATATAAAGCATCGGCGCTTCGTCGCGTTCGCCTTCACCGATAACAACCGTGCCCCGAATATCAAGGCTGTTCAGCGCATTGCGCATCGCGTCAACGGCGGCCTGGTCGGCGGCCTTTTCGTCGCCGCGTCCCATCAACCCCGAACAGGCCAGTGCTGCTGCTTCGGTGACACGTACTGTTTCAAGCGCAAGATTTCGATCCATATCTTCCGTCCTTGTCTGTTGGCGCGGGGTCTGGGGGCCCCGTCTCATTTTTCCCGGTAGGCGAATTCTTTGGTTATGCCAAAGTTATAACGCCCCGCTGGTGTAAACCTGCGGGGCGCATATGTCTTTTTTTTGTTTTGTTACGATGCGAAATTTTCAATACGCATCAAAACCGGCGGCTGCGAATTACTTTCAAAGCCCGCGATGGTTGCCAATGCCTCGTGCATGGCACCTTCGTTGGTTTCGTGGGTGATGAAAACCACCGGCACAACACCCCCTTCGGTTTCGGCCCGCCCCTGCTGGATCATGGACGCCATTGAAACGCCGTTTCCGGCAAGGGCTGCCGTCACCTCGGCCATCACGCCGGGGCGGTCCCATACCATCAGGCGCAGGTAATAGGCACCGACATGCTTTTCGAGCGGAGCCCGTACATTTTTTTTCAAACGATTCGCTGCGACACCAAAGATCGGCGTTTTACGACCCGCAGCAATATCGACAAGATCGGCAACTACCGCCGATGCCGTTGGCCGTTCGCCTGCCCCCCGTCCCTGAAGAATGACAGGGCCGACATAATCGCCTTCCAGCGCAACGGCGTTAAACACACCTTCGACCTTTGAAATCTGGGTCTTGCGGTCCACCAGCACCGGCGAAACGCGCTGTTCGATGCCTTCCGCCGTTTGCTTGGAAATACCCAGCAACTTGATACGATACCCAAGTTCTTCGGCCATCTGGATATCAAGGGCGGATACACAGCGAATGCCTTCAATCGCAATCGCATCAAAATCGACTTCCACGCCAAAAGCCAGGCTGGTCAGAATCGCAAGCTTGTGCGCGGCATCAATACCATCAACATCAAAGCTGGGATCGGCTTCGGCATAGCCAAGTTTCTGCGCTTCGGCCAGAACATCGGAAAAATCGCGGCCCTGCTCGCGCATGGTGGTCAGAATATAATTACAGGTTCCGTTCAAAATGCCCGTCACCCGCGAGATCACATTACCAGACAAGCCTTCACGCAGGGCCTTAATGATCGGAATGCCACCTGCAACCGCAGCTTCATAGGCAATGGTAACGTTATGGGCATCGGCAATACGTGCCAGTTCAACACCGCGCAATGCAATCAACGCCTTGTTGGCGGTAACGACATGTTTGCCAGCTTCCAGGGCGGCCTTGCACAGGTCATAGGCAATCCCGTCCGAACCACCGATGGTTTCGACAATCACGTCAACATTACTGTCGAGCGCCATTTCACGGGCATCTTCATACCAGGTCAAACCTTCGGTCGAAAATCCACGGTCCCGAGTTCGATCGCGCGCCGATACTGCTGTGACAATCATCGGGGTCCCGGAACGGTCCGCCAGATTGTCCCTGTGTTCGCTCAGCAGTTTAACGGTTCCGGCACCGACCGTACCCAGGCCTGCCACACCGATCTTTACGACGTTTCGCACGATAACTCCTTGTCATTGCAGCATATTTCACCCACTCACGCACAAATTCCGGGACGCAACATATGCGCCCCGGAGCATGTCGATAATGAGTTATCGAATATTAGACGGTTTTCTTCAACAGTTCCCGTGCAGAATTTGCATCGGGGCACTTTTGAAAGAACTGTTTGATATTGCGATTGGCCTGCCGAATGCGGTGTTTGTTTTCAACCAGGGCAATGCGCACATGGCGATCACCATATTCGCCAAAGCCAAGCCCCGGTGCCACTGCAACCCCGGCTTCCTGCAACAAAAGTTTGGAAAAATCGAGCGAGCCCAGTTCGGCAAACGGCTCGGGGATTGGCGCCCAGGCAAACATGGTTGCCGCAGGTGACGGAATATTCCAACCTGCCGACTGCATGCCTTCAATGAAAATGTCGCGGCGATCACGGTACAGGGTCCGAAATTCGTCGATGCAATCCTGCGGGCCATTCAACGCCGCCGTTGCCGCCACCTGCACCGGGGTAAAGGCCCCGTAATCAAGATAGGATTTAATCCGCGTCAGGGCGTTGATCAGCTTTTTGTTGCCTGTGGCAAAGCCGATACGCCAGCCCGCCATCGAATAGGTTTTTGACAGCGAATAAAATTCTACCGCAATTTCCTTGGCCCGCGGAATTTGCAGAATCGAGGGCGGCGGGTTGCCATCAAAATAGATTTCCGAATAGGCAATATCAGACAGGATATAGATTTCATGCTCGCAGCAAAAATCGACCACTTCCTGATAGAAGTTAAGATCAACGGTCAGGGCTGTCGGATTGGCCGGGAAGTTCAAAACCACAGCACTGGGCTTGGGTACCGAATGCTTCACCGCCCGGTGCAACTGTTCCATGAAACTTTCGGCATTGAAGGTTCCCTGATCGTCATGACCAATTGGAATATGACGCAGGGCCGCACCGGCAATGATAAAACCAAAAGCATGAATCGGATAACTGGGATTTGGCACCAGAATGATATCGCCAGGGCTGGTGATCGCGGCGGCCAGGTTGGCAAGGCCTTCCTTGGAGCCAATGGTGACAACGGTTTCGGTTTCGGGATCAATATCGACGCCGAAACGACGGCCATAATACGCTGCCAGCGCCTTGCGTAAACCAGGAATGCCGCGCGACATGGAATAACCATGGGTGCGCGGGTTCTGCACCGTTTCGATCAGCTTATCAACAATATGTTGCGGTGTGGCCGGGTCCGGGTTGCCCATGCCAAAATCGATAATGTCCTCGCCCGCTCGCCGCGCCGCCGCCTTCATCGCATTGACTTCTGCGAAGACATAAGGGGGAAGACGTTTTACGCGGTGAAATTCAGAGGACATTATCCAGTATCCTTACCAAACGCGCTTTACGCAACTTTATGCGAAAAAAGCGACCTCTTGATGAAAAAAATTGCGCGCCACCCGGCATTATCCTGGTGGCGCGCCGTACAATTCGAAGGATGTACCTTTTTTACGCTCAATAATCCATAAAGATTTCGACGCGACGGTTTCCAGCTTCGCCTGCCGGAACCCCTTCAAAATAGCGGGGATCAGAGGCACCTTCGGCAGAAACATAAACGGCGTCAGGGTTAACACCTAGAGCCAGCAACTGGTTGATAACGACCGAGGACCGACGTTCCGAAATCATGCGATTGATTTTTTCGTGTTGATCAATCGACATGTTTTGGGTGTGGCTCGATGCATGACCGATCACCATCAGGCGCGCGGTATCGTGTTTTTGCCAGGCAACAGCGACCTTTCTAAGCACATCAACATCGGTGGTGCTTAATTTTGCCGAGCCATCGGCAAACTGGATTTGCGCAACCTGGGTATTATCCGTGGCATTGGGCAACTGCATAACGGCCTTTACCCCAAGGCGGGATGCCAGCAATTCATCAGGGGTTTCGCCAAGCGGCCCGTCATTACTGGTAACATCACCTATGATCGGGGCTGGCGGAACCTTGTTTTCAAGCTGGCTTTCATCGACCTTTACCGATCCGTTATCGGTATACATCGAATAATCAAAATCGCCCGCCGTCCCCTTGTCGGTACCGGACGGCATCGGTTCCTTGTCAAACTGCCCCTGCCCTTCGGCCAGGCGGCGTTTATATTGCGCCATCACCGGGTCTTCTTCCGGTGCGGCAACGGGGGCAACAGGGGCAACGGGTTCAGGGTTCACTGCGGCCGACGGGCTGCTGGCTTGTGGCACAGGCGGTTCTGCTTCAAGCTTTTTAGGCGCCAGTTTCGGAGCGGCTGGTACAGGCGGGGCAGCGTTGATGGCTTCTTTGCTTTCCGCCTGTGCCGTTGCCTCTGCTTTTGCGGCGGCTGCGGGGGCTTCGGAAACGGTTTCATCGGCTGTCAGCTTGGGCGCATCAGGCAATTTGGCAGCTTTTGGCACCGGCAACGGATTATTGGCCGCCTTGGCATTCCATTCATCGACGATCCGCGATCCACTGGACGACGTTGCACCCTCGGCAATCGGTGTTTCTTTCAAACCCGCCGGTTTTGGTTCGGGCATGGCTGTTGCGGGTTCGAGCATTTTTGCCGATGTGACACTTTCCTTTACCGGGGCGGCGGCTGATGCTGTTGCCAAGGCCGGGGAAGACGCGGATGCACTGCTTGCAGATGCCGGTGCAGTTGCAGTTGCAGTTGCCCCCTGCGGCGCAATCGGATTAACAGCAATGTGCTCAACCCGGCCCGTGCTGCTGGTATATTTGGCATTGGCACGGTCTGCGGCCAGACCGGCGATCAGAATGTCACGTTCGCTATCACCGGTGACAACCGGGCGACTTGGGGTATCGGCAAGGCGGGGATAATCGTTTTCCTGCCCGGGAATCGGCTGCTGCGATTTCGCAGGCCCTTCATCCCCGGCAAATGTGTCGCCAATACTTTTGCCCCATTCAACAGGATTAATGGCATCAGGCACCGACGAACAGGCCCCCAACATCAAGACCACGGCCAATGCCGACCCTGTTTGAAGAAGACCGCGCAAGCAAGGCTGTTTATGCCCTGCGCGCAAAGTCGGTTTCAAGACAGCCATTGATATTCTTTGCTCCAAAATTGAAGAAACGCGTGCATATGATCTGCGACAAACACGTCATGTTATATTTCTTGTATCATGCCCTCGTGGCACGTTAGGCTGCCAAAGTCTAAGGATATGATATGCTTGGGATCAAGCAGTGTTTCAACTTACGTGCCGATTACGATGGGTGATATCATAAAGGAATGCGCCATGACCGATCAACAGGCCAGCGAAACCGAAAATTCACATCCCGACCCGGAAGAACTTTCAGCCACGATGGCCGAAATTGCGGAAAGGAGCCAGCGTCTTGTTGCTGATTTTTTGGCACGCCAGGCCGACGACCCTGAAATTGCGAATCTGGACCCGTTAAATATCGGGTCGGCCTTTATGGAACTTTGCACCCACATGATGCAAAACCCGACCAAACTGGCCGAGGCACAGATGCAGTTGTGGCAAAATTATATGCAACTGTGGCAAAACACGACGCTGCGCATGTTAGGTCACAACGCCGAACCCCTTGTAACGCCCCAAAAAGGCGACCGTCGCTTTCGCGACGACGCATGGCAAGAAAACGAAGTTTTCGACTATATAAAACAATCCTATCTGTTGTCGTCGCAATGGATTCAAGGCCTGGTACAGGATGTTGACGGGCTGGATGACAAAACAGCACAAAAACTGGATTTTTATACCCGTCAATTCGTTGATGCCATTTCACCGACCAATTTTCTGATGACCAACCCCGAAGTTTTGCGCGCCACGCTCGAATCGGGCGGCGAAAACCTGGTCAAGGGTTTACAAAACCTGCTTGATGACCTTGAACGAGGCAAAGGCAAGCTTCAGATCAAAATGACCGACCTTGATGCTTTCAAGGTGGGCGAAAATGTTGCAACCACACCAGGTGCGGTGATTGGCAAAACCGATTTGATGGAATTGCTGCAATACACGCCATCAACCGACAAGGTTGCCAAGCGCCCGTTAATGATCATTCCGCCATGGATCAACAAATATTACATTCTGGATTTGCGCCCGGCAAATTCATTTATCAAATGGGCGGTTGATCAGGGCCATACCGTTTTTGTCCTGTCCTGGGTCAACCCTGACGGCGAACTGGCGGAAAAATCATTTTCCGACTATGCCAACGAAGGCATCCTTGCCGCTCTGGACATGATTTACGAAGCCACCGGCGAACGTGATATCAACGCCATTGGCTATTGCCTGGGCGGCACCCTGCTGACATCGACCCTGGCCTATATGGCCAAAAAGAATGATGACCGCATTAAATCAGCAACATTCTTTACCACCCTGACAGATTTTGAACATCCCGGTGAACTTTCGGTCTTTATTGACGAAGAACAGATTGGAAGCCTGGAACACAAAATGGAAAAGGAAGGCTTCCTTGAGGGAAGCGATATGGCGACATCGTTTAACATGTTGCGCGCCAATGACCTGATCTGGTCGTTTGTGGTCAATAACTATATGCTGGGCAAAGATCCGTTTCCGTTCGATCTTTTATACTGGAATTCGGATTCGACCCGGATGCCAAAGGCAATGCACAGTTTTTATCTGCGCAACATGTACCAGAAAAACCTGCTGCGCGAGCCAGGTGGTATCAGCATTCTGGGCGAACGCATTGATCTGCGCGACATTAAAATTCCGGCCTATTTCCTGTCCACCCGCGAAGACCATATCGCACCGTGGAAGGCCACATATGCCGGAACGCAACTGTTATCGGGGCAGGTAAAATTCGTGCTTTCTGCATCGGGGCATATTGCCGGTGTGGTCAACCCGCCTGCGGCCAAAAAATATTGCTACTGGACTTATAACCGCAACCCGGCGGAGCCGGAACAATGGCTGGAAAAAGCCACCCAGCACGAAGGTTCATGGTGGACGGACTGGCAAAACTGGATCAGCCGCCGCAGCGGTGGCGAGGTTGATGCCCGCAAACCGGGCGACGGCGACCGCAAGGTCATTGGCCCGGCACCGGGCGAATATGTAAAGGTCAGGCCATAAACACGCCCGCTTTGACAAAAATATAAGCCCGCAGACACCCATAAAAGCGGTCGGAATCCATATTCCGGTCGCTTTTTTCGTTTACACTATATTTCCTTTAATCACGCAATCTGGACTCTGTTTTTAAACGCGAACGGATACAAGCATGACCAAGACAATCGGCTTTCTGGGCGCAGGACGCATGGCCAGCGCCATGATCACCTGCCTGTTATCCCGGGGATATAAGATTCGCGTGTGGAATCGCAGCACCGAAAAACTGGCACCGTTGATTGAACAAGGTGCAATTGCCTGTGAAACGCCTGCCGATGCCGTGGAAAATTGCGAATTTGTCATTTCATTCATGGCCGATGACACGGCATCACGGCATGTGTGGCTGGGCGATGACGGTGCGCTTGATGCCATTGCACCGGGAACCATTGCAATTGAATGTTCGACCCTGTCGCATGGTTTTGTACGTGAACTTGCCGATATCATGGAGGCGCAAAACATTCCCTATATCGACGCCCCGGTCACGGCGGTACCCGAACAGGTGGCACGCGGTGAAACGGTTTTTCTGATCGGGGCCGAGTTGGCGGTTCTCGAACGCGCTCGCCCGATATTGGAAGCCGTTGCCAGCAAGATTATCCATTTTGGCCCTGCCGGATCGGGAACCGTTTATAAATTGATGAATAACCTGATCGGAGCAGTTCACATTGCCGCAGTGGCAGAACTTGTTGCCGTGGCCCAAAAGGCCGGGCTGGACGGCGAACAGGTGGCGCAAACCTTTATCAATGGGGCGCTTGCCAGTGGCCCCGCCACCATGACTCTGCCCGGCATGATTTCGGGCAATCATCATGAAGGCATTCATTTCACCACCGCCTTGCGGGCCAAAGATGCCAGCTATGCCCTGCAATTGGCGCGCGAACTTGACCTAACCCTGCCCGTTGGCAAGGCCGCCAGCGCGGTGTTTAATCACGCAATCGCGATTGGCTTTGGCGACCTTGCGCAAAGCGCGGTGATTGAAACATTTAAAAAATAACCAAGCAAAAGCACGGTTCGGATTGGCATTAGCCTGATACCGCCGGAATATAGCAAATCCACCTGCCTGAAAAAGCAACCTTCTTGCCCGCAGGTGGTTTTACACCATAGAAAAGATCAATTTTGCGCTGATTTGGCGGCTTTTGCTTCTTTGGCGGCCTGTTCCTGTGCTGCCAAAAGCGGTTCATAGCGCTTGTCCGTCAGGGTTTTCAAGAATGCCACCAGCGCATTTTCACGGCGGCTATCCAGGGCATCGCCCTTTTCCAGTTCCGTCATTGAAATCGTTTCAGGGACTTCGGGTGCGGCCCACGGTTTTTGGGTTTCATTGTTGATCTGCGCAGCCTCGGAACGGCTGTTATATTTGTTGTAAAACCGGATAACGGTTTTCAGATCGTGGAACACACCATTATGCATGTAAGGTGCCGTCACCGCGACATTGCGCAAGGACGGCACTTTGTATTTGCCCTTGAATGACGTGTCGGTAATTGCCGGATTATCAAGCAAACCGTTATCGACAAAATCGGGGTTCTGGCCATCGGCCACGCGCTGGGCACGGTTCTGGGGCACGCCGATATTGTGATACTGATAATTGGTGAAGGTTTCACCTTCGGCCCCGGCCGCCTTTATCTGGTGGCAGGCATTGCAATTGGTAAATTGCTGCGAGAAAAACAACACCCGGCCCAGTTCTTCGTTCGGGGTCATTTTATACGCGCCGCGCAACCAGCGATCATATTTCGAATCGAACGGGGCAAATTGATCGGTCCTTTCAAACGCGGCAATGGCCTGGGTCATGGCCGCAAAGGCGGCATCGTCATCATCCCAGATATTTTGTTCAAACAGTGCCTTGAAAGCCGTCACATAGTCCTGGTCTTCTTTCAGGCGCGATACAACATCATGGGCACTGCCCATGCCCATTTCCACCGGGTTCAAGGGCGGCCCACCGGCCTGTTCGGCAAGGCCTTTGGCACGCCCGTCCCAAAACTGCCCCCCCACCGGAATACCCTCTTTGGTGATATGAAAATCGGGTGCCAGTGCGGCATAGGCCGCCATCGGTGCATTACGATCCCCAAAGGATGCCCCGTCATCGCCCATCGAAAACGACCCGTTGGCAATGGTATCGCGCGGATCGCGAAAGGCCGTTTCCGGGTCGTGGCAGGTGGCACAGGCCATGGTGCGGTTTTTTGACAAACTGGTATCAAAATAAAGGGCTTCGCCCAGTTCCGACAGTGTTTTGAACGCCACAGATTCATCCGCAGACGGCTGATCGTTCGCAGCGGCGATCGCGATCGCAGCAGCTCGCGCCGATACCGGATCAGATTGTGTTGCAACCCCATTATCCGCTGCCTGTGCCGGGATCGCCAGCCCCCCGAAAACAGCAAGGGCCAAACCGCAGGCCATAACACTGTTGCGCCAAGGACCCGGCAAAACCGGCAGAAACGGTTGGTTTTTAAAGGTGGAGCTGTTCATGATGGGACCTTCAGGCGCTGTGGGATCGCAAATCATTCTGAATTGCTTTCTACTGCCCCTATTTGTCTTATTCCTTGATAAAGGTCAATAATCAACACCATTAAAACACGGTTAAATTTCTTCTTCTCGTCAATGAACAGCTTCACACAGCGGCGACATGGCGGCGACGGCGCAGTAGCGGCATTAACTGCACCCCAATGATCGCCACCAATATCAGACCACATCCGGCATATTCCATCGGCAACAGGCGTTCACCCAAAAAGATGGCCCCGGCAATGGCGGCAAAAACGGCTTCCGCGCTCATGATGATCGCGGCGTCGGCGGCCTCGGTGTAATTTTGCGCCACGCATTGCAGGGTAAAGGCCACCCCGGCCGACATGATACCCGCATATAAAATTTCAAACCCTGCCCCGTAAATGGATTGCAGACTGAATTCCTCGGTCGCAGCCCCCATTGCCATACCCAAAACGCCCGTAACAAAAAACTGAACCGCCGCAACGGTAAGCGGTGCGCGGGTACGTTGTGCCATAATGCCGACCAGCACCACCTGGCAGGCCCAGAAAAAGGCGCTGCTCATCACCCAGAAATCGCCACTGCCCAGCCCGGAAAGATCGCCACCGCTCAGCATATAGGTGCCCAGAACGCACAAAACCCCACCGGGCCACACCGCCCAATGCGGCACAATGCGAAACACCAGCAAGGCCAAAATCGGCACGGTGGGCACATAAAATGCCGTTAAAAATGCGGCATTGGTGACCGATGTATCAATAATGCCAATTTGCTGCAGGATGGAGGCCAGAAACATGGCAATGCCGGTCGCCAGCAATCCCAGCTTGTCTCGCGTCGAAAAGCGATACCCGGCCAGATACAGGCGCGAAACTTCGCGCAAGGCAAATGGCAGCACCGCCACCGTGCCAAGCAAAAACCGCACACCGGTAAAATAAAACGGGCCGATGCTGTCCATACTGGTTTGTTGCACAACAAAGGTCGTGCCCCAAATCAGGGCCACAAACAGGATAACGCCATTGGCTTGCCAGCGTGTCATGGTTTCGTTCCATTCCCTATTGCGATCTGATGTCGCAATTCCACAATTGTATAATGTATAAAAATTGGTTTATCGCAGGGCGGATAGGGCTTCAAGCAATCTGTTGCCCGCATAAAAATTACGATACCCGCCCAAAGAGCCGATATCGCAATTATGTGGCAAGCAATCAAAGACAGGTAAAACAACCGCGTTATCGTTAACCTTGCGCATCCGGCAGTGAAATAACCGCCTTGCCCGATGCGATGTCGGTGCGGTATTCGGCGGCCAGCGCAGCATAACGATCCGCAGACACCTTGAAAAATTCGATTTCTTCCCGGGTCAGATCACGCACTTTGCGCGCCGGAATGCCCGCCCACAATTCCCCCGCCGGAATGCGTTTTCCCGGCGACAAAAGCGCCCCCGCACCCAGCATCGCCCCCTGCTCAATCACGCCGCCATCCATTACCGTGGCCCCCATGCCAACAAAGCTGCGATCTTCAAGGGTGCAGGCATGAATAACCGCCGAATGGCCAATGGTTACATCATCGCCAATATAAGTGCCAAACTTGCCCTTCGACACATGCACCATGGTCAGATCCTGGATATTGGTGCGCGATCCGATGCGAATTTCATGCACATCCCCGCGAATGACACAGCCAAACCAGATGCCGGTTTCCGGGCCAATTTCGACATCGCCAATGATGGTGGCATTGGGTGCGATAAAACTTGTGGCGTCTATTTGCGGCACA